>Ga0325402_1005650_pt1 | contig 11725 bp, 7 predicted proteins | sample PopdelMetagenome_22_FD_207212 | JGI IMG/M metagenome (GOLD analysis project Ga0325402, IMG submission 207212) | Populus deltoides microbial communities from Bellville, Georgia, United States - Xylem-PdKOR-R3 | ecosystem: Host-associated > Plants > Phyllosphere > Stem > Wood/Secondary xylem...
TTTTTTTTATTTTTTAGATTTGATTTCTATTATTTTGATTGTTATTTATTTTATTTGAGATAATTTATGAAATTATATTTTTTTTCAATTTCATTCACATTCAACTTTTTAATTTGTAAGATTTGTTCCTTATTATTTTAATAAACTTGAGAAAAATAAAATATTAATAAGTTATTTTACAGCTCATTTTCCATGACATAACCAAACACTAAAAAATGTTTTCCAACTTATTTATTTCTTAAAATAAAATAAAATTAAAATTAAAATAAAATTAAAATAAAATTTAATTTTTTTTCAATAATATTTTTAAAATAAAAAAACAAACAAGACTAAAAAAAAATATTCAACGAACAAGATTATAACCTGCGTGGTGAGTTCCATAGCTTTTTAGTTTGTCTCTTTAACCACTTATACATACTGGCATTCATTGATCATTTCCGCCCAGAAGGAATTGAATCTAAAGTTCTAAACCTCAAGAATCTTGGGTCTCACCACTTATACATACTAAATTCGTTTTTTTTTTTTTTTTTTTTAAAAATTAAAGGCATGCCCTATTAATCTTGTTGATCTACGATAGAAAATGATTTATCATTACTAAATCTATCATTTGTGGATATATTTACTTAAATTTAAAAACATTGTCACATGTATCCTAGAATAGATTAATACAAGAATTGTTACAAATTATAAGTTGTTTAAGTGTTCAGACTTATAAGAATTCCCTTTGAAAAATAATTTTTAAAAAACTTTAATAGTAAAATTAATATATTAAAATTCTTATTAAGATCTTAAACTTTTTTAGAGACAATTAAATAAAACTTTTTGACATAAAAACTCTATTTAGAAAAACCATTTTTCTAAAATATTTTTATTAAACAATTTAATTAAAATTGAATCCAATTATGATAATGAAAAATCAAATTCATGAATTAAATACTTTAATTCAATCATAATCCAATTAGAAAAATTAATTCTACAATTAATTTAATTTAGGTTTCAATTTTAAAATATAAAATCAATATTTTATAAATGGAAGGGTGAAATTGTAATTCTTCCTAAATATATCTATTGTAATAAAGAATAAGTGGTAGGGGTAACGATGTACTTTTTAGACCCTAAAACCATAATGTAATTAGGTATAAGGTGTCGGGATAAAATTGTAATTACACCCTAAAAAACCATAAAAAAAGCTCTAGAGGCAGAATTGTACTTCTTCCCCTCTCCTTTCTTCTTTCTTCTTGCTACCGAAAGTGGACCTATTGCCCGTTGTTGTTGGTTATAATAGCGGAAGTGCTGTCGCTACTAAAAACAACACGAGGGGCTACCCCTTGCACTACACAACCACCAATATGAGGCAGCAACCTCGCGCTGGGATGCCAACAACACCATTAATGCCTAGCGTTATTAGTGCGAGGCAATAAGTCATGGCTGTTATCTCTACTTGCTGGGTGTGTTGACTATGCAAGCAGCATAAACAAGTGTGCCAACACTGCTGGTGCAGCAACCTAAACTTTTTTTAGTTTTAGTTTCCTACTAGATTTGCATATTCTAGCCATATCTGGCTGGAACAATAGCCAAAATCTTTTTAAAAACAATCATAAGAGAAATTATTTTTTGCATATAAAATTAATCCAAAGTTAACGCTAATAACAAATAAAACATGCAAACAATAACTCTAATTGTCTAACGATGACTCTGTTACCTTTGTTGAGTTTTCCAAAACACACACACGCAAAATGAAAACAATAATTTTTTTAAAAAAATGGAGTCCCATTATCTCGTTAAACAAATTTAGGGTTGTTTAAGGTTTATACAAAGATTACTTGAAGATAAATGTTCTTTTTAGTTTTAAATAATTGTTTCAAAGTTGGGTTGTTACAAACCACAAACTATCCAAATATTCAGGTTCTAACAATAATCCACATGAATCACTAGTGAGAAATTTCTTAAACCTTTTTAGTAGAGAGGGATTGTTATGCTTTTGAGATCTAGATCTTTTCTTTTGTGATTTTCAAGTGTTCTGTAACTTTTGTAATTTCTGTATTTTGTACTATTTAGAAAATAAGAGGCATGATATTCTATTTATAAGGAAACCTGAAAACCCTATAAATGGTTAGATATCAATTTGTCTCCTGAATAATATCAAATATATTATTTCAATACAATTTAAGAAATTTATTTAATCAAGTCCCTACTTGATTTTTCTAAGCTTAGAATTGAAATTTCCTTTATTAATTATATTCTAGTTCTTAATTTCTAAAATTTATTTAGAATCAAGTCACACTTTATTAATCATCTTGTTTTAATTTCTGACCAATGGTTCTTATACATATGACCTATTAAGTTCTTTGATAAGTTGTCTCAAATATAAATCACAATCCTAAATAAATTTAACAAATTAATTTATTATCAATTGTTGTAATAATTAATTGATTTATATTTAAAGATCAAGTACAATATCTAGTAACTTGTCATGATCCCCCCAAATATTAAAAAAGTCTTAAATGGTTTGACTTAACCTTTCAGCGACCAGTTTCTCAGTGTAATTATTATCCCTTCATCAACAATGTTTTAATTTAGATATTATAGTATGGAATGTCTCTATCATGTCAAATCATGTTTGTTCTTAACAATAGTCATTGATTCTTTGAACAAGACTTGGAAATTTTTTTCACTTCTCATTCCACTTTGTGCAATGATTTATAATCAATACTATTTTAGAACAGATGAAAAATTTTCTTTAATTCACCTAAGATGATGAACACTCTTTTGATTACTTAAATATCTTCATATAGTTGATTTTATATCAAATATCTATCAACTTGTTACCCTTGATTAGGACAACATGTAGCAGGATCAAAACATAACACTTTCTATATAAGATAACTTGGTGATCTTAAGTCTAAGGATCACTTACATAACCATAACGTGAGCCTTTTTATATACACTAATTATCTCTCTATATGGAATTTCCATATAGATTAGTTTAATGTACATATAATTTGACAAACACTTGCATATTAATTATAGGTATTCCTCATACCTCAGTCTATGAGAACAACTACTTTCTTTTATATAGAAAAGAACATAATATGTATTAGTCTCAACCGTTCTAATTAATATCTAGTCTTAATAGAGTATTGACATGAATCTCATAATTATAACAACTTTATAATTTTTGTTGTAAAATATTTTTGTTCCATAGACTTTATCGTTACTATGGACTCATTAATTAAACATTAGATTCATAAATAAAATACAAATGAATATTAAAGATAAAGAAAGCTTTTATTAACAATAAATTTGTTCTACATGAATAAAATCAGTGTTACGTGTAACTAACTGATTGGTTACAAGGCATATATACTAACTCTTTTATCAAATCCATTTCCTTTTTTAACCAATAACAATGCAGTATGTAACCTAAACATTCGATAAAATGTTTAGTATAAACATGATGCTTATAAGGAGTTTGTTATCGAGTTTAATCCCTTTTACCATAAACTTTTCAAGGACAACCTTGCCTCTATGAAAGGTTTTGAAAAATAAAGACACATTACAGAAATCAAGGATATTAAAAAACGAGGATGTTATTGAATCTTTTAAGGCGAGTCTTGATTCCAATCCCTTACATTTTTATTCTAAATTTTTCTAGAATGTCGGATTTGAGGATCAACTTGTCCATGAATGTTGGTTGCAACTTTATTTCCTCGGATTATTGCATCCTATTTTGTAAGTCATGACTCCTTCCCTCTTTTTTTAATTTTAATTTTTTGAGTTTAAAGTTATTTGTTTCTTCATTCTTCAATTGATAGAAAATGTTAAGATTGCAAAACTTTTATAGCCTGAAGCAATATATGTTTCTTAGAACTTACATTTTAAAAGCCCCGTGTATATTAAGGATGAATTTGTTGTAGAGGTACAAGCTACTATGGTAAGAGAAAACAAAAGCAGATACATGTAAACTACATTACTATTTTTGTTTATATATTGAAGCTATAAAGCAAAATAACATTATTCTACTTGATATCTAGTTGTTGATTTATCATAGTGAAATTCTTGACTAAATGCTTCAAGAACGATAATCTTCTTATTATTGATAGAGAGACTATGATGATTTTACCAATTCTAGCTGTGGAAAATGTGGATTTTGTAGAGTGATAGAACCTACAGTACAACAAAGGGTAAAACTAGATATTGTCAGCCTTAAGAATTACGTAGATTATTTTTTAGTTTATGAGTCTTGGTTGATAAGCAAATTTATGTCTATAGGTTTGATACACTATTTTAGTTTATTTTATTTAAAGACAACTCTTTCCCTTTATCTCCCATCCCATGTATTTGTCGTAGGACCAGTAGGGTGTCTGGGTTTTTGATTAAGAGAGAGCAAGTTTACAGATTTGATGAGAAATGCAATTTGATCGCAATGGAACTAGCGAAGTTACCTGAAATTTGCCTTTTTCTCTAGTCTTTTACTTGTATACTTGATGGATTAACATGTTTTATTCATGTTATTTTTTTTCCCTAAAACTTATGTTTAAAAAAGAACCAAAGGCAGGGTGATGACCCAACATTTCTAGGTTCAGTTATGCATTTAGCCTGAGTACATGTGGGTCTAGCAAGCTATCAGGCTCAACATCCCTAGGATCAATAACATATTGAGCCCAATTACATGTGGGTTTGGAAGACTACCAGACCTGACATCTTTAGGCTCAACATCTCACCTAGGCTAGATGGATGTAAAACTGATGATTTTTTTAGGCCCTCTATTGGGTCATAATACTCTGTTTGTTTGTTTTCTTGTAACCCTTAACATAAATTGTTAAGGTTAAGGGTATTTGTCTCTCTACACCTCTAGGTGTATCAAAATCTTCAAAAAAACCCACCATTTATCCATCACTAATGATGTGTAAGGGATATTTATCCCTCTTTAATATGAGTGTCAATGATTTTTTTCCCTCCGTTAATCCCATCACGGTAAGATGATGTTTCAGCTCCTCCTCTCCACAAAATAACAAGACTCATGGGCTATAAAAACCTTATGAGTCCTTCAATGAAGGTAGGTTCACAATCTCATTTTTTACTGTATATTTATTTTCAGAATCTCTCTAAAAAATATCACTTTTTTTCTCAAAAAGATACTTACATAAGCATCAAATAATCCTCAAATCCACCAAATAGAACCTTTTACAGGTACCAGCTGCTAATCACCTTGGTTTACCATGCATCAAGCATCAGACATTAGCCACCTTGGCCAAGAAGAATGGATCATATTGCTAGAACCAAAAGATTAACTAATTACCAACATATAAGCCTTATTCTTAAGCTACTTGGACTTTTTATGGCATCATCACTGACATTGTCTATGGAAAATTGATAAAAAAAACCATCAATTGTTATTTTATAACTAGTTTATTGACTCCCTAATCACAATCAAAGGCAGATAATTAAGACACTCTTGGAATGGTACGTGTCATAAACCTTTTTACAATTATAGGCACATCTATTCTAACAGATCTTCAGCAAATCTTCAATAAAGAATAGGAAAGGTTATGTAGTAATTTGATCGCTCTTAGTTAGAGTATGATTTCTTCTGCTTGCCCTAAACTTAATTATATGAGCAAATTTAGGCTATGTGTTTTCCAGCTTCATGAATGCAGTTAGAGCCTCGAAATTTTAGAAAGCTTACAAGTGGAAATGTTAGTTAAAACTATAAAACGTGAAGTATCTTTGGCAACCATCTAAGAGAAAGGAAAAAATCTCCCTCACACCTAACACTCTAATGAAATGAAAATTTACCATGGCTGATGAGAATAAGAATGTGAGTTTCTTGTATATGAATGACTTATTCAAAATGACTTATTTTTCCCAAGAGATGTTTGAAGGCCTCTTGATAACTCTCATTGGAAGGGATAAAATCGAAGCCTCCCTTGTGCGATTGCACAACTTACCTTAGAAGGGTTTGACATGGTTTTTCTAATACGATTACACAACTCTCCAATGATAGGATTGACATGACATCTCTCTTAGGTCAATAGCCCTGTAACCTTCCAAGGATGCGATTGACTTAGTCTTCCTAGTGCAATTGCATAGTTTACCTTGGAATGGATTAACTCAGTCTTTCTAATATGATTGCACAACTTACCTTGGAAGGTATTGACATGATATCCCAAATACGATTTCATAACTCTTCAAGGATGAGATTGACACATCATCTCTCTAAGGTAAATTGACTTAGTCTCTCTATTGTGATTACACAGTTTATCTTGGAAAGGATTAACTCAATTTCCTTAATGCGATTATATAATTTACATTAGAAAGGATTGATATGGTCTCTCTAATACGTTTGCACAATTCTCCAAGGATATGATAGACACGGTCTTAACAATAAGGATTAACATAATCTCTCTAGGTAACGCCCTAGAACCTTTCAAGAATGGGATGGACTTAATCTTCTTAGTGTGATTGCATAATTTACTTTAAAAGAATCAGTTCAGTTTCTCTAATGTAATTGCACAACTTACCTTGGAATGAATTGATATAGCCTTCCTAGTGTGATTGCACACTCTTCAAGGATGAGATTAACAAGACTTCATAACTCTAAAGGATTTTACTTTATCTCCATAATGTAATAACACCAATCTTTATGTGATCCTAGGGGCATCTCAATGATTTGTTGGTAATATACATACTTGCAACCCAGATCTCTTCTTGGTTCCAAGCAAAGGGCAAATCCTACTAAGGTTAGACAAAACTCAAAGCTCAATTCCTGTTAAAATTTGATAAATATTTTTTTAAATATGAGCGTTAAACCTATACAAAATTTTCAACAATTTCCTAAGGGCTTTTGGACCTTGCATGGAATTTTTTACTGTAAGCGTAGGACTCAAATAAATTGTCTAGGGAATTCCCTCAACATTTTTCTAAGTACGGGTGTAGGATCTATATAAAATTTCAAAACTTTTTCTAAGGGCCTCAAACCTTTTTTTTACTATAGATGTTAGATTCATATAAACTGAACAAGTCAACGTAGAAATGGAATGTAAAAATCATATTTATAACAAGAAATATTACATAGATAAACCTTACAGGACCGAGGTTGTCTTCATGAGAGGAGATGAGAAGTGAAGGCTTAAATATCTAGCATGGACTCTTCAACTAGATATTCTCTATGTTGGGCAGCAACAATCTTAACAAGTAACATATCTATAAAATCAGGCACCAAAATTGGATGGAAGGCAACATTAAAGTCCACTTACATTTCATTTAATTGGTTGAAGAAATATAAGTTGGACATGGCAAGAAAGATCTTGTCCCCAACTGTCTCGGATAAAGATGCAAATCCTCCAAACAATTCTTAGAACTCCCCGGGATGGTTCCTCTAGCTACACCAAAAAAATATAGGCCTCTTTCCTAGCAATAAGAAGCTCAACCCTTAGACCATCTTGGGTGGTCTTCGCCTAAAAAATCTCTTATTTCAAGCTATCCACTTGGTTATAAGTGGCTTGAAGCAATTTATCAATGGAGCCCAATTGAATAACAATGCCTTGTATTTGTTCTTTCAATGATTAATAAGCCACCTTAAGGCTTTTTAGTTCGGCCTTCACAACAATTTTCTCCTTTTTAACAGTTGGAAGACAGTCTGGTTTGCTTTATTTTTAGCAATGGTCTCTCTTACGTGGTTCCTCTTAGTTATTCGTGCCTTTTGGAATAGGCACACATCTTGAAAGTCGACAAAAAACAAGTGTTAGGAACAATGGTCATAAAACCAAACTAAAAAAAAAATGAGAAAGTTCTTTACATTAAAAGTTATTTATCCAGTTAAGGTCAAATAACAATTATAGCTCTCATCAGACATCATTGAGATAAGTGATGGAATGGTGAGGATCCTCTCCAGCAGTCTCATCACCTCAAGGACAGTATCTCCAAGGCCCAACCTTCTACCATCATCAACCTTCATGAATTGCATCTCCTCATCAGTTAAGGTGAAGAAACTAAAGAGAGCTCAACCAAAAATGAGGTCGATTAAAGCATCATCAAATTTAGCCTCCTCAAGAAAAGCCTAGGTAGAGGGCCTAGTTGCTGTAACCTTAGCAGGCAAAGTTGGAAGTCAGAGTAGGGGAATGCCACCATAGGAGCCTTTATAGTCGATGCTAGAACACTAGGCCTAGTAGTGCTCTCTGGCCATTATATTGGCTTCATAATCAATTGAGGTTGATGCCAATACAACATATGTTTTCTCCTCATCCGAACTCAAATGAAGTTTACTATTAGCTTTAGGGGGAGGTGCCCTCTAATAGTAAGAACAACCTCATATTTGTTGTATCCTACACTATTAATCGCTTGCCTACTCCTCTACTTGATGGTAAGTCACCCTTTGAAATTTTGTTTGGTAGATCTGCTAATTATGCTAATATTCATCCTTTTGGTTGTCGAGTATATCCTTGTTTACATGATTATGTGGATTATAAATTTTCACCTCACAGTGTTCCTTGTATTTTTCTAGGTTATAATCCATTTCATAAAGGCTTATGTTGCTTAAATCCTTTTACTTCTAGGATCTACATCACTCATCATGCATAATTTGATTAATTATATTTTCCATGCAACTCTACCTCTCAAGCTAAGCCCCTCACCTCTTTAGACTATTCTAGTTTTCTATAACGAGTGTTTCTTCGACTGTACTTCCATTTCTATCCCCTAAAGACCCGAGTTCCACAATTACCCAGTCCTTTACTAATCCATATGCTATTTATATTGATCCATCTAATGAGTTTTTACGGGTCACTGACCCCCTTACAAGTTCCTTTTCATCCATTTCAGCATCTAATTCACATCCTCATGTAGTAGCAATGGACTCTTCATCACAATCGTTATCTTCTAGTTCAAATCTACTCAATTCTCATCCAATGGTTACACGTGCTAAGACTAGTATTTTTAGGACTCGTCATCTTGCAAATCATACTGCCTTATGCTTTTCCAATCTTATTACAGCTCTATTAGCCTCTACTGAACACAAAGGGTTTAAATTTGCTGCTAAGAATCTCGTCTGGCTTACTATCATGATTGAGAAATATGAGCTCTGAAAAATAATCAAACTTGGGTCTTGGTCCCTCATCCTGCCAACACCAATATTGTGGGCTCTAAATGGGTGTTCCGAACCAAATATCATTTTGATGACTACATTGACAGACTCAATGCACGTCTTGTCGCAAAGGGTTATACGCAGGTACCTGGTCTTGACTACACTGATACCTTCAATCCTGTTATGAAGGCTCTTATTGTTCTTGTTTCTCTTGTTATCACCCATCAATGGCCAATTCATCAACTTGATGCCAAAAATATCTTCATCAATGTCACTCTTAATGAAAATGTCTATTTGAAGCAGCCTCTTGGCTGTGTCAATCCTTGCTTTCTTAATCATGTCTTTCATCTAAAAAAAATCCATTTATGATCTCAAGCAAGCATCTTGTGCATGATTTCACTAGTTCAGCTCCTTTCTTATCTAAATTGGGTTCACTTACAGTCGTGTTGACACCTCTTTATTTATTTTTCATAAGCAATCTACTATTATTTATCTATTTCTTTATGTTGATGACATTATTATTACTGGAAACAACATGTCTCTTCTTGAGAGTTTCATTTGTAAACTTCATTTTGAGTTTTCTATTAAAGATTTGGGCTCTCTTAACTACTTTTTTAGACTTGAGGCCATACCTATTACTGATAAACTTTTTCTCAACCAGCTCAAATATATGCGTGATATCCTGAGTTGAGCTAAGATGTTTGACAACAAACCTGTTGTTACACTTATGGTTGTCTCTCAGTATCTCTCTGCCAATAATCCTTTATTTTCTGACCCCACCTTGTACATATCTCTTATTGATGCTCTTTAATATTTCATTATCGCGCGACCAGATATTTCTCATGTTGTTAACTCTGTCATCCAATTTCTACATGCTCCCACTACTAACCATTTTCAAGTTGTCAAATGCATTCTTCGATATGTTAAAGGCATTTTTTATTTTGACATCAGTTTTCAACACTCTACCGCATCTACAACTCTCACTATCTACTTTGATGTGGACTGGGTTGGTTGTCCTAATACTTGTCGCTCAACTTCTGGGTATTCTAGTTTTCTTAGTGATAATTTAGTTTCTTGGAATGATAAAAAATGACCAACTGTCTCTAATTCCATTTGTGAATTTGAATATCATGCACTCATACATACTACTGCTGAACTCCTTTGGCTTACTCATTTGTTATGAGATATTTGGGTTTCTATCTCTAACCCACCTCTCATTTTATGTGAATTTTTTTTTTTGACTATTTTCATACCAAGCTTCACGTGCAATCAAATCCCACACTTAGCATGATGAGGGTGTTAACATTAAGGAATATGTCAAAGATATAATGTTGAAGCTAATTGATTCAATTACAACTTATCTTGATGACAATGTAGTCTTACCATTGTTAGAAGCATTGACCCTTGATCATATCTATGTAATTGATTCTAAAAGATTATTTCCATTCTTTTAAAGATTAGAAATTAATTGTACATGTAATTTTATAACTATAAATAGAATTTTTCACCTACGTTAAAGGTGTGGTGGTTTGTAAACACTCTCACCACCCCCTTTAGTTCTAAGAGCCAGTCGGATGGGCCTTTGTCTCTACTTTTTCCTTTGGTCTCAAGTTGAAACCTTAACTCCTTTTTAAAGGGAACAACATCCTTATTTTTAGGGATAGGTTTGAGGCTTTTCAAATCCATTTCTGTTCAGGGTAAAAAAGAAAAAAAAAAGAAGCTTTTGGTGGGAAATACCTAGAATGAGAGTTTCTTCACAAATTAAGACAAAGGTGGCTTGGGATTTTCAGTAAAACTGTTTTTCAAAAATTATAAAAAGTGAAAGTAAAAGAAAAGATATAAGCAAAAACAACTAGGGTTATAAAGAAAACAACTTTTTACCATCACTATTGGATGAATGACCTTTCATATCATCTCATATCTCCATAAGTCTATTTAATTGTTGCATTAAATGCATGTCGTCGTTTCATTTCCTAATGGACATCCCCTTTTAAAGAAGATAGATCAACTTGTCATCTCCTTCAAATAAGACAAAACACATGGTCGCAAAAAACCCCAACAATTTTGCAAAGACAAATCTCATGGGGAAGTTAAATGATCTTTTATTAATGGGAAAAACAACTCAAGTAAAAAGACTTTCATTAAAGCTAATAACTTTTCAAAGTTTTTGCGTATTAAATACGCATAGACTTGGAGGGTTATTGATGGATTATCGTGTTTTATACACGTTGTTGCTACCCAATTTTTGACCCATATTTTGATAAATTTACAGAAAAAACCAAAAATAGCAAAAAAACAATGAAAACCCCAAAAAATGCATTTTTGATATATTTGCATCGTTTTTAGCATTTTCAACGTCATCTCAAAAGAATTAAAATTTTCTTTTGGAATTTGGAACGCGTTCAATTTTTAATGCGTAAATTTTATGATCACTGATTTTCCTTGTTGAGTTGATGTTGATATTGCTCGTTTTCAAAAATACAAAAAAAAGAAAAAGAAAAATCAAAATTTACAAAAAAAAAAGGAAAAGAAAAGGAAAGGAAAAGTTGAGGGACTAGTTTGAAAACCTAATACTAAGCTACAGTAAACACAAAGGGGGGAGAAATTTACACGGGGGAGAAATTTACAAGCACCGGGCGG
>Ga0325402_1005653_pt1 | contig 11724 bp, 6 predicted proteins | sample PopdelMetagenome_22_FD_207212 | JGI IMG/M metagenome (GOLD analysis project Ga0325402, IMG submission 207212) | Populus deltoides microbial communities from Bellville, Georgia, United States - Xylem-PdKOR-R3 | ecosystem: Host-associated > Plants > Phyllosphere > Stem > Wood/Secondary xylem...
GATTATTTTCGGTTTGGTTTGGTTTTTATCAAAAAAAGTAATCAAACTGAATTTTTTTTGAAAAAAAACCAAAACCGAACCAAACCGATCAACCGACCGGTTTCGGTTCGGTTTTTTAGGGAAAAAACGGTTTGGCTCGGTTTTTCTAGTTTTGGCTCGGTTTTGGCTAGGTTTTTTCGATTTTGGCTCGGTGTTTTCTGGTTTTGGCTCGGTTTTCTCGATTTTGGCTTGGTGTTTTCTGGTTTTGGCTCGGTTTGCTCGGCTTGGCTTTGTTTTGGCTTGGTTTTTTTGGTTTGGCTAGGTTTTGGATCGGTTTGGCTCGGTTTTTCTAGTTTTTTTCGGTTTTGGTTCGGTTCAGTTTTTCTGGTTTTTTCGGTTTCGGTTCAGTTTTTTCGGTTTTTTTCTTATAAAACCGAAACCGAACCGAACCGGCCAGTTTTTTCAAAATTTTAATCGGTTTAATTAGTTTTTTTTTTCAGTTTGGTTTTTTCGGTTATTTTTTTCCGGTTTTCTCGGTTTAATTGATTTTTCGATTTTTTTGCTCACCCCTAGAATCTGTTGAGCTTCTTATCAATTTGTTTGAGAGTGTGATAATTTATATTTTTAGATATTTTTTTAAATATATTTATCTTGAAAAATATTAAATTATTGTATTTTTAGTTTTTTTTTATAATTTTAATATGATGATATCAAAAAAAAATTAAAATTATTTTAATATATTTGCAAACAAAATAATTTTAAAAAACACCACACAATATTGGTATTTGATATATCAGATGAGATTTTGAAATTCAATAATTGTTTGTCCATTCATTATAGTTTTTAAAATATAAAAATATTAAATACATTTTTTTATACATATAGAACAACCAACAAAATCACCGAAACAATAGTGACACATTTGATTTTAAAGAAAACTAGAGTTTATTTTATTCAATCAATAATACATTTTAATCTGAATGTATACATAGAGTGTTTATTTATAGATATCCAAGCATATAAAATAAAATAAAAAATTAATAAAAATACTAATTTGATATTGAAACAAAAACTCCTAATTTAACTACTAGTAATAAATACTTGTACTATAAGCTCTACAAAGATATCTATAATGTAAATCAACAAATAAAACAGAGTAAAAATAAAGAAAAGTAGGGAAGTCAGAGAGAGAAGGTAAAGAATAAAGAAAATGGGTAATCACTTTGATCAAATTTCAAAGCAATTTCTTGATTAATGTAATGAGATAAATTTAAAAGAAAAATATAAAGAGTTAAATCTGGGTGAATCAAAGCTACTCGGAAAACATCATTCAGAAAATGAGGTAAATCTATGTTAAAAATAAATTATGTTGCTTATGTATTTGAGTTTATCTGCAATAAGTAGTGGAAGACCTATTCCATAGGAAATACCTATTCTATAGGAGTTCAATCCACGTTTTAGGTAGTGGAGATATTACTGTTATTCTGTTGCTATTAATTTCTTGGTTACTGTACAACCTATTTAAAGGCTTGTTGTTTATTCATTCCACACATTAAAAGTATTTGATCTTCTATTTCTTTATCATTTCGTAACAGTGGTATCAGAGCCACAAATAGAAGAGAAAGTGTGAGAGTCTCAAAACAGTGTCCACCAAATAGTCCACAATAGCAGCAACTTTCTTTTTATTAATTGTTTTTTATTTTGCATAAATAAAAATACGATGGCTTCAGAGACAAATTTTGTGCAGGCAACAATCCCTCGTTTCGATGGTCACTATGATCATTGGAGCATGCTAACGGAGAATTTCTTACGTTCAAAAGAGTACTGGCAGGTGGTCGATTTTGGGATAGCATAACCAGAAAATGGGATCGTTTTAATAGAAGCACAACTGTTGCGCTGAGCGGTTTGAAATTAAAAGATTTGAAGGCAAATAATTATTTATTTCAGGGCATTGATCGTTCTATCTTGGAAACAATTCTTAGCAAAGATACTTCTAAGGAAATATGAGATTCTATGAAGAAGAAATATCAAGACTCTTCAAAGGTGAAACGTTCACAACTTCAAGCTCTCACGAGAGATTTTGAGACTTTACAAATGAAGGATGGAGAATCAGTCACCGAATATTATGCAAAGACCATGGGGATATCAAACAAAATGCGATTTCATGGTGAAAAAATAGACGATACTGTAATTGTTGAAAAGATTATACGTTTCTTATCGTCAAAGTATGATTATGTTGTTTGCTCAATCGAAGAATCTAAAGATATAAAAGCTCTTTCTCTTGATGAACTTCAGAGCTTATTGTTAGTACATGAGCAGAAGATGAGATGAAGCACCATCATAGAGGAGCATGATTTAAAGGCTTCTACTTTTACTGAATCCTCACATATGAGAGGAAGAGGTAGAGGTAGAGGAAATTGAGACAACAAAGATGGAGGCAGAGGAAGAGGACGTGAACAACCATTTGGCAGAAATAATATGGAGTGCTACAAATGTCACAGACTTGGTCATTATCAATTTGAATGCTATACCAAATTGCCTCATAATAAAGAAAAGTGGCAGAAATCGAACTTTGCAGAGAACAAAAAAGAAGAAACGTTATTGATGGTGTTCCATACGAAGGATCACCAATGTGAGCTAGATGTTTGGTACTTAGATACCGGCTGCAGTAATCACATGTGTGGTAGTAAGTCTTTATTTTCTCATCTAAATGAAGACTTTCATACTACTGTGAGTTTTGGTGATCATTCTAAAGTTAATGTTATGGGTAAGGGTGATATTCAAATCAAAACTAAAAAAGATACAATTGAGACAATCTCAAATGTTTTTTATATCCATGATTTGAAAAGCAATTTACTAAGCTTGGGACAGTTACAAGAGAAGGGATATGTGACAACAATAAAGAATGGTGTTTGTGAAGTTTATGATCCTACAAGGGGTCTGGTTGCTCATGCTAAAATGACACCAAACAGATTGTTTTCACTGCAAATTCAAACTCTTCAATATTGCCTTATGGCTAGGGAAATTGATTCAACATGGTTGTGGCACTATCACTTGGCCATTTCAATGTCAATGGGTTAAAGACATTTTATCAGAAGAACATGGTGATTGGTCTTCCTAATATTATTTATTTCAACAAGGTGTGAAAATTGTGTTATTGGCAAACAACATCGTAAAGAATTTCCACAAAGAAAATCATGGAGAGCAAAGAAGGTCTTAGAGCTAGTACATTCTGATCTTTATGGACCAATAAACCCATCATCAAATGGAGGTAAACGATACTTTATCACCTTTATCGATGACTGTAGTCGAAAAACATGAGTTTATTTTTTGCAGGATAAGTCTGAAGCTTTTAATGCATTCAAAAACTTCAAGACACATGTTGAGAATTAAGTAGAGAGAACCATTAAAATTCTTCGTACAAATTGTGGTGGAGAATTTTGTTCAAAAGAGTTTCAAGACTTTTGTGATGAATATGGAATTCAAAGACACTTGACTACAACATACAAACCACAGCAAAATGGAATATCGAAGAGAAAAAACCAAACCATTATGAATATGGTGAGATGCATATTGAAAAATATGAGAGTTCTGAAGAATTTCTGGCTAGAAGCTATGAAATGGAGCATTCATGTTTTGAATCGCAGTCCTGCATTTGCTGTTCAAAACATGACACCTGAAGAAGCCTGAAATGGACAAAAGCCATCAGTTGATCACTTCAAAGTGTTTGGATGCATTGCATATGCACATGTTCCATATGAGAAGAGAAAGAAGCTAGTTGACAAAGGTGAAAAATATGTATTCCTTAGAATCATCAAACACTTGAAAGCCTACAAATTGTTCAATCCTATCACAAAAAAGATTATCATTAGTCGAGATGTTGTGTTTAAAAAGGATAACACTTGGAATTGGATAGAATAAAGTGTAAACTAGCAGCAAATACCTGTATTATTTGATGAAAAAGAAGTAGAAGTACGTGAACAATCAAACCAACAACCGCAACACCAGCAACACCTACAAAGCTTACAATCAGACCAGGAATTACAACAGCTGAGCCTTAATGAAGATCAACCAGCTCAAGAGGGTTCACGATCTCAATGAGGCAGAAGAAGGCCATCTTGGATGGAAGATTATGAGGTGAGTGGTGTTGTTCAATCTGGTGAACAATCCTAAGAGGATTCACGATCTCAACAAGGCAGAAGAAGGCCAGCTTGGATGGAAGATTATGAGGTGAGTGGTGTTGTTCAATCTGGTGAATAATCCGATGATGTTTTTTTTTCCCATTATGTATTTTTATCAGATTGTGATCCTATCACATTCGAAGAAGCTGCTAAAGAGTCAAAATAGCATAAAGCCATGGACGAAGAGATCATGTCAATTGAAAAAAACAACAGCTGGGAACTAATCAAACTTCCCAAAGGATAAAAATCCAATGGTGTTAAATGGATTTACAAAACCAAGCTAAGAAAGATGGTAGAGTAGACAAGTACAAAGCCCGACTCGTTGCGAAGGGGTACAAGCAAGAATTTGGTATTGATTACAAAGAGGTGTTTGCACCAGTTGCAAGAATGGACATTATTCGCTTGGTGTTATCAATTGTTGTTTTGAACTCATGGCCTATATATCAACTTGACGTAAAGTCAGCGTTCTTGCATGGAACATTGGAAGATGATGTGTACATTGATCAACCTCCTGGATATGTGAAACAAGGCCATGCGGATCAGGTATACAAATTAAAGAAAGCATTATATAGACTGAAACAAACATCAAGAGCTTGGTACAGCTGTATAGATGCTTACTTTAATAAGGAAGGTTTTCTTAAATGTCCTTATGAGCACACCCTATATGTTAAATTTGGAGTTGATAAGAAGATGTTAGTTATGTGCTTATATGTTGATGATCTCATTTATATGGGTAATGATAGATCCATGTTTAATGAGTTTAAGAAATCTATGATGAAGGAATTTGATATGACAGATTTAGGGTTGATGTATTATTTTTTAGGCATTGAAGTAGTGCAATTATCTGATGGTGTATTTATCTCACATAAAAAATATGCTCTGGAGATTTTAGACAGGTTCAAAATGAAGAATTGTAATTCTGTTTCCGCCCCAACTGATCTCAGCTTGAAACTCATCAAAGATGACGCGAGAAAGAAAATGAATGCTACTTCTTATAAGCAAATGGTTGGGAGTCTTATGTATTTAACATCGACCAGGCTAGATATCATGTATGCTGTCAGCTTAATCAGCAGATACATGGAGTGTCCAACTGAAGCTCACCTCTTGGCTGCAAAAAGAATTTTTCAATACTTGAAAGGCACTGCAGACTATGGATTCCTGTATAAAAGGGATAAAAACTCAAGCTTGATTGGTTTTTCAGATAGTGATTGTGCCGAAGACCTTGATGATAGAAAGAGTACTTCCAGATTGGTGTTCATGTTAAATTTTGGAGCTGTTTCATGGTCATAAAAAAAACAACAAATAGTAGCTTTGTCAACTACTGAAGCTAAATTTGTTGCTGCAGCATCAACTTCGAGTCAAACAATTTGGTTACACAGGCTACTTGACTTCTTACAAAACAACCAGTGACAAGGTCCAACCTTAATCTACTGTGATAACATGTCCAGCATAAAGCTTTCAAAGAATCCAGCACTACATGGAAGGAGCAAACACATTGATGTCAGGTTTCACTTCTTACGTGATCTATATAAGAAGGGTGTTATTGATTTGGTGTTCTGCAAGAGTGAAGATTAGATTGCAGATATATTAACTAAGCCTTTTAAGTCTAGAATTTTTGTCAAGTTTCGAAATCTACTTAGACTTTGCTCTTCAAAAGATGCCATCAAAAAAGGAGTAACAGCTGTTAATTCCTAAACTAATATCTACAGATATTAGTTTAAGGGAAGGTGTTAAAAATAAACTATGTTGCTTATGTTTTTGAGTTTATCTGCAATAAATAGTGGAAGACCTATTTCATAGGAAATACCTATTATATAGGAGTTCAATCCACGTTTTAGGTAGTGAAGATATTATTGTTATTCTATTGCTATTTCTTGGTTATTGTACAACCTATTTAAAGGCTTGCTGTTTCTTCATTCTACACACTGAGAGTATTTGATCTTCTATTTTTTTATCATTTCGTAACAATCTAGGTGACCCACTTCACTGTTGTTTAAATGACATTTTGACATGGCATGAATGGTCCAGATCTAATAAAAATATTCTTAGATTCTTATACATAGTTTTGATTTGGATTAAACTAGAGTAGATTTTGATTTTGGTTATATCAATTTCATTCCTAAAATAGAGAAATTTGATATGTTATCTGGTACAATCTCATATATATATATATATATATATATATATATAGAAAAAAAACATCAAACTATAAGATGTTAGTATTTTGTTTTAATACTAAGATATTGTTTAATTATTATTTTATGATAGAAGAGATAAAAAAAAATAAAGAAAAATAAAACAAGATAGAATAAGAAATATAATAGTATTTAGCAGTGATGTATAAGATATAATGTATCTTACTTTTAATAGTGACCAAGACAAAATAAATTATAAAAAAATATGTTTTATTCTTAATACATATAATTATCAAACTTATATATTTTTTTTTACTTTAATTTATATTAAATATTGAAATTAATAATAATATAATAAATATAGATATAAAACCTGGACGAGCCTAACTGGTTACCTAGGACTCAACTAACTCAAGAGTTGGATCCATCTAAATTAAAAAAATAAAAAGAACAAAGGATTAATTTGGCCTGACATGGTAAAAAATCTTTGCCGATCCAAGATAAAATCCTAATAAAAAATTCATTAATTTTTTTAAAAGGTCAAACAATGTAATTTAAATTATTTAAAAAAAATTGACCCCATCAAATTATAACCCAAAATCAAACTAGAACCCAAACCTTGTTTTAAATCGATACTTGTTTGAGTATTAAAATAATATTAATAATTATCTATAATTAGTCCATTAAGCTGTCATGCATTGCGGGTAAGAAAAAATAATAATCTTTTTAAAATTATTTTTATTTATATCTTTTCAATCAATTATATTTATGTATTTCAATGTGTCACGGGTTATTTAAAATTTGATTTTTAACTTGAGGTCAAACAGAACGTAACGCCTGAGAGATAAGATCATGAGATTAGATTAAATCTTTTGTATGTAAACAAGCTCCTTATCTATCACTGTCAAATTGAGAATTCGAGGAATAGTTTTTATGGGTTCCTCTTTGTTGTCTTCTTATCCTGTTCCATGAGATAAGATCATCATTTCATACCTGTACGATTACACACCTTTCTTCTGTGCCAGATAAGGCCCATTAATACCCCATCCATATTATGACAATTAATGCATTCCACGACAAATTGACCTCACCATTCATTAGATCCAATCTTACCGACAACAATTAAAAAAAACAAGAAACAAGAAACCACCTCAACATTCTCAGCATCTAACTAGTTGCCCCTTGGAACAATGTTCAAAAGCCTAAACTATCATCATCTTCTTGATCCATCATAATTCATAGCGATTAATCTCAAGACAAGCTTCATTAGCATTATAAATCCTCCTATAATTGAAAGAACAATGCTTTGGACAACTTTAATACATATATCTAATGTCGAGCAAGACAAGATCTCCTCACTTCCATGTTATTGAATATATATAATCAAGAACATTTGTCCAGATTATTTTCCTCATCAAAAGATGATGATCACAGATCGTCAAAGCTTGATCGATCCAACACAACCATCTACCAGACACACACACAATTAACCTTGAAGTTGAGATCTCTATTACATAGAAGAGCTTCCGGCGGATTTCTTAACATCAAGATAATCACAATAATCCCTAAAAGCAATTAAGCTATAAGGCGAAGTATCAAGGGCCAGCCATTGCTCAATCTCGAACTTCTTTTGTGAACAAGCCGCATGGACCCCTGTTGTTGTCACCTCCACGTAGTTAACGTACCAACCATGGCCTGAACCTGACCCATCAGAGGTCAAGTTCAAGGCACACACAGGTGCATTCAAACATGGTCCTCTCCCACTGAAAATGTCCAAATTGCCCCTCTCGAAGTAGTTGTGGCCTGGCTCCATTAGCCCTCCCCATCTCTCAAGATCTGGGACCTCCACGCCATAACCATAAGTGTCGTACAGTGTCGCGCTTATGATGGAGTCCGTGCCTCCTTTGATGATGGATCCTGTTCTTACGTACATTGTGTATACGCAGTCTTCATCCTGCAAGGGCAAAAAAAAAAAAAAAAGAGGAAAAGACAAGAAAAGGGCAAGTGAATGAAGAATTATATTGATACCAGTGATCAACAGATGAAAAAGGATTTTGAGGGTGTAATGGGAGTTGAAGAGATCAGTAACTTACAGAAAATACTATGGCGGAGAAGGAAAGGAGGAGGAGGAGAGGGAGGAGGAGAGGGCGGAATGACATTTTTTCCCCTTCTTTTGAGCTTGTAAGAATGTGAAAGTTATGATTGGTTGGAAGTGGGTTATATAGAGCATGTGAGCATGGAACTAGGGTATCAATTTTAACCATAGTGCACGAATTTATTTTTTTATCGTGTAATTGCTTCAAAATTCTGTCAATGTAAATTAAATTTGTTTTTATTTTAGAAAGAGTTCCTTCCAAAATAATGTCATAATTGATAAATCCAGTATTTTTAAAATTAAAAGTAATTAGTTTATTTGATGAGAAAAAAAGAACAATTTTTAAAACAATTGTTTTTTTTACCAAATAAAATACTTTTTTTTTGCATTTACTATATACAATTAAAATTATTATTTCTAATCCAAATATTCGATTGGGACAAGTAAGAAATGGGTGCAGCTTATCCTATTACTGTGGATGGACGGCGTGTTATTTAATTATTTATTGTATTAATTGTAGGGTTAATGAGCCAGTGAGTTCTTGTAATTATTTATTGTATTAATTGTGTTTAATTTTTTTAAAAAATAAAGGATAATTTTTTTGAGATAATTAAGGAGAGAGATGCGAGAAGCAAAACTGGGTTTGATGGGACCCACAGCATGCAAACAAATTCAGACACGTATATTTGGCAGTATGATTGTGGGTGTTTTTCAAATAACTTTTCATGTTAAAATATATGCCAATGATATTTTTTTATTTTTAAAAAAATATTTTTGATATCATCACATCAAAACAATCCAAAACATACAAATTATATTTAATTTTAATAAAAAAAAATTCAAAATTTTTGAAAACGCAGCAACAACCGCAGCCGCGTTCCCAAACATAGTATACGTCTGATTAGTAATTATTAGTTTTACTGTACAGATTCCTACGTGGGTTCGATTAAAAGTTTTTATAACATAAAAAAAAATTGAGTTTTTGGATTGTTGTTTGCTTGTGATTTTAAAATTTTTTAAAAATTATTTTTAATTTTAAATTAATTTTTTTATTGTTTGAATGTATAATATTAAAAATAAATTTTAAATAAAAAAATATATTATTTTAATATATTTTCAATAACAAAACACTTTAAATAACAACATCTACTACACTCTTAAATAGATACTTAGAATGTTATTTTTTTAGCCTTATCATTAAAATCAATGTAATAGTGCAAACCTAGAAAATCCTGACCTATCTTTTTGATTGAAGTGTGAGAGTAGCGCAACATGACATTGTTGACTAGGAAGGTCCAAAAAAAAAAAGAGGACAAATTCATTTTAATTAACTTGTCAAACTCATAATTTGAGTTATGAACTCCACTAGATTGAATTGATTTTATTTTATTGTATGATAAAAATCATAAATGATAAAAAATATAAAAATTAATTTATAATCAATGCAATACTGAATGATAAAATTCAATAAAACCCAACATGAAATGATGAACTGAAAAAAAAAGATCAAAAAATTAAAAAAAAAAACAAATGATCACTGAAAAAAGCCATGGGATATATAAAACAAAAAACACATAGCCCAAAAACAAGCCCTCACACTTAGACCCTTTTTTTTTTTCCGAGGGACATGCAACTAAAACAAATTGTTACATGGTAGACAACAGGTCATTTATCATATAACAAAAAATATTGCATGTGTTAAGACTCGAACCTGCAACCTTCAATATGTAATCTTTATATTTTAGTCAAGTGAGCCATGGAATAATTTTATTAAAAAATAATTAAAATAATATACTAACTTGATTAATTGTATATAAACAATTACATCGACACACAATTTTTAATTGTAATAATAATAGATGGAAGGAGTAATGATATTAACAGTGCTCTGTGAATATGTTTTGTAATCAATCAGTTGGTTATATGTATCATTAATTTTACCTCGAAATTATTTTCAAAAACAAAAATCAATCGAATAAAAAAACTCAATTGAACGCCGATCTAATTTCTCGTAATGTTTATAAAGAAACAACATATTCATTGAACTGTTATCGAGAATAAGAACCTATTGACATAAAAATTATCTCTTTTGATGGGTGGAATGTGTCAAGCTGACAACTCTTTTTTCTTCATCGTTTTCTAACAAGTTTCTCTCTCGTGTCTCAAACTAGGAACTGATAAATGAATAATATAAATTTTTAGACCAAAATAACTTTTCGTGTGAATTTCAAATTGGCCATGGGAACTTCCAATGGTTTTGCATTTTGGTCTTTTTTTCTTTAAGTCTTGTTTTTTTTTTTTTACAAATTTAAATCATAATTTATTCAATTAACCACAAATAGATGCTCAAAAAAAATTTAAAACATGAAAATGAAAAAAAAATTGGGGCATTGTTTATATGAATAATATTAACACCCTAGATTTTAATATACTCCCAAATCTTTTAGTATATTTAATAAGCTAGATGACCAATTAAATATTGAAAGATGAAATCAATTAATTTTATTTAATAAAAAAATATAATTGCTTTTAAAAAAGCTAAATTTAACAAAGACCGAAAAAAATTTAGAGGCAACTTGTGTTATTTTTCACAATGATTGAAAAACCTCCTAGAAAGCGAATAAAAAACAACAAAATGCTGGAGGATGAAACTAAAAAAAATAAATTTAAAGAATGGGAAATAAAAAACCAAGTAAGTCTAAGTAAACCTAATCTCTCAAACCCACATTCTTTTAGATCCGAACTTAACCAAGATGCTAAACATTCAATCAGTTGAAGGATGACGTTGTTAATAAATTAATTTTAAAAAAATTAATATAAAAAAAGGATCAGGTTGGATAAGAAAAAAAAATCAAGGATAAAATTATAAAAAGCAGTCAATTTCAAAAACCATCTTAAATAAAAATAAATAGCAATCAAATGAACGTAAACCAAATCTAATAAATAAAAAAAAATCAACAAGGGATGAAATTGAAAACAACTTCTAATTTTATAAATTATCTCAAAAAAAAATATAATTACAAGAATAGAGACTAAACCTTAAAGGAAAATAAAATTGAATGAAAATAAAATTGAATAATTGCTTTGAAATCTTAGAAGTCTAGAATGAAAATTGAGGAATGAGGACAAAAAAACAAAGCCATACACCACAACTAGTCGTGGAAAGGACGCCGAGATACTGTGGCTATTGTTCATATACCTCTAGTTTTTTTTTTTTAATTTTTTATTTAATAATTGACCCGATCATCCCTAATAAAAACTAATAATTACAAAATAATCAAATGTAAAAGACAAAAACATTCTTAAATTGAAAGGGTAATATTATTTAATTTGA
>Ga0325402_1005655_pt1 | contig 11721 bp, 9 predicted proteins | sample PopdelMetagenome_22_FD_207212 | JGI IMG/M metagenome (GOLD analysis project Ga0325402, IMG submission 207212) | Populus deltoides microbial communities from Bellville, Georgia, United States - Xylem-PdKOR-R3 | ecosystem: Host-associated > Plants > Phyllosphere > Stem > Wood/Secondary xylem...
TACGCTGTTATAGAAAAATATAAATATAAAAATACCCTTGAGTAGTGGGTATTAAATTATTTTATCACGGGTTTAAATTAATAATTTAAATATAAAAAATAAAATCACAAATCTAACCCATGCAACTTGAAAAAACAAATATGTCATGATAAAAAAACCACTTACCTTGATGCATAACTCAATTGTTTTTCAAGGGCTCTCTATAATCACACTATTATAAGAAGTAGCAACCTGACTCTCGACGAACAATAACTTTTCTAGAATATTTTTTTTAAAATAATTTAATTTAATGTTTGGTCCGAATTCCCACCACCAACTTTTGTTGCCAAATTCCCTCATTAAATCATTCAAGATAACAGGATTGTCTATGAGTGAGAGTTTAGAGCAAAAAGCTGAGAAATTATATCGCCAAATTTTAACACAAAATAACACAAAATCATCGAGGGAGAGTTTTGTTAGTTTTGTCTCTAAAAACAATAAAATAATTACATCATTCTAAAAATTATATAAAAAGGTTTTCGAGTGATGGATATTATATTATTTTATTTTAGTGTTAAATTAATAATTTTATCATAAAAAAATAAAATCATAAATTTAACTTAATATAATTTAAAAAAGACAATTATATCACAATAAAAAGACCACGTTACCCGCAATAAATGAATAATAATCCGAGTTTTGTGAACAGTAATTTTTTAGGAGAATTATTTTTTTTAGAATTTAATTTAACTCCATGTTTGGTCCGAATTTTCCACCACCGATTGTTTTTTTCTCCAAATTCCCACGTTAAATCACTCAAGATAACCGGATTAGGACACTGGGTGTAATACTTACGAATGCTAACAAGGCGATTGTGCACTTAGTTCTCGTATCGTGGATGAGATAAAAATCGTAACAAGAAGAAGTAGAATTGTTCATGGGCCAGGCAACCTGACGGGCTTAAATGGGCCCGACAAATATTGGAGGGGCCTGGGTAGTAATATTCTTGACTCCTCAATATCTAACCTTATCTTAATCCCTCTAAATAATTTTTATAATATGAAAGAGAGAATCAAGGAATCAACACTTGATGAGTTTCTACTTTCTATCTATTCCCCTGCCAAAAGAGCACCTTTGAAAAAAGAAACTTGGTGACTCAGGGAGGGCCCAGGAGGACAAATCAAACACTGAATTCTAACGCCGAAACCAATCAAGCGAGGCCCAGGCCTTATGTAAGAAGACAAATGCAAAAACTTTTTTTTTTTTTTTTTTTTATCAGGACAGGACTGGAGGAATTAAAATTCCAGGCCCACCTCATTGAACTCCTGGAGCAAGTTTGCCTATGTATTATAAAAAACAGGAAATTTGGTACCAGTACCCTGAAATTCAGTCCTATCGTCTCTTATTTTAGGGTTTTTAAGAACAGCAAAAAACAACCCACTAGCAGCAGTACTCTGTATAACATTGATAATCTCGGGTTGGTTGTCACCATCTTCTTCTTTAACCACTGGTCGTCTCTTTCATTGTTTGTTTTATAATAGTTTTGTCTGCCCTTTGATCGCAGGTTTTGTTATGTTTTTATTAGTGGTCTAAATAAATATGTATTCTTCGAGAGGCAGTAATGCTTATGGCCAGCAATCTTATGGTGCCCAATCTGGCTATACACAAAATGTAAGCCTCTTTTTTATTTCCTTATCTTTTTCGTGTTTTTCACTGTAAATTAAAAAATTTGTTGCTTTTCTTGTAATTTGGTCATTTTTTTTCTTTCTTTGTAGCGTATTTCAATGTTGATGACATGTGAATGACCGTGAAAATTGCTGTTTTTGGGATATTTCTTTGTGTATGGTATTTTTTATTAGTTCAATAAATACCCATGTGTTTTGGTGTAATTGTTTTCCTGTGCGAGTAGTTCTGGAGTAAAGGTCTCATTTTAATTTGAAATTTTCAGTTTTTTTTATTACCGGGAACTGCATATTATAGGAGTTTTGTAATTTGGTCGTATTGTTTTTTTTTTTTACCGCATAAAAATTGCAGCTTTTCTTGTAATTCTATCAATTTCTTTTAACGTGTAATTCTTTTGCTTGATTCGGGATATGCCTGTGAATTAAAGAAATGGTAATCTTGTGAACTGGTTGTGGATTAAAGCTGTCATTTTCTTTTTTCAATTTGGTTAGCTGGGAACGGCATATTCTGGGAGCTCTGCTGGGGGGCATGATGGGGGCTCTCAACATTCACTGGCTTCTAGGCATTCATTGATTCTGGGTGGTCCTCAGGAAGCTGATGTTGGTGGATACAGAGGCCATGCTTCGGCCACAGCACATTATGGGAGCCAATATGGGGCTGCCTATGGTTCAACTGCCATGAGTGGTGCTCAACAGGTATGTTTTTCTTTACTCATATTCATGGTTATTTCCAAGCTATTCATGCTTATTTATGAATCATTTTATATAATTGAAGGAAATCTGTAGTGGCCTTTGAAATCATTTTTGAAGATTCTTCTATAACTTGACATGCCCTTGATGTTTTGCATTAAGTTTTTTCATGAGCCTTCTTTGCGTGTTTTGTAATAATTAATAGGTGCCATGGATTGAATTTATTGTTAATTTGTGTATTAAGATAATATCATAACATAATGCATGCTATTCACTTGTTGCTACAGTATTCTTAGGATCTAAGATGACGCCACAAGTTAATGTAGGAAAATATTTTTATGCTCTTATGTTTGCGGTCCTTGGAATCTTGAATTACCAAAAAAAGGGGTATTGGATCTAAAACTAGCTTCATTTAAATATTTAGGTTCCTTTTCATTTGTGCTCCTAAATAGTTTGGTTGCAAGTTTAGTCTGCTGTGTTGTAATTCCAGTGAGTTGTCAAATGTTTTCTTTGACTATCTGCAGTCTTAACCATCTAAGAATTCTTTTGGAATTTGTTCATGTAGGCTCCCACATTGAGTGCCAAAGGGAGTGGAGGGTTGTCTTTGGATAGTCGTGGCACCTATCCATCAACTCTGCCTGATTCTCCTAAATTTTCATCAGCTGACTATATCTCATCATCAAGTCATGGATATGGACACAAAAGCGATCAATTGTTCGCAGAAAAAATACCTGATTATCCAGCAATTGACAGACGACCATATGGTGAACGACAGGGTGCATATATGGGGAGGGATATGCAAGGTGATCCAGCTACACGATATGTCGATTCTGTTGGTTTTGGTCATCAACATCAGGTTTTGATTTTTTATCTTATTATTGAAATTGAATTTTTTTTTGTTAATTTCCTTCTGTTTTCTTGATTATTTGTTTTCTTTTAAATTTCTGGAACAAAGCATGTTTCAGTATAGTTTGTTGCTATTTAGATAACAAATTTTCTACTTTTTCTGTGGTCTAATTTAACAGCCTGAGATTTATGAACGTATCGATCAAGCTTCAATTCTTAGACAAGAACAGTTATTGAAACCTCAGTCATTGCAATCCGCTTCTCTTGATGGAGGTGCCAGGTATTTTTCATGGATAAGTAATGTGATCAAATTGGAGCTTGATATGCATGTAGCATGTAGTGATTGTCATTTACTAGTCATATCCATTTTTGCTCAATCAACAGGCAAGTTCATCCTTGCCTTTACCACGCTAGACTTGTTAATCATGGTGATTGTCTGTGCTCTACTAAGTTAGTTGGTATGTACCTGGTATTACACTGAGTAGCAAAACATTTCTGGCAGACAAATTGACTATCTTGCAGCAAGAGGTGCTGCTAGTCGTCATACCACCCAAGATCTCATGTCTTTTGGAGGAAGAATAGATGCCGATCCTCGCAATTCTTCATTACTTAGTTCTTCTACGTACAATGGGCAACATGCTCCCTCGATATTGGGAGCAGCTCCTAGGAGAAGTGTTGAAGATCTATTGTATCCTCAAAGTTCATCAAATCCCGGATATGGAGTGAGTTTGCCTCCTGGAAGGGACTATGGCACTGGAAAAGGGCTCCATGGAACATCTCTTGAATCTGATTATCTTGGTTCTCATCCAAGGATTAATGAGCGCATGGATGACAGAGCTAGCTATCTTCGAGAATTTGAGCTAAGAGAGGAGGAGCGCCGTCGAGAACTTCTGCGTGAGAGGGAGAAGGATAGAGAAAAGGAACGAGAACGGGAACGGGAACGAGAACGGGAACGGGAACGAGAAAGAAAGCGGGAAAGGGAGCGCATTTTGGAACGGCGTGAAAAGGAGAGGGAGAGGGAGAGGGAGAGGGAGAGGGAGCGAGAGCGGAAACGTGGACTCGAAATTAGGCGGGAGCGAACTCCACCAAGAGCTTCAATGGATCGACGTGGTTCCTCTTTGCTGAAAGAGGGGAGATCTTTACGACGTGATTCTCCAAGCCATGAAGCATCACATAGGTGGATCTTGATGTTTCATTTGCGTCCTACACTTGTTCTGAATATGTAGCTGCTTGTACATCTTGTAACCTTTGTAACTAACTTACTGTTCTGTTATGCTGAAGGCGTCATTCACCTGTTAAAGAAAAAAGGAGAGATTATGTCTGCAAGGTAAAGAAAACAGGACAAGAGATTATCTTTCAATGCTGATAAAAAAAAATTTCCTCTTCAAGAATCTATTCTTTCCCTTTGGTATGTTTAATAACATCCTGTCTTGATTCTTCCTATTTTTGACTCTATTTGGGCTTTTATATCGCTTGGTAAGGTAGGTGTTCTGTTCTATGCTGAACTGTTCACTTCCGGTGACTTCCTCAACCTTACATTTCCTTCTCTTTTTTCTACCATTTGGTCATTCTCTTTCCAGACTGCTCTACTGTGGACTTTTGGCTCATAGTCTGACTGTTTGGTTCCCAGGATTCCTTGTTTGCCTCCATTTTTGTCTAAATTCTTCTTTGCCTCCATTTTTGTCTAAAATCTTCTTTGCCTCTTGTGGCTCCTATCCTTATTGGGGCATCTTCTATGAGTTTGAACCCACTCCTCTTCATTTGTTACATCGGGCTAAACACTTACATCATTCAGAGTACCGTTGCTAATTTCTATTAAGAGTTTCTAGGCTTTCTCTGAAATTCATTAGTTGAATATATATTTCTCATGTGATAACTTGCTTAGGGTGGACAGTTGTCTGTTATTGCCGATCTGCTGTTGAAATTGTTGAATTTATCCTGTCAGGAAGAGAGGAATCTTACAGCTATTGACTTATATGTTATGGTGGTTTATTCTATTTTGTTACCATGGTTTGTGCAATCTGAAGTGTTTATGTATTTCCTTTATATTTGGACTTTATGCTGTCTACTTGCAGGTTGGCACATTCAGTTTGGTGGATATAGAGAGGGATTTTCTATCAATTGATAAGAGATATCCCAAACTTTTTGCTTCTCCAGAATTTTCTAAGGTTTTGATATCTAATTTTGTTTCAGTTTTCAATTTCTTATAGTTATCCTTTTGTCTTACCTTGATATCCTTTTTATTTTAGGTCATTGTGAACTGGCCAAAGGGAAACCTGAAACTTTCTATCCATACCCCTGTCAGGTACCTTACCCTCGAGACAATAGATTTCGTGTTTTCTATTTATTCTATTCTGGGATATCCGCAATAGTTTTCGTCTTGTTTGTTTAGTTTTTTCAATTATACCTGCTGCCATAATCATAGTTTAATTTATCATCATTGTGAAACCATTTACATATTTTTGTTGGATTTGAAAGTTCTCTTTCACAAACCATAGGGATGAGTGATGACTGGTATCATACTTTATTAGCAGAGCAAGTGGAAAGATTGGAATGAACTCACATTCCTGAATTTTGTGTCGAGAACAGTTTTGAGCATGATTTTGTTGAGGATAGCAGTGAAGCAGAAAAAAAGGATCCGTCCACGACGTTCTTGTCTAAAAAATTTGGAAAACCAGAGAATGGAAACACTATTTGGAATGCAAAGGTAGGTATTTCTCCAAGTAGTACTTAACTGATGATAATTACATGGAAATAAAATTTGAAAATGATGCTGCTGGAAACAGATTATTATGCTCTTGATTGTAATTGTGCGCTTTACTGGTCATATCAGTAACAGCTGATTATGGAGGCTTGTTGTTGCATATTTAAATTTCTTTATGCGAGCAAGTTTGATCCTGTATAAATTGTTTATTTCTGTATTTTCTTTGCATCAATGTTTCTTTGGGCTGAGAAAAAAAATCAAAATTTCATTTATGAAAGAATTGAATGCTTATTAGTTCTGCTAAAATCACAAAATCAAAATTTCATTTATGAAAGAATTGAATGTTTATTAGTTCTGCTAAAATCACAACTCATTCAGACAGTTGAATGCTTTTGATTTACGTTGCATTGTCAAGAAGAAATTTAATTATGGGATTCCATTCATGGAAGTGTATATTTTGACCCCTGTGCTCTGAGGGCTGTATTGTCAAATTGTTTGAAGTGCTTCACAGCTTGTTACTTACCTTATAATCTGTAATCTGATCCTTGAGCAAAATACCTCTTTCTATGCACAATGTATATATAATCATCCCAAAGCTGTTTCTTTAATTATTTTTGGATCTCTACTTCTATATAGCATTACTTATTGAAATTGTTATAATTGATACATACTATATTCCTTCCCATAAAATGAATTATTATTAAGGAAAAGCAGAATGGAAAACAGCATGGAGAATAAGACATACTTGGAACTAGAACAGAAATAGCTATCCAATCTGTCTAAAAATCAGTCAGAGACACTCCCTTTAAATCTCTCGTGGAAGACCATCACAAGACACCTCCATCTCAATCTACTTGATTAGATGAACTATCTACTTGATTAGATGAACTATATCAGCTGGAATGTTTAACACTGTCTCATCCAAATACACCCAATCAGTGTGAACACCTACCTAGTCATGATTTTAATATTGTCTGTACATTTACTTTTTAGGTTTTTAATCTCATGATCATTGTTGCATTCTGTTAGTTTTTTCACCTTTTTACCATTTCTTTTAATCTTAACACCTTTGTTATCATTCTTGATTTGTAAGGTGAGCTTGATGACATTTATCTGCTTGGTAATGAAAGATTGTCTTCCTTGTTCAGATAATGTTGTTGAGTGGACTTAGCAAGAATGCTTTGGAGGAGCTCTCATCTGAGAAAAGATGTGATGATCGTGTACCCCATATTTGCAATATTCTTAGGTTTGCTGTCCTCAAAAGGGACCGTTCTTTTATGGCTGTTGGTGGACCATGGGATTCTGCTGATGGCGGTGATCCATCAGTTGATGATTCTGTTTTAATTCAAACAGCCCTTAGGTTTGTGTTGGCTACTCTGTATTGAATTGGTATATTAGAACATCCGTTCCTTTTGCTGTACTGAAGCGATTTTTACTCTGTAGACATGCAAAGGATGTAACTCAACTTGATTTGCACAACTGCCGTAATTGGAACCGTTTTCTTGAGGTAATATTTTGCTCTTCTTGATTATAATGTGAATCACAATCTCTTCAGTTTTTGTTTGCGTTATGCAACTGAGATTTCATGATCAAGCCTTTAAGAAAATAAGTTGCTGTAGTCTGAATGATATTTGAATGAGTTGAGAAATACTCGTGTGAAGTGGGGTTTTTATTGGTTGAAATTGGATTGTTAAAGTTTAGTTTGGGGGTTGTCCACTGTTTAGTTAAAAGTAGTTGATGCGTTGCACAAGTAGTTTTAAGTTAAAGAGAGGAGAGAGAGAGAGAGTAGAGGAGCAATGGTGTATATTTCAAATCACACAAATTAAACAAAATATAAAATTCCCACAATGTAAACTTTAAACGTTTGTGGCTATTGCATCAATCTTACAAACAATCAGACTGTCTTTAATCTATTAGGATGTAGGATTACAAATTTGGAATATAATTAATTAGTAATCTTGGGATAATATAAAGGACCACAAAGCAGAGGCCTAATCATTTAAAAATCCAACACCAGATAAAATGGATCATTACTAAGGCCTATGCAAGAAAACAGAAAATTATCAAGATATCCTTTACACAGTGAAGAAAACAATAAATAATAAGAGCGGCTGCTAATAAAATCCTACAAGACTAAGAATGAATTAGCAGCCTAATTTACGTTTCCACTTAAGCAAACAATGTGCCCGTGCCCACAAAATGTTTGTGTGATTTTAGGTTGGTATTTTTATATCTTGTGTGCATGCAAATTGTATATGTATTTTTAAAAGCCATTTATTTCTATTTGTACTTATATTGATTGAACACCGAGTGTAATTGTCAATTTAATGCGGAATGGATCCTTTCCCATTTATATATTTATTTTATTCCTGTAAAGTGTTTGTGAGATATTGCTGTGGAAATTAGATTTTCCTCCTGGACAGTTTTCATTTCTATGGGTTATGAGATCTTTATGTCCTTTTTTCTTGCATGTTTCTCGAAGTCAGATAGCTAATTTTTGGACTCCTGTTGGCATTTGCAGATACATTATGATAGATTCGGCATTGATGGGTTCTTTAGCCACAGAGAGGTCACTGTTCTGTTTGTTCCAGATTTATCTGAATGTCTTCCTTCATTAGATGCATGGCGAGAGCAATGGCTTGCACACAAGAAGGCTGTTGCTGATAGAGAACATCAGCTTTCTTTAAAGAAAGAGGTTTGTTTATGTCTGCAATTTCTTGCTATATAATTTATGTTTTCTATTCTTCTTTCTGGTGATTGGTTAAATAAGCTTAATTACTGGGCTTGCTGCAAATGGCTCTCATTTCCCTGAAATATTTTTCAAAATTACTGGAGCATTGTTATGTTTGAGCTAATTTGACGTCTCTTTTTCTCAGAGGGCTAGAAAGAAGGAAGGGGAAAAAGGTAAATAGACTGAAATTTCTTGCACTTCATAACACCATCTCTTTTGCTATATCATTAAAATTGATATCATCATCCAGATAAAGGAACAGATTCCGCGAGAGATTCTAAGAAGTCTGCTCAAAAGGAAAATATCAAAGAGTCTGCCTCTTCTGTCGTCAACAAAAAGGATAAAGATGGAAATTACATAAAAGGTAAAACAACTGAATGCAGGAGTGGTGAAAATGATAAGAAAGCTGAGAAAAAAGATGAACCTGAAACAGCTGACGAAGGCAAGAATGTCGACAAGAAGGACCAGGGGGGAGCTGCTGGTTTGCAGACAGCTGGTACCATGAAGTCTGGAAAGAAGATCATACGGAGAATTGTGAAACAGAAGGTCACTAATAAGACAGCTGATTCTGAGAATTCTATCAGCAAAAAGAATGAACTGGCAGATGAGGGTGTTGAGGGAAACTCTGGAAGATCTGAGATCTCACTTGAGCAGAGTGAATCTCCTGCTGATACTTCCGGCGTTAAAACTTTTGTAAGAAAAAAAGTTATAAGAAAGGTACCAGTGGGAAAATCTACTCAAAATAAAGAAAATGACTTGCAGTCTGAGATGAAAGCTGGGAAGGACTGCACTGAAGATAAACCAAAGAATACTTCAGATACCAGCACTCCTATAGTTACGCAAGGTACTGGTATCAAAACAACCATAAAAAAGAAAATAATTAAGAAAGTACTTAAAAGAAAGCTCACTGGTGCAGGAGCCAGTGGCGGGACTGGTGACCTTAAGAAAGATGACAAAAAGGATGAGGAAAAGGTTGTTCAGGCAGGTAAAGAAACAGAAAACACTGGGGAAAAAACAGCAGAAACTGGAAACCAGGAGCGTGAGGCAAAAGATTCAGAGAAGAAAGTAATTCATAACACCAAGTCTAAATCCCCAATTACAGAGAAGCAAGCTAGTGTGCCAATTTTTAACAAAATCAAGGCTGTCAAGGAGGATGAAAAGGAAATTGACCAGAAAAGCAGCTCAGGGACTAAAACTGAAGTTAAGGCTGACAGGCTAAAGGTTGCCCTGAAGGATAGTGCTAATAGCAAGGGAGGAAAGTTGAAGGATGATGAAAAATCAAAGGAAGAGAAAAAGGACAAGGATGGAAAAGAAGTTAAGGAAAAGAGAAAGCCTGAAGAACCTCCTAGACATCCTGGGTTTATTTTGAAAACAAAAGGCAACAAGGAATCTAAAGTAGGTTTTGCTTATTGCCTCGCACATAGTTGTGTTACTAACTCCTACGTTGAAAATATTCTGCCAAAAGCAACTCATATTAACTGTCATTGTGTTGTCAAAAAAATAAAATTTGACTGGCAATTTGGAACACCTTGCCTACACTTGTATTATTTCCTAATGTTGCATTTTTTGCTACAGCCGCGTTTTTTATCACTTTCACTGGACTCACTTTTGGATTACACTGATAAGGATGTTGAAGAATCAACATTTGAGGTTTGCCTTTATAATACTTTGTTATATTTTTCCTTTGTGTATGCCTAAACTCAATGAAGGTCTTTGTAGTGTTTAGAGAAATGTAACTGCTTTCCCTCATCCCGTTGTTGTTCTCCTACTTTTTCAGCTTTCACTATTTGCTGAATCTCTATATGAAATGCTTCAGTATCAAATGGGCTCTCGTCTTTTGACATTTCTCCAGGTTGGTTCATAATGTGTAATCAATCAACATGAACATTACTCGATTCATTTACCAAGGCATCTTTCTATGTTATATTACATGCAGAAGCTACGAATAAAATTCGTAACCAAAAGAAATCAATACAAGAGGCAGCGGGAGGAAATAGAGGAGAAGGAGAAGGACAAGGACATGGACATGGACATGGACATGGACAAGGAATCATCAAGAAAGCGCCTGAAGACTAGTGAGTTACCTGTGAAAGCTAAATCTGCAAATGGTGAAATGTCAAGTGCAGATCAGCCAAATGATGAAAAGACTGTCATGGAGGAGGATACTTCTGTTGATCCTATTAATGAGACAAAGCAGGAAGAAGAAAGTGAATCTGAGGAAGACCCAGAAGAAGACCCTGAAGAATGTGAAGAAATGGAGGATCCTGAAGAATATGAAGAAATGGATGATGCTGGACATGATTCATCTAATGAGGCAAGATTATTTCCTTTCAATTTTTATTATAGATATTATAATCTCAGTCAAGTTCTCTCGTGCAAAATAGTCAGATATCAAGTTGGGGAAGTCTAAGCTGGATTGCATGTCCAGTTCAAGTTTGATGATTTATGATAGTAATGGTTTCCTGTAATTCGTTGAGATTCAATTATATACTGTACGGCATCTTGTTTTAGTTGTTTTATCGGGTAAAATGGTAAACAGCAAAAAGATGAGGGGAAGACCAGTGGGGATGCTGAGCATGATGAACCTCTGGCTGGCGACGAAAAAGACAAGGCTGAGGAAGTGGCCGAAGATAAAACTGACATCAAAGATGTAGAGTCAAAACCCAAGTCTGGTGCAGATTTGTCTGATAAAAAAGATGACAAGGTGAAGACAGAGAAGACAGAGCTGTCTGGGAAGGAGGCTGTGATTGATAAGGAATTGTTGGAGGTATGTTCTCAGAAACTTGATTCCCTTCTCTTTTTGTGCAATTTAAGAATATCAATATTGTTCTTTCATCTACCTGCTATCAATATTTCTTGTATGGGACAGGCTTTCAGGTTTTTTGACCGGAATCGAACTGGCTACATCAGGGTAAGACTAAAATTCCTTATTTTGCTCATTGTTGTTGTTTTTGGGCATGTTGAGGATTAACTGTTGCCTGTTCAGGTTGAAGACATGAGGTTGATTATCCACAACTTGGGGAAATTTCTATCCCACAGGGATGTCAAGGTGAGAATTGTGCTTCTGTATCTTCTCAGCACCCCCCCCC
>Ga0325402_1005656_pt1 | contig 11721 bp, 3 predicted proteins | sample PopdelMetagenome_22_FD_207212 | JGI IMG/M metagenome (GOLD analysis project Ga0325402, IMG submission 207212) | Populus deltoides microbial communities from Bellville, Georgia, United States - Xylem-PdKOR-R3 | ecosystem: Host-associated > Plants > Phyllosphere > Stem > Wood/Secondary xylem...
TTTTAAGATACTAATATAAGAAATTAACTATTTTAAAAAATAAGTTGTACCAGCATTCCAAAGCCTCAGTCTGAAAGGAAACACGCGTGCGCCTTGCACCCTGAGGCGCGGCAGGGAGTATCTATCGATCTAACAGATTGACAGCATGGAAAGTCCTCTGCTACGAGCTTAGAATCTGTTGCACGTCTCATGTGATTGTTTCTTGGCACTTGTGGAGTCGTCTATATTAGATTAGGTTGGTAAGTTTTGTTTACCTATTGACTTGGTCGGTCGGTGCTGGGCATAGCTTTATGGAGGGGCATGGCTGTGTTTTCTTTTTCTTTTCTTTTTAAAAAATAAATAAAATCAAAGAGTTTCAAGATACTATATGCTATTAATTTCAGAGAGATAAAGGGGGAGAAAAGAAGTATTGCATGGTTATTAATTTCATTTTGCATTACAGGATGCAAATCTAATTACAGTGATCCAGCCCTACCTTATCTTGTGAAAATGCTATTTTCTTTTAAATGATTATTTCAAGATTTTTTTTTTCAATAGCAAGATACCTAAAAAAAAAAATTTAACACATAAAAAAAACATAATGATTGGATTTTTTTTGTTCATTTATTTATTAAAAGAACAAGAATTTTTAATTAATTAATGTATCCGATGTTAATATGAGAGCAGTCTTCACATTTATAAACCTGAAACTCCATTCGTGCATTGAAATTAATTTTTCAAAAATTACTCATTTTTTTTATTTTTTATCATACAGGAAATGAAAACAAACTTATATGTTGTGGTCGGATTTCTAGTGAATAATATACTTCCCATTGTATAGATGATGCTCAGAAGGCACACCACCTTTACAAGGTAGCATTGCACTTAACGAGAATGCGTCGAGAAATGGTGCATGTGCCTTAGGTGTCAGCAAAAAAATCAAAAGAAAAAAAAAGTTTCTTAATTGTGAAAAGACCTTACGACTTGTGGTCATCAGAGGCGCTGTCAGAAAAACCAGCAACGCTTTTGTCTGTATTATTCATTAATGACCTTCTCTTCGTTATCTAAACAAATTAAAACATAAAAAAGATAATAACATTATCATAATATCCTATTTTTTTAAAAAAATTCAGCTACACCTCTCTTATACGAGAGACTACCAGAATTTTATTACATATAAATATGCATCAATAAATAAATCCATAAACCAGTTGATTTTATTTGTGATTTATATATTTTTTTTAAATCGTAAAATTTTATTGTCTCTTATGATTTTCTCATTATATGCTCTACATGCATCCCAATAAATTAAGTGACCCGCATTTTGAAACTAACCACAATTTTTATTAAACCATGTTATCTAACATAAAACTAACCAATATTCATCCATTTTCACCTTTTCTTACACATTCATGCTCAAACCTAATTGTTTAAATTTAAAAGTAACTTAACTATTGGAAAAGGCAGTAAACAAAATCTATTGTGATGGAATGATAACGAAAAAAAAAAACAGTAAACAAATATGTTTTAATAGCTAAAAAAGAAAAAAAATACTCCACAACTATTGCTGTAATTCATAAGATTTTAGGATAAAAATAAGTTCAAACCATCCTATTCCAACAAAGATTTTAAAAATTAGGTGAATACAGATTCTACTTAATTAGTTAAATAAGTATGGTAAATACAAATCATTATTTTATTCAAGAATCATTTTTTTTAATCTCAACAGTCAAATCTTTTTTCTTATTTTAAGACCACAACTTGAAATTTTTCTTTGGATGAGAATAATCAAATAAATTGTTTACAAAATGTGGCTATTCTTATAATTTAGGTTTTCATAATCACAATTGAAATTAGAAATTGATTTCGAATATGAAATTAGCAGAAGGATACATCACTTAAAATTAAAAACATCTTAATCAAAAAATGGCAAGACTTACCTGGCGTGGAGGATGAAGACTTGTATAATGTAGAGGATGGAAAGAGATGGAAAAAGAATGAGAGGGAAGATAGATAGAAGAAGTTGATAGAGAGAGAAGAGAGGAAGATGACACACACACAGAGAGATTCACATGGAGAAGAGAGAAGAAGAAAATGTTATTGAAAGATGAAATTAAGGATTCTGGTATTTTAATTAAGATTTTTATCGAAAAATAATTAAATATTTATAAATTTTTAAACTATGTTGGTAATTAAAACTTAAAATTTTCAATTAAACCCGACATTTTCCAAACCCCCCTAAATTCTCCAATGAAATTTCATTTCGTCAGTAATTTTATCTGTAATTTTCAGTATCAAATTCATGTAATTTTTCCAACTCTTTAGAAGTTTCTAGGGGACTAAGTTCATCTGTAACTCTATTTATGATTGTTACTGGCAAACAGTTGTAATCTTTTTCCAACTCTTTGGAACTTTCTGAGGAGCTTATTATGTTGATAATTCCATTTGTATTTTATAGGCCATCAGTAATTCTATCGATATAAAACAATTTTTTTCCAAGTGTTCTTGTTTTCTCTATCTATCTAACCTGTAAATACAGTAAACTCACAACACAATAACATAATTTTTGTTCAATAACATAATAATATAATCACAACGATAAATATTTCATCGGTGTTAACAATAGTTCATTGTAAATGAACAACAAAAAAGATTACAATTTCATTGCACATGGATGTTTTACAATTAGAATTAGTTTGAAATCGATTTAATCAGGATTGTTTTCTTCTTCTTCTTCTTCTTCTTCTTCTTCTTCTTCTTCTTCTTCTTCTTCTTCAATTTCATTATTGTCATGTTTATATAATTTTCTTTATTGAATTGAAGCTCATCTCTATCATCATCTTCATTGACATATATATATGTCCACTAGCAAGTTTCAAATAATCAATTTACATTTTTATAACTTGACAGTCAGAGATGCATTTGTAGTTCTACATCAACCCCTAATTGACCTTAAAATCAATAGCTTAATATCTTTGGTATCCAATGTTTTGCAGTTCATTTTATATTCACCTAATGATGTGGACTTAATTATGGATGCAATAATCCAATAATACCTATAGATCATGCTTTGATCTAATTAAGGATTCTTCAATCCATTTAATCCTCTCAACATTTATGGATAATTTATTGACTTTAACAATTATGTTCATTCTTTAAAAAAAAAAAAAAAACTCTCTATCTCAATTTCAGCTTTTAGCAGACATATTTATAATTTTTTAAGATCATCAATATCTCTACCAAAATTCCACCAGGGTTTCCCCTTAAATGGATCATTCATAAGTTTTCTCAACTTATAAACAACACATACAACTCTATATATATTCGATTCAATATTCCTGGATCTTATTCCAACATGGCTCCATGGCAACCAGATGACTACCTTGTTAACGTTCAACCATAATCAATCTTCTAACAAATCATACAATTCCACATTAAATGGTAAAATTAACAAATAAGACAATTAAGATTATAATTATAAATAATAACTAAATAATTCACTTAAAGTTTGTATACACCTATAAATAACATTATTTATTATATATGCTATAACATACTATCTCATCCGACAATTATATATGCATGGACATTACTTTCATCTATAAAAGACAATCTATTATTGAACACCTGCTTTATCTAATCTAAAATCAAGTAATCAATATCATGAATGTTTGAATATCATTACAAGCATTAAACCATGTATAATATATTAACCAAAGCTTCTTTATTCTCATTCTTATATAGCATATCTCTTTAATTCAACAATTTAATCATTTTAGCTCACATCATTGAAGTTCACTTAATCTTAGCCATCCCACATGAATGCTTATAACTCCAACTAACCCACCCACTTGCTTACCAATTAATTCGGTTATCCCTTATAGATGCCATAACTCCGGCTAAACCACTTGGTTGCCAATTAATTCGACTACCCCTCATGGATGCCATAACTCTAGCTAACTCTTTTGATTGTTAATTAATCCATTTATCAAATTTGCATTATTATTCCTTCTTTTATCTCTTTTTTACATCACATCCACAATACACAACAATTTAAAAATAAAATTCTTAATTTTAAATAAGATGTAGAGCACCTATATGTTGTTTGAGCTTTAATCATGATTCCTTAATGTCTTCCTAATACCACAACCTCTCCAATAAAGATGGATGTTTAAACCTTTCCTTTGCAAGCCAATGTTTCAAATTTCTCCTTCCTCCTCCAAGCTTATCTCTCCTTTTATTCTCTAGTAATCTCTCTTTATCTTTATCTTTTCCTTTCTCCCTAATTTTTCAACCTTCATGTACGTCTCTTCTCCCTCTAATCTTTCTTTTTCACCTCTTCACACCATCTCTCATGAGAGAAAAAGAAGAAATTAAGAAGAAAAGAAAGAAGATAAAAACTCTTAGTTTCTCTCCCTTCCTTCACAGCTGCAAGTCAATTTTAAAGGGGAAGGAAAGAGTTTTTGGTTCAATTCCAATTTTACCCTTACTTATTATTTATATGTTATTTTACTCGTACTCCAATACTATCATAAGGCCTTTCTGTACTTGGATTGAGCTACAAGTGTAACCTAAAGTATAATGTCGTGTCAGGATATTACTCGTAAAATCTCAGTTGGATCCAACAGTCAGATTGAGAGTTATGTCTGATAGTGTAAAACTTGTCGGCATGTAATTTTTGCGCCAAAATCCAAATTTATATATTATTTTACCTAGTCAAATCATCAATATTTGTAAACTAATTCATTCTGGACTTACATCCATATTATAATAAATTTATTCCTCAAATTTCATCCTTTTTCGGGTTAAAACTGCGTGATTATATACAGGCTTATACCGGTGGTCAGAGTCGTTTGCATGTAAAACCTTACATTAATTTGTTAAAGATTCTAAATGACTTTTCTAAATGTTTTCACTCACATTTATAAAACAATATTCATATTTAAAAATTAAATAACACATAATTACATGCATGTCTGTATTTGATTATTGTTAAGTATCTTCTCCTTAATGTATTTTTTGTTAAAGGTTATCCAGGATGAGAAAGTATTGGCAAATCCCCACTTGAAGACACTTCCCTACCATCATCATATCTTGGAATGCGGTTGATTTTTGTTCTCCAGTGAGGCTTAAAATAGTACGAGCTAAATGTTGAGATCTCTTCAACAATATAAGCCTCGCATATCAAAGCCTTAACATGCGTCTTGTTTATAACTTTTTTTCTTAAGGTTGAATAAGTATTTGCATGGAATTAAATGAATATTTTAAATTAAAAAAACAATTGAAATTTAATTAAGATGCATGTGTAATCCTTAACCTCTCGAATGAATACATTCATCTATAATTGACAATGCCTTCAACTTTTACCTCAAATAGTAAATATATGGGTAGATGCTCTATTGAGCCAAAAAAAGAAGGGAAATATCATCAAAAGTTTGTAGATTGTCTGGACGATATTTGTTTAAAGCTTCTCCATGTGTTAGGTATGCAACTTGTTAGGGCATATATCTTTAAAAAAGTGACTGATTTTCATGAGTGCATTCCATATCTCATTTGACAATAAATCCCGGTAAGCAAGTTGAATGAGTATTTATATAAACACATGACAATCATGACTTTTCATTCCATATAATATGTCATCCTATGAATTCACCAACCTAGATATGTTCAAAGTATATCCATTAGAAAAATATAGACTCTTAAGCTATTGGTAGATAAATAAATGAGCATTATTGTTTATGAAGAAGTTGGCTTTAGGCTTTACAACCCATTACTCATCATAAACCAACTTCAATTTTTACGGTGACTAAACAAAGGTATATTCATTCTAGCTTTCATGTTGTCCTTTGTCTTTCATTTCACGTCCATCATCGTGTTAAAAATATTTTCAAACGCATTCTTTTTTTATATGCATGACATCCAGATTATGGTGAATGAAATTAGTCTTCTAATAAGAAAGCTCCTAAAAAATACTTTGTTTTACCCAATTACATGTCACACCAAAACCAGAAAACTTTTACTTACCAGATTAAAAACAAAAAATAGCGTCCTTGTTCTATGAGACCATATCATACAAATCTTCATTTAACGGTATCGGCGGAGCAACATTCCTTTTAACTTTACCTACAAAGAAGTCTTTTATGCTCTTACTGTACTTGTGGTTAATTGGCAAGAACCTCCAGTGACAATAGAAAAAAGATGGTTTATTATTATTTATTAAGGTGAAGGCCTTATTATTTTCTATACAGTATAGATATGCTAATTTTTCATATGTGTTCCAACTAGAAACTATCTCAAACACAGGAAAATCATTGATAGTCCACATTAAAGTTGCCTTCATCTAGAAAATCTATTTCCTCGAGACATCATACATCAAAGTCTCGAATGGCAACAACTGATTCAATTGATCAATCAACGGTCAAAGAAAACATCTATATTCCTACCTAGACTATTAGGACCAGATATGACCATAGATAAGAACATGAACTCTAGCCTCATACACATCTCTATGACAAGTTATAAACCGTGAGTATTATCAGCTAACAAGAAAATGGTGCAGAAAATAACCTGAGTGTATTGAATCTTTTTATATATAACCCAACTCATACGTTTCATGCTTCCATTAAAAACTAAGGATGTGCCTTATTAAACTATTTATAGGTTTTATCATCAGAATGGTGTACCATGACTCCATCCACTACATCATGTGAATGATGCCAAGTCAGGTGCTCAATAGTCTTTGAAGACATGGATAACCTTTATAGTTTAGGAGTGATTGAGAAATATCTTTTTTTTTCTATGTGCGACAAAAGTCTTTTCCGTACCAGTTTTAGGTTTATACCGAGCATGCCTATAGGTTTTGCAGCCAGTCAAATCTGCATTTTCAAAGTAGTACAACATGCAAAAGTTTAGACACGTGTTAATTTTCTAGTATCCTAGACCACGAGATTTCATTATGGATTAAACAATATAGAAGTTCTTTTTTAGCCTATTTTTGTTCAGGTAAAATGCTTTTCGTCAATTCAACAACTTTATCGTAACTAACATCACTTAGCTTATGATTTGACTTGATGGTGGGTATCTATGCGATGATTGATAATTTACTGTTATTTGTGAACTCATCCCAAAATAGTTCGTTATAATCTTTTAAAAGATAAAAAAAACCTAGTTGTGTATGCATTTAATTCTTTATCTACAATTGAACAGTTACCTGCATAACACTGATTCATTCTCATTGTATCCATAACTATATAATTTTTTACAAATTATACTTTCATACAACAAATTCTTATAGGAAAAAGTTATAAAACAAGTAAAAACACAAACAAACTACATATATTACATAAAAATGCCAAAAAAAATTAACATATTAAAAATGAGTTACAACAAAAAAGATGTAGTTTTGCTTACTTATGAGGCAAATCTAAAAAAAAATAAACAAAAATAAGGATACTAACAGTTTGAGTGTTGGAGTGGCTGAATTTATGATGATGAAAGCTTGATTTGTGATAAAATAAGGGGGTGTTGTGTTGTTTTCAATAGAATATAAAGAATGAAGAAGAATAAATTGGTGAGGGGTAGGAGGGGGTCGTCTATAGGTTATAACTTAAATATTATCAATGAATTCACTGATGGGTATTAGTGACAAATATATTTCATCGGTAATTTTATCTGTAATAATTACACTTTATTTTTTTTTCATTCCTTGATTTTCAACTGCAATGCCCTTGGTTTTCACCAACAAAAATTTTCTATATGTGAATACCGAGGGAAATAACGTTGGTAAATGTTACTGTAATATATAGACGATATTGTTTCCATCGGTATTTTTGTTTGTATTTGATAATTTTCTGATAATGAATTATAATTATGACTATCAAAATATATTTATTTATTATACCATAATAATTTAACTTATCACTTAATGGTGTAAGGAGTTATTCCATAATTTTATTAACTAGTTATTAATAATACAATACAATTACAACTCAAAAGGTACATTGTTACATTATATATATTATTTACTTTGTAAGAAGTAAATAATTATAAATTGGTAATAAATTTATTTATTACACTCTAAGAAATCATCTTATCATTTTGTAATTTAGTTAATTGCTATGTAATTATGATTGATGTTACATTGTAAAAAAACAATTAAATATAATTGCAACAAATAAAAAAGATTCTTTTTGTTACCAATGATAATATATATATATATATATATATTGAAGTTGTAAATATTTTTTTTCTAATTAGTGGTTACAAATTAAAATGTGTTTGTACTTGATGCATCATAAATTTTATACTAAAGTAACCAAAGCATGCACTATCAAGTTATAAGTATGTTATCATGTAAAAAACAGTATCCCGTACGCATGCAAGACAATTTACTAATTGATTACAGTCCAACTAACCTCCTCACATGCCTATTGTTGTTTGATTAGTTACATTTTTCGGATTATCTCCCAACCTCCCATTCATGCTCTTATTCACATTCCAAGATACGGCGTCATTCCGTTACATGAAAATTTATTTTTTTATTTAAAATTATTATTTTTCTATATTTTATATTTGATGTATTAATATTAAAAATATTTTTTAATAAATAAAAAAATATTATTTTAATATATTAAACAAAAACATTTTAGAAAACAGTTGTAATCACTGACACAATTATCATAATCATTTTGCACAATTCTAGGTGGTGTAGCTCAATTAGTCAAGTTCTGGTTTTGTTTTTTAGAGGTTATCAGTTCGAGTCTTACAAACCTCAGGGTCACTGGAGGTTTATATGATCATTAATTTTAGGGCCCGTAGAAATAATTAATGTACGCATAAACTGACCCGAACACCATATTAATAAAAAAAACTAAAAAAATCATTTTTTTCTCACCGCTTCACAAAGTTGATTAGTTTTTTTCTCACCGCTTCACAAAGTTACAATGAATCATCTAAGTTTGCTTTTTCAGGCAAGTTGGTTTTTTCTTTTTTCTTTTTTTATAATGAATACAAAAACCTTGTCATTTTAATTTTTTATTTAATATTAAATAATTAACTTATTATCTGATCTAGTGAATTAATAATTAAAATAATCCAAAAACATCAAAAATAATTAATTTAAAATAATTTTTTTAAAAAGACACTGCTTAACCATAATACCAAACACCCCTTAAATTATCTGATCCACCTTTAGAAGACACATGGAAAACGAGTTGTATTAGGCATTTTTTATGTCGTAGATTAACAGACAAACATGACAATTATAACAAAACACATGTTAAATTACGAGATTTAATTTTTAATAAATCTAATATTAAAAAATAAAATTAAAAAAAATTTCAATTAAAAAAAATTAAAAAATAGCTCAGTTAATGTCATTTAACCTCCCAAATCTGCAAGATAAGTTATGAGATAAATATAACTCAATTCTCAATCAATCAAGTGTTGAAAGATAAAATTGAAAAAAAAATTCGAATAAAAATAACATAAAATATGACTCGAGTGAACTTGGGTTAATCAGCTAAACCTGTGACCTGAGTTATATGAAAGTGAAAACCTCATAGAAAGCAAACCGAAATAAGTCACTAAGTTTAATTCTTAATCAAATCAATATTGAATGATAAATTTGAGAAATAAATTAATAAGAAAAAAAACTCAAGTCAATTCATTAAAAGTTCATATAATGAGATTATAATAATTTTATAAAAAATATATTAAAACTCAATCTAAAATAAAATTAATATGGAAGGATATAATTAAAATTAATAAAAAAACAAAAAAAAACTTAAAAAATATTATTCAAGTAAATAATATTTTTTGATGAGTGGTACATTAAAATTCTCTCTTAGTGGAAACAGCGTATTCTGATAAAATGGATTTCCAAATATCTTAAAAAATCCCATGATTCCCGCTTTCCTAAGCCGTATGCATATGTCGTCCATTGGTACACCTTTCTAGTTTTCGTGTTTTCCTTTTTTTTTTTTAAATAACATTGTTTTAAAATCTGACATGATTTATACGGTTGTGAACTCAAGTTATTCTATTAGTTGGGTTTTAATAATAAAAAAATAAATTAATTATTCAATTTCAAATTTAAATTAACTTTCAGCTAAGTCAACTCATAAAAAACTTAATCAAAACCCATTAATTTATCTTTTATTTTGTTATAAAATAAAATATTAAATTTACTCGAGTAAACCCACTTAACCTCTAATCTAAAAATTATTTCAAATCAATCTTGAGTTAGATATAAAAATTAAGATAAATAGATCAAATTAGTTTTATTAGAGAATAATTATTGTTAAATTATCATTTATCAAATAAATTATAATTGATGAATTATTTTCATGATAAAAAAATATTTTTTTTATATCTAATAATTTATCTTTATTTATATTAGAACGTCACATATTGTAAAAAAAAAAAAATATAAATTGCTTGTGAATAAAACCTAATTTCATGAACTTAATTTGAAGTGACAGGAAGTACTATGGCTTACAAGGAAAGATATGTAGTCTTAATCACATCAATGAAAGTAAATGTGCACAAACTCATCAGTTAACTAACCATAGTATAAAACGTAATCCACCAATAGATATTCTACGAATTATCGAAGCATATTACTTTATCAAGAGGAAATAAAGAATCACGGCAGCTCATTCAGATGATTGAACCTTTACAAGAATTGATTTAGAAGTTAGACCAAGAATATATCTCCAATCCACTCGTGATTTAGATTATGTGATGTAACAAGTTTAGATATTTTTTTTAGTTAACAAGGTTGTCAGGACCAGCTTGTGTGCATCTCGGCTAATTTCACGGGTCCTAAAATTAACGACCATATAAACCTCAATAACTATTATATTAATAACCACATGACTTGAACTTTAAACCATAGGAAAAACAAATCTTTTGGTTCTAAACTTTTACTACCGTACCATTTACTAGATGATTAAAAAACATAAAAAGCAACTTATAAATCATGCATAGAGTAAAAAAATGTTTATTTTACGAGGTGCGTCACACTATGCAACTCATAAAAAGTATATAATATATGCTTTTTCATAATGAGGTGTGCAAAAACACATGCTAAGAAAGGGAGCAATTACATATAGGGTTATCAGATATTTGATATACACCAAAGAAACAACAGATATATATATATATATATATATATATATTTGTATAAAGGTCCACTACCCAGTGGGTTTATTGACTTCATTCCCTCTTTGTTTCTTAAATCATGAACATTTCGAATACGTTAGGTGAGATGTGACCTATATTAGATTATGATATATAGTGTTAACTGTATAAACTAAAAAATATACTGCCGTATTTTTATTTTCTGGCATAATATAATGTTTGATAACAACAGCCGTGTTCTAATTAGAAATTGTAGCTCTTTGTTTTTGTAAAGTTTTTTATAAAAATAATATTTTTTTATTTTTTTAAATTTATTTTTAACATCAATATATCAAAATAGCATGAAAAAAAAATAAAATTAACTAATTTAATGATTAATCATATAGTGCTCATTCATCTTATCAAGAATTCATTTTTCATGCACTTGAGGGTTGGGTTCAGTGGTCACAAGCAAGGCTTGTTTTGCCCCGTCCCGAGTTCGATCATCTGTGTGCATGCCTGTCACTCCCGTGGTGCCTTACTTGCTTCCTGAGCTTGCAGGATGTTCAGTGAGCCGTGGGATTAATCGTGGTGCGCGCAAGCTGACCCGAACACCCACGT
>Ga0325402_1005657_pt1 | contig 11720 bp, 9 predicted proteins | sample PopdelMetagenome_22_FD_207212 | JGI IMG/M metagenome (GOLD analysis project Ga0325402, IMG submission 207212) | Populus deltoides microbial communities from Bellville, Georgia, United States - Xylem-PdKOR-R3 | ecosystem: Host-associated > Plants > Phyllosphere > Stem > Wood/Secondary xylem...
GAAGAAGTCTACCTGAGCATATATGAAGAGATTTAATGAAGAAATGCTTCAGGTAGAGGACCTGTTGGAACCCATAACATATGAAGCTTTTATCAAAGGGGTAAAAAGTGAAGAGTTGTGGAAACAAATCCACCCTCTATAAGACAGAACTCTCCTAAGAGTCAAGTAGATGATCCAGAGCCATATACGAGTAGAGAAAGCTCTGGCTGCTCGTAGAAGCTTCTCTCAGCTCCATAGAGAAAAGGTCAGAGCTAAACCCCAACAAGAATCATTCCCCTATCAAACAACAAGATATAAAAAAGAAAGGGCCCTCTAAGGAACATCCTAGTAGGCCCGAAAGGGTTTACACTCCTGTAAACACCAGTTACATGAAGATTTACATGACCTTAAGGGGTCAAAACCTACATTAGTATCCTCCTCTCTTAAAGCCTAATCCTAGCCTCAAGTTCTCCAAGAAGTATTGTCAGTTCTATAGAGAGAAAGGACACGACACTGAGGACTGTTATGCTCTCAAGAAAGAAGTTGAGAGACTTCTAACACAGGAAAACCTCAGACAATTCCTGAAAAAGGATCCACCTCTAGAAGTGGAAAGAGGTGAAGTAGGCAACAAAGACCAGCACTCCTAGAGGCCCTTGTTATATTGGGGGGCTTATTAACCAGTGTAAATGGTAAAAGTAATAAGAGGATAAGGCTGGAAGACCAAGTTCTAGTTACAATGGGCCAAGAAAGTTCTTGGTATGAACCTTTCACCTTCACCCCTACTGATGGACAAGGGGTTAAACACTCACATGAGGACGCCTTGGTGATTCCCACAATAATGAAGGGTCATAGGGTCCACAGTATCCTAGTGGATGACGGTAGCTTGGTAAACATCCTATCAGCAGAGATCATGACCAAGATGGGCATAAACGCCTTTAAAATGACTCTAGTGCCAACACACCTCATCAGGATATAAGGATCAACAATGCTCGTGAAGGGGGAAGTGGGGTTGACTGTCACTATGGGGACTACACCTCATTGTGTGACTCTCCAACAGACCTTCATGGTCATTGATACCCATCTCCCATATAATACCATCATCGGGAGGCCATTGCTCTACCAGATCAGTGTAGTGGTCAGCACCAAATATCTAACCATGAAGTTCCCAACTGTTAAAGGGGTAGCTGCTGTGAAAGGGAACCAGGAAGCCTCAAGAGAGTATGCAAACACATGTCTGAAGGGTAAGAATTCCCTACTAGTTAATCACCAAGAAACCTACGGTGAGAAGCTAGAGGTCAGAACAAAGGCAGTTGAAGAACTAGTTGAAGTCTGTTTGGGTCCTATAGAGAAATAAGTCATAAGAATGGGTTACACCCTGACAGTCATCAGAAGCATGCTCTCACAGAGCTACAAGTGTCATAGAGAAGCAACTTTGCTTTCCATTTAGAGGACATACTAAGGATCAACCCTGAGGTAACCTCACATTGGCTGAGTATAGACCCTAGCTTCCCTCCAGTACGATAAAAGAAGAGAAGTGTAAGGGAGGACGGACAGAAGACCATCTCTAAGGAGGTGGATAAACTCATATCAGTAGGATTCATACGAGAGGTGACATACCTCGAATCGCTCGCCAATATTGTGATGGTGAAGAAGGCCAACAACAAATGACGAATGTGTGTGGGAATGTGTATGGACTTCACAGACTTGAACAAGGCCTGCCCGAAGGATAGCTCCCCAAGATAGATAAATTGGTGGATTCAACAGCGGGGTATGAGTTTCTTAGTTCATTGGATGCATAATGGACAAAGTGTTTAAACATCAGTTAGGTAGGATCATAGAAGTTTATATAGATGACATGTTAGTGAAAAGCATAACTTTTGAACAACATCTACAAGACCTCAGAGAAGTCTTCCAAGTACTGAAAAGCCACAATATGAAGCTAAACCCCTCCAAGTGTGTGTTTGCCATCCGGGGGGGAAGTTCTTGGGTTTTCTAGTCAACAATAAAGAGATTGAGCCCAACCCATAAAACATTCAGGCGTTGTTGAGCATGACTCCTCCCAAGAGAGTGAAAGTGGTACAACGCCTCACAGGAAGACTAACAACTTTGAACAGATTTATAGTCAAATTAGGGGAATGAAGCTTGCTATTTTTTAAAATTCTGAGGAACACCCCCAACTTCCAGTAGACACCCAAATGCCAAAAATCCTTTGAATAGCTAAAGGCCTACCTTTCCTCTCTTGATGTCCTTTCTCAGCCCAGCGAGGGAGAAACTCTGTTCTTGTATCTTGAGGTAGCAGACCGGGCTGTCAGTGTAGTGCTAGTCAGAGAAGAAGAAGGAATACAACATCTAGTCTACTATGCAGGCAAGACACTTCTAGATGCAGAAACTCGTTACTTAAGAGTAGAAAAAAAATGCCCCAACACTGGTGACAACCTCTAAAAAGCTAATGGCTTACTTCAAAGCACACCAAGTGGTAGTGTTGACGGACCAGCCTCTAAGACAGATCCTTCACAAATCGGACATGTCAGGACGATTGGTGAAATGAGCAATATAATTGGGAGTGGTTAAAGTACAAACTAAGACTTGTAATCAAAGGGTAAGTCCTAACTGACTTCATAGTGAAGTGCAGATTTGAAGAGGTTGTCATAGAGAATCCTCCCCCTAATCCAAAGTTGGTAGAACCCGAGTCACTATAGCAGACCTCTCTTCAGTGTTGGCAACTCCATGTGGACGACAGTTCTACACAGGAAAGAAATGGGACAGGGATTCTCCTTACTAGCCTGGAAAGGCAGATCTACCAGTATGGGCTCAGGTTTGGGTTTCCAGCTACCAACAATGTAGCCGAGTATGAAGCTCTGATGGCAGGCTTAAGACTGGCAGAAGCTTTGAAAATATACCTCCTACAAGTGCATATCAACTCTCAGCTGATTGTGGGATAGTACTAGGGGACAAATAAAGCCAGGGATTCAACCTTAGTCAAATATTTTAAGAAGGCTAAAGCCATGTTGACTTAGAAGGACAGAGTGATCAGCATCACCAGTGTGCCTCAGAAAGACAATGCACAAACAAATTTCCTCTCTAAGTTAGCCAGTGTTAACCCAGCCGACCCCCCCATTGATGTCTGGATTGAGGTCTTGGATCAGCCCAGTGTAGGATAGAAAGATGTCATAATACTCCCGGTTATGGGAGATGAGGATTGGAGAGCACCAATCAAGGAATATTTACTCACAGGGAGCTTGCCTTTGGACAAAATGGAAGTTGTTAAGCAAACCAAGAGAGCCTCAAGGTACTACTTGATTGACAGGGTCTTGTATCGATGATCCACATCATCACCACTCCTCAAGTGCTTGTCTTCAGAAGAAATCACTTATGTTTTGAGGGAGATGCATGGTGGAGTCTGTGGATTGCACACATGATTTAGAGCCTGGCTACTCAGACCATAAGAGTAGGCTTTTATTGGCCTTCCATACTCTAAGACTCCAAAGACCTAGTAAAGAAGTGTGATAAGTGTCAAGAGATTTACCCCAGTGCCAAGGTAGCCATCAGCGGAGATGACAATGATTACTTCTCCTTGGCCTTTCTGCTAGTGGGGAATGGATATTCTAGGACCCTTCCCTAAAGCAATAGGGAAAAGACAGTTTGTTACTATTTCACTAAGTAGGTGGAAGCTGAAGCACAAACAGATATCACAGCCAACAAGGTGATCTCTTTTTTATGGAAAACATAATTTGCTAATTTGGGATACCTAAGATGTTGATCACCGATAATGGAACCCAATTCGACAACCAGAAGATTAGAGAGCAGTGTGAAAGACTGTAGATTGATCACAGGTTCTTTTTAATATCACACCCCAGACAAATAGGGAAGCTAAACTTACCAACAGGGTCCTACTCAATGGGCTGAAGAAAAAGATAAAAGAGGCTATGTCAGAATGGACAGAGCTCTTGAATGAAATTTTATGGGCATATAGAACAACAACAAAGACCTTAATAGGGGAAATCCTTTTCCTCCTCACATATGGAACTGAAGCCATAATTCCAATAGAGATTGGATGTCTAAGCGCTAGAGTATTGCACTTCTCTCCTCAAAACAATAAGCAAGGACTCATATTCAATCTAGAGTTACTGGAAGAGCCCATACTCATAGCTGCAATAAGGAATGAAGCCTGCAAACACAAGGCTACTCAATACTACAACACTAGAGTAAAAAAAACAGAACCTTCAAATGATGAGACTTGGTACTGAGGAAGCTAGAAGCCACGGGTAACAAAGAAAGTAAAGGAAAGCTAGCTCCAAAGTGGGTTGGTCCCTTCAAAGTGACACAGGTGATCAGAGCTAACACCTATCACTTAAAGGATCTACAAGGCTCTAACCTTCTTCATGCGTGGCATTTAGACCACCTTAAGTTGTATTATTGTTGAATTCATCAATACAGAATGCATATTTTATTATTTATGTTCTTACTTAATCTACATTCCTTTCTTAGGACTACTTTCCTACAGATCCAATCGGGGTTACACACTCCTGTGGCATTCAGGGCCCACTTCTCCAAGATGGTAATGAAGTCTTAAGTGAGCATCAACCTCTACTGTCACCAATCAGGGTTACACACCCTTGTGGTGTCTGGGACCCACTTCTCTAGGGCAGTAGTAGAGGATCAATGCTTCACTTTTCAGGGTGACTTTTAATGCCCCCTCCCTTCCTTTTGTCTAGCCTTTTCAGTTGGAAGTAAGAACACTGGAACGATCTTATCAGGTTCATGATGTTTGTCCAAACGGGTTACATACCTATGTTTACAGTTTGGGACCCACATCTCTCCTGGATAGTACGGGGCCAATCACTGTGGCATTCAAGAGTGTTGGGGCGAGCTTATCAGGCTCACCTCGTTTATCCAACTCGGGTTACACACCTTGTATGTGGTCTGGGACCCACATCTCTCTTGGATAGCATGGGGTCCAGCCTCTACAACATCAAGAAGTGCTGGAACCAGCCCTCCTACAACAACGCCTCTTACTGGTTCAAACAGGGTTACACACCCTTGTGGTGTTCGGGACCCACTTCTCCAGGACATAAGTAAGTGTCCAATGCTCCTCTAAGATGGATGATGGAACCAATCTTTCCACGATAATACCTCTTACTGATTCAAATTGGGTTACATACCCTGTGGCGTATGGGACCCACTTCTCTAGGACAGTATAGTCTTAGGAGCTCTTAGCTCACTAGGAGAGCCCATATCAGCATCCTCAACTTCCAAAGGTCTAGACTGAAAAACCTCCTCATGAGACCCTGTAGGAGTATCCACTACTGCTCTGGCTGGGCAAGACCCTGTAGGAGTATCCACTACTGCTCTGGCTGGGCAAGACCCTGCGGTTGTCTTCCTTTTCTTTGACATCCTGATAAGGATTACAACTCAACTAAGGTTAGTCAAAAACTTCTTTTAGTCTTAAGTCTCCCTATGTTTCCAAAACGAGCAGACTTGGAAGGCTACTAATGGGTCATGGTTTTTAAAAAACCCCTCATTTAAAGGCCATCACATGAAAGTCATAACCCAAAATAGGGTTATGTTTTCTGCGCGCCCATGATCCAAGTTTGGCTATAACGCGTCCACACCCAACTCCAAGTCTCTTTTTGGGTTTAGCCTGCAGCTGAACCCAACCACACCTGGGTTCAGCATACAAGCTGAACCCAAATACACTTAGGTTCACCATACAGCTGAACCCAAATACACCTGGATTTAGCATACGAGCTGAACCCAACCACACTTGGGTTCAGTGTACGAGCTGAATTCAACAACACTAGGGTTCAGCGTACAGCTAAACCCAACCACATAAGTGTTCAGCATAGGAGCTGAACCCAAATACACCTGGGTTCAATCTACAGTTGAACCTAACTCCTCTTAGGGGCTGAACCCAACAACACCTAGGTTTAGTGTACAACTGAACCCGTCTCTTCTTGGGTTCAACCTATAGCTGAACCTAACTATACTTGGGTTCAGTGTACAAGCTGAACCTAGATAACCTGGGTTCAGCGTACAGCTAAACCCAACTCCTCATAAGTTCAGCCTACATCTCAACCCAAATACACCTAGGTTTAGTGTATAGCTGAACTCAACTCTTCTTGGGTTCAGGCTATAACAGAACCCATCTCCTCTTGAGTTCAACGTGCAAGTTTAACCCACATACACCTGAGTTCAACGTATAGCTAAAAGTAACCCCACTCGATAAGTCTCCCCTACTTTGAGCCTGGGCTAGTGATTATGATACCTATCAGATCCTATTAATTATGAACAAGCAGTTCATGCTTATATTAATAAGATGTGATGGCATGAATAGTAGAATAATATTATTTTACTATTACAAAATTACATCTCTACCCCTCACATGTCATATGAAGCAACTCAAGACAAGTAATATAGAAGCAAAACCTTGTGCTCTTAGACAAAAACACATTCCTTCTCTTTTTCCCTTACATCTACATCTTTTTCTTGTTTATGTTTATAAAAGCTCATTAATACCTTCATTAATTTCTTTCTATCATACCAAATACCTTGCACTGATTTGATTTTCGGAGGGTCCCCCAAAAACACCCCCTAGGGGTCTCTAAAGGACTTTATGCAGGTATTCGTTTAAAAGAAGATTTACAACCCCTGAAGGTATCCATTAAAGAGGAGGTTGATACTGTCTGAAAACAAGGTCGTAGAACATACTATGAATGATCTACAAGGATCTTTAGGAATAACTCCTTCCAGAATATTCCTTGTGATTTTTGTAACTTCATCAAAAATATATACTTGAGGGCAATGGAAAGTAGAGTCAATATAAGCCAATATAAGATGATGAACAATAACCTCACTAATTTAAAATTTCTTCATATTGTTATTATTAATGAAGCTAATAGACTCGTTCAACCCTAGGAAAAGCTTGATAATCATCAAATGTATGTTAAATTAATGAACTTTTTGTAATATTTTTTCTTGTTTTGAATGAAGGAAAGTTTTAGCTTTTTTCTTTCAAAATGTAAAAGCTAATATGATTAATTATGAAATTTTATAAATAAATGCATGATGGTCCAAAGTCATCACACAATTTATTATTAATTATATAAGTATTTCAATTGAAGCCATCTCTCTCTCATAAATGTTTGGAATTTGACTTAAAGGTCAATCTCAATCTTTGATGTTATCAATTCATCATAGAATTTGGAACACTTATATAGTCATCATGAAAGTCAAAATTACATCAATACATAGATCATACAAAACCCCCCTCTTTAGAAGAACATAAGATTCATTTATGAGATGTGCTATTCTTTAATGGGAATAATTCCTTATAAAATCCAGGACATATAAAATGGTTATAGTGGGAAATAAGCTCATAATAAGACATGTCGCAATTGGAAGATTCAACTATAAACCTCTTACAAAGATCTACTTCATACTTGATTCTGTTTTAGATATTATTTTGATGTACGTTTGTGTTTATACGTGTCATTTTCTGAGATTTTTACAAGGAAAAGAAACACAAGTAGCATTTTGAAAAGCTAAATTTTACTTGAGAATCTACATTAGACAAAGCCATGGAAGATAAAGAAAGAAATTGGTCAAAATAGAATTGCTAAGATGAGATCACCTCCTTAAGAAATGAAATGGCTCGGTTAATTGACTTGCTTGAATAGACTTTTAATCCAAATAGCTTGAAAGAAGATCCCCAAATATTGGAACTGTTACATCACAATTTAATACCATAATGCCTTTCTTTTGCTCTCTTTTATCATTTAAAGCAACATCGCATGCAATTCCTTCTCTTTATCATCGTATATTTCCTTATCAAAAGGGAATTTCAAATGCCCATAGGTTCATGCTATTATATCACAAAATACAATGTGAACCATCCATCTGACATTAATGAAACTTTGAAAAGAAAGGAAACTAAAATAGATGGATAATATGAGATTCAAAGTTAGAAGAATTTCAAGTATCAAGTTTAAAAATTGATAAGCTTTGGACATACTGCAATGACATGGATGCATATCATATGATCATAAATCCTTTATCAACATAGTGAATGACCAATTAAAAATGATAGAAAAAACACGATGTATGTTTTTTTAAACAAACAATGTTTGATGAAGGAAGTTGATGTGAAAATAGTAAGAATGGTCAGGAGTCAAGCTACTTTTATGAATGAAAATTGTAAATAAGATCATTTTATCTTTTCATTGAATTATCAAAGCTTTTTTTATATTTTCTTATCATAATATTTTGTGACTAAATCATGTCTTTTGATGAAGTTTGCTTTCTTTTTATATTTTATAGTTGTTTTAAAATCAAAAGTGTTTATTTAAAAGTAAACTCTAACATTTTTATATTCATCCATGATTTGATAAATATAATAATAAATCCATTCAAAGATTTTTAAAATTGGTTGAATTCTAAAACATGTCATTTAGATGCTAAGAGGCAATCCTTTTTTTTTTAATCACAAATAACTGTCTCCACTCCCAATAAACCTTAAAATAGAAAGTCATGTATGATACAGTTGCATTCAAAATAAAAACCAAATGATTTAATATCCGAAAATTGATAAATAGTATGTATTCAGGTCATTATACCACCCATCCTACCATTTTTCTCCTTATAGATTGATCATTATTTTTAAATGAAGCTAGCATTATCAATATAAGAAGATTTGGATTTGAGATGAAGAAATTTTATATTTGATATCTCTTTCATAAATAAATTTTATCCATTGCTATCCCACTTTAAACCTTTATATTTTTCTTAGATAAAAACCTAGACTAGGACCACTCCTTGCATTGAAAGAGTTTTAAAAGTTTTTAGATAATCAATGAAATTCTCTAAATAAAAAAAAGTAAGAAAGAATAAGAAAAATGAAAGTGGTATAAAAAAGAGCAAGAGAATGACTATGTGAAAAGTAAAGATGATTAGAGACAAAAAAAAATAGTTATCCAAAACATCCCTAATGATGGAGCATAGTCTAAAGTTAGATATAAAATGTTAATGGCAAAGCATGAAACAAAATTTGGAGAATGAGTTTAAGGTAAAAAAAACCTAAAAGATCTTTTATCCATGAATAAGTGATCTTATGTCTTCTTATTCTTAAACATTTTTAGAGCCTTATTAGTTAGGTGGCTCGTGCTATGCCGCGGACCAACTTTTTTTTATCATATAAAAATATCAAAAAAAGTAAACATTTCTTAAAAAATAAAAAATATATATAATATTTAGGTAATTGACTTGAATGAGTTTAATAAACTAGGTTAATTTATTAATATTATTACAAAATAAGTTATTAACAATAAATAAAGCGGAAAAAAACAATTATTCAATGTAAAAGATGAACGCTTGCAATATTATGAAAATATATCTTCGCAGTATTCCCAAAACATCTCAATGATTTTATTCGTTAACAAAATAAAAATTAAATGAGAATAGGATAATTGCATAGAAAGAAAGATAAAAAAAATATGAATCTAAAAAAAAGACAAAAAAATCAATTACTATTAACTTTTTAAACTATGACCCGAGTAATAAGACCAAAAGCACTATACATGAAACATTTGTGAGGTTAAAATCACAAAAAGAAACACAAAAAACAAAAAAAATACAATAAAAATAATTAGTGTTAAAATTATAATAAAAAATAAATCAAAAGGCAACAATAAATTTTAAATTTGAGAGTTAAATTGAAAAGAATAAATTTGGATTGAATGGTGAAACTAAAAACAATGAAACTTTCATAAAAGGTTCAAGGAAATTTTTTTAAAAAAATCATAAGAATACACATAAAATCATATACATCAAAACATAATAAAAAAAATGAATATACAGAATTCTTCAAGGTGTTTTTTTACACTAAAAAAATCTCTTAGATGTAAATTGAAAAACTTATGCACGCATCTAATTAAACAAATCAATAACAATTGTGTAAAGCAATGAGAAAAACAATTAATCAACAATAAACAAAAATGAAATTGAGAAAACCAAGAGAACAATGAAGATTAAGATACCTAACATCATAATACGGATAGTTTATCTGGTTATATTTAATGAATTCCTCTATCAAAATTAATTTCTAATAGAAAAACGCATAAAATTTGTAATAGAAATCAACACACATATAATTTTTTTTGCATAATAATTTTAAAAAAAAATGCAATGCTGCACATATGAAAAATCTTATAAAAAAATCGATATTAAAAAAACAAATTTAATCTACATAAAATTTAAAAAAAAATCACAAATGAAACATACAAACCTCTTTAAAAATTAAACACACGTAATATCATTTAAAAATAATCACAATTTAATTCAAGCATAAATCCAAAATTTATTTGAAAAAAATACACAAATAATGCATTATTTAAAAAAAACTGGAATTTTTTTAAAAGAATATTAATAAAAAAAAGAATTAGGCTATACGTTGTTGATCTTGATAATCCAGGCCCTGTGCCTGGCCCAACAAACCAACAATCCGTGAACGGGCTTACAAGGCCAGGCCCAATCATCAGCCTTTATTTTTAAAAAATGTTTATTAGGGTGGACAACGCGGCATCTACCCTAAGTATATCAAAAACAAATTACGCGTCGCCTGCGCAACCAAGAATCCAGTCATGGTGATAGCTAGAAAAACAGGTTTTTTAACCCAAAAACCCCTTTTCAACCTATTTTTTACCCAAAACACCTAGAAAACACTTTAGAGGCCTTGTTAAACCAATCCATGGCCACCAAAAACCTAATAAACCTCCCAAAACCTGAAATCTACCCAAAACAAAGATTCTTCCCGAGCTCAGATCTATTTTTTAAGGTATATCTTGAATTATTTTGAGTTTTTTTTTTGTTTTTTTAATTGATTATTATTATTATTATTATTATTATTATTATTATTATTATTATTATTATTGGGTTGGGCCGATATGGGCCCCACAGATCGGGCCATTTCGGGTCCAACCCAAACTCGGGGGGAAATTATTCCCCCCCCGACGCCCTACATGCAAAATGATAATTCGTTTTGCATGCAGGATGGTGGCAATGAGGGACGAAGCAGAAGAAGAAGCGAGGAGGGGTTACCTGGCGCGGGGAGCTGTTGGTGGCCTAGTCGTGGAGCTGGTGGAGAGGATGGTGGTCAAGCCGATGATGGGTCGTTGCAGGAGGAAGAATGAGAAGTTCACAAAAGGAGAGAAGAGAGAGAGAGGTGGTGCACTCACCACATGAGGTGGTTGGGCAGTTGTTTGTTGTGGAGATGATGGTGGTCAAGCTAGCGGTGAGAGTGCCAATGGCTGAAGGCCACGGTGAAGACAGAGAAAGGAGAGAAAAGTTTGATTGGCAACAGAAATGGTGGGAGACTGATTTTTTATCAACTTTGGACTTGATTTTCTCTTCCCTTAGACTATGAAATCCACCCCTATTTATAAGGGGTGGAAGAGGGATGTTTCATCTTTACTGGTGCTAAATCTTGGCTCTTGATTCAACCTGGAAGGATCCTAACCAGGCTCAAAGTATAAATCATGGGCTGTCAAATTTGTGTTAAGAAAAGAGCTAGTTGAATTGGGCATTTTGGGGCAGTGCCACAACCACTATAGTGTCCATCAACTAGAACAGATCACACTAATGCGTAGTTAGGTGTCAAATGAACATTTTATGTAAGTTTTGCCCAATTTGATGGAGAGATGAAGTATAAAACGTCTTGGGAATGAGGCCACTTAATTAGCCTCTCTAGA
>Ga0325402_1005665_pt1 | contig 11714 bp, 9 predicted proteins | sample PopdelMetagenome_22_FD_207212 | JGI IMG/M metagenome (GOLD analysis project Ga0325402, IMG submission 207212) | Populus deltoides microbial communities from Bellville, Georgia, United States - Xylem-PdKOR-R3 | ecosystem: Host-associated > Plants > Phyllosphere > Stem > Wood/Secondary xylem...
GACATTTAAAATCATGTCAACATGAATGTAATTAAAAATAAATAAAGCTCATTGATCAAAATAAAAAGAGATAAAAATTTCAAGGATAAAGGACAAAAAATTTGGTCCCGGAGTTTTCGCCCTCTTTTTATTTTTTTTGCTTTTATATATATATATATATATATATGTATGTATGTATAGATGTATGTATGTATGTATGGAGTATCTGTCTCTGTCACGTTCAAGCGCGTGCAGTGTTTCCCGCCAACGGGACATGAAGCTTTAGGAAAACCCCCAAATTCCCGTCAATCAAAACTCTATAAAATACCCCCCCTTCCCACTTCTTTCAATTCCCCGATCAAACATTCAAACCCTACAATCCACACACTTCCAATTCCCATCTCCCAATAGAATTCACCTTCTCAGAACAACACAGAAGCAACAACAACAACCAGACCCGAATTCCCAGCAGGTCGGATCAAGAGAATCTCGACAAAGACATCAACAAGGTCAATCCAGATGCTCTTTTCATCGTCTCCAGCTCCACCGAGTTGTTTCTCCGAGAAATCAGCTGAAACTGCAATCGAGAACAGCTGAAGCTAAAGACTGAAACTCGACCACGTTCGAGTCGCTGTTAAAAGGCACCACCCTCTTAGAATCTCTTCCTCTGCCAATTCAATCACCGGAGAAGTCTGCGAGTGACAAAACTAGTGCTCGTACCTTGGCAGATAAACCAGCCCCGGCTGGCATTCTCCGGATCGATCATTTCGTAACCAAGGCGGCAAATATTCAAGTTTTATAAAGTAAGTGATTTTGTTAATTTATTTTAGAATTTCACAAGAAATTATTACGTTTCAAACTTCCAGTAGAATAGGAGAATCAAAGCTTCTTGAATTCAAAACATAACTGTACATACTTTTAAATATCAATTTATTCGATACAGTAAACAATAACTTAAATGTGCAACGGAAGGACATAGATAGAGATACACAAGGGTATTTTCTGACGCAAATAGGTAAATTATTTTTCTGCAGAAGAAGAAAAATACTATTATGTTTAGTTTAATATCTTGTGATATGTGGGGTTTTTGTGGTTACGTGTGAAGATTTGAATATCTGAATGGGAATTTAGGGAGATAACGGCCCAGAAAAGGATGAGACGACGGAAGCTGCTTCATCTCGAAGATGAGAAGTGAGGTCAGGCCGAGGAAACATCCTCTGTCCTTGCATCTTTCTTCCTTCCTTTATGTAAGATATTCCTTGATTTGCAGAATTGATGCTGTTGGTTCCCAACTGTTGGAGACAAAGTGAAAGCCTTCTGTTTAAAGGGGTTGCATTGCTCAAGCTTCCATTTAAGCTCCTGTTTGAAAGACGTCGACTGCTGGTGTCTGGCCTTGACCCAACCACATTTTCTTGCCCAGCAACTACATAGCTTGGGACCTTCTTTTCCTGTGATGCAAAGGCCAGCTCACCACACATTAGGTAACGAAAATAAAGTCATTCTTGAACGTGGGATTTATTTTATGCTAACAAAAAGATTAACATTGCAGAAAATAGAAGGGAAACATTATTAACGTATAGATAATATCAAAATCTACGCCTGTATAGTGTTGGATGAACTAACCCTTTGTCTTTGCTTCTCCTCTTCCCTCTCCTGCCTTGACATGTTATATTCTTCTAGCATTTCCATCAGAGGTACCTAGATAATAATGCGTGCAAATGTTTATTTGATTTGCAAGGAAACTCATAATTTATCGAGAAATGCTGCAATGCCCAACAAGAAATTCTTCTTTTACATTTGATGAATACAATATGTGTAGGTTCATACATGCTGATAAAATTAATATTTTACCAATATGTAGTCACAACTGAAGCAAATAAATTACTTACCCCATCATACAGGAATATTTTGTTTCTCTCCTCTTCCCAACTCTTAGTCTTTGCTACAAGCAATGCCACTAGAACTGCGCAACCAGTTTCACACTATACATAAATATCACTGGCATGTATTAAAGCAATAAGATTTTCAAAACGCAAGGTCAGCTGTCTACATGGCTGGAAGATGGAATCAGGCTTTTCATCCTGCAATCACTTTTTTACTATAGGTCTCTTCACCAACCACCCCTTGACTCAATTACTAGTTAGTATCTCATTTTATTGACTAATGCGAACCTTCACTTCTTTACCTATTGAAAATGACTATTTTGGCTCCGGGATCTTAGTCTTAATGGTGATGGCCAGGGTGCATTTTCTGGTTAGTTTGTGGTTGCAGAGGCTTTGATCTGGCATGTTAGCATGCCTATTGCTGTTTCAGGATTCTTTGCAAACCAACCAACCAACTTCCTAATCTTACCTGGGATTTTGTTGACTATTATTCGGGCACGTTCTGCACGTCTCAGATTCTTGTGAGCACCTCTGCGAACTGAATATCGATTTTCATCCTGACAACATGCATGAAAATATGAATCATCATGCAAAAACAAAAAGGCCAGGAGCCAACAAATCATGCAGATCAATGGGTGATATTAACCATGCTATATTCTTCTAACCAACGCTCTTCATCATGTGCTAGCATCCACCTTTCAACCTTTTCCATTATAGCCTTCCTGCTAGTGGCTTCTTCTTTTGCTGCTGATATCTGCTCATCCAAACTCATGAGGAGATCGGCATGGTCAATCTCCCCTTTTTTAGTTTTCAGTCAGTGTGGCTGATACTAGTTTAAACATGAATTAGATCAGGAAACTGATATGAAAGACAAATTCGGTCAATCTTACCTGAATTTATAAGATTAATTATATTTTCCATCCCTGGCTGTGAAGGAATCTCCATGTGTGATTTATTGCATATTTGATCTAACTCACTCTGTTTCTTGAAGAAAAGCTCTTTCATCTTGCTTGCTTTTAGCTGATCCAGTCTCTTGACTTCAGCTTCAGCCTTGAAACGATTCAAATAACTATTATGTCTGAGTTGTTTCTGATAATTTCTCACCTTTAATCATATACTAACCTGCTGGATTATATTTAGAGTAAGGCTTCCATGATCTGATACTTCAGCTGATGTGAGAGATAATAAGGCTGTGACATTGGAGAATGAGTGACGATCTTTATAGGGTGTGTCCATTAGATTCCACAAGTTTGTTAGTGCTTTTCCAAGCTGATGAAGCTGCCAAATACAGAAACGTTATACAGTGCCAGTTCTTTATTGTTAGTACTGTTTCTTAAATCAATGGAAATAAAATGGTGGAAGCAGGAACAACTTTGATGACCCGTATTGTTTTATTTATATGTGATTTAGAGCACTCGAACTGTTTAATATATGTAGGATTGAATCAAACTAATCGGTTAACTTTCATCATTCATTTCTCTGGTTACTGCCATCTGTTGTATCTCCAACTTATATCCGCATGACACTATGATGCCATTTCAAATGTGTATGTTTTCTGTAGACAAGATGCTAGATTCCGTTACCGAGGTTTGCATAGTAGGAGCCAGAAGTTACCACAACATTGATAGTAAAATTTACCTTCTCAAGCTGCGTTTGTTTTTCTGCTTTGAGAGATTCCACGGTGCTGTTGAGTTTAGCCAGAATACTATCACTTATATTTTTTGATATTCCACACAATTCATTCAAAGTTGGATGCACCTTTGTTATGATCATGGAGGATTCCATTCCTAATGTTGAGGACAAATCATGAATTGAGTCGATGTATGTGTCCACTAGCTGGAGCCTGTCATTCTTCAATTCAGTGAAAGAGGAAGATAAGTGAAGTCCCCTTTCCACATGAGAGTATAAATTTCCATGAAATGACTTGTGAAATTGGTACTTTTACCTTCTCATCGCACAGTCTTTGTAGCTCAATCTGATATTCCTCAAGTTTCTTCAATGAAAGATCATTCTCATTCACAATGACATTTGTTATTGAGTCATCGTATACCGATTGACCTGCAATTTCAGCAGAAATTTTTTGAATTTGGCCTTGCACGGATCTAAATTGATTCATTCTCTCTTCTTTTCTCAGACGCATCTCCCGGAGAGCTGGGGTGATTGCATCTAGCTGCTCCTTCAGCGTTCCTGACATTTTTTCTGGCTGTAGAGACAACAAGATAGCCAGCGCATAAAATTCAATGAGAACATCATGCGCATCCAGCAATGCTATCATCAATATGGAATTTGCTCAATAAACAAACGTAGATATCCCTGGCCGGTTCATCGCCATGTAGAGTGGCAATGAGTCAAGTAATCAATCATTCTGGAGTAATTTATGCTAAATGTGTGTTGCTAATTACTGAATGGTTTAAAATTCTCAACTTGTATCCTTACTAAGCACTGGTGTTCTATATTATACTGTACTTTTAGCTCATAAACATGCAATTTTAAATGCTCAAATAAGTGAATTGGATGAAAAGTACCCGTCCTGGAAGTGATCGTTCACCAAGGGACAAAAGAAGATGGGTGAATTCAGCTTCGGATTCTGCCAGCTCTTGATGCAGGCGAGCTCTTGATATGTTTGCACTGTCAACTTTTCTCCGATAAACCTCTAAACATTCTTGTTCTAAATCATGCAGAACCTTCTCTCTTTCAAACTGATCTTTCCCAACTTCATCCCAGATCATCTGTTTCACATAATTGTTTATTTAAACTGGAAATGTGACATGTTTATTATAAAACAAGACATCAAGACATTAGGAACATAATATAATGATTTTTTTTATTAACTTCCACATTAAATAAATGCGACATAAAAAAAAATACGATAAAAGATAGTAAATGAAAATGCTTTAGGAGTTAGATTAAGGTTTTTAAGAAAACGGGATAATGATAAAATGCCTTCAAATGTAAAAGAACATGGAGTTTAAAAAACAATATCTTGCATGCTAAATAAATAGGGGTATTTTTTGAACAAAAAATGAATTCTGTACTCTTTTATATAACTTCAAAGAAAAAAGCACCGCTGTTATTCGTGGATACATTACTATATTAATTTCCGAGAGGTAGTCAGTCTTGCCTGCAATTCCTGAAGCAGATACCCGCATGATGTTTCTAGCAACGCAGAGCTTCGCATTCCAATTTGGAACGAACCCATCTGACGGCCTCTAAGATGTTGCCTTGCCGCAACTCAGGAATAGTTGGATTGCTAAAATGTGGAAGTGCTGTGAGAGGTTCTTGGACTGCTAAACTCTGGTAGCATTCTGTTTTGAGTTTTACTTGAAAATCAACCAAGTATTGAGAGGGAATGGAAAAGATAGAGAATGATGGCTGGGAACTTTGGTGCGTGTATTTGCTTAAAAGGTAAGACTGCAGAAGTAGGTGACGCTGAAGCTTTGGGTTATATCTCTCCTGCACTCTTATTTAAATTTAAGGTGGTAAAAATTTCTCATAATTAAGACATAAGAGTTGGAGTTTCTTGTTCAGGGACACACATGACTTCTATTTGGCAGCAGTTAACCGAACCTTTCCCTTTTATCTCTCTGTTTTTGTTTTGTTGGTGAACTTGATTCATAAGCAACCTGTGCCAAATGAAAACAACAACAGCTTGTGTCCTTTGTTAAGTTCTGGAACAAGCAAGTCTTCCAGAGAAAACCACGATCAAGATCATTATCTGCTAACCTGTCAGCTCATTTTCAGCTTCTATCTTCTGGTAAATTTGGCCACACAGAATTTAATTCCCGCATATTATGATTAGGTGGCCATTTACAATTCGTATGCGTGTTTTTGTGTTTTTAAAATATAATTTTTAAAAATTAAATATTTTTTTGTTTGAATTAATATTTTTTTGTGTTACTAGATTATTTTTTTGATGTGTTGATATTAAAATAATTTTTATAAATTAAAAAAACATTATTTTAATATATTTATAAATAAAAAATATTTTAAAAAGTATTTTTAATGAAAAGTAATTCGACGGCTCTGGATGCTAATGGATTATCATCAAATTTCATTACGGTACAGATGATGCAATAATGCTTTTGAGTTGTAATAGCACTTGACATCTTAATCATCCCATCCATGACGGGTACTGAATCATTGTCAACACAACACTCCACCTAGTTCACCTTTTTTGACACATTTTTTTTTTCTTTTGAAGTTGTATTCGAAAAAGAAAAACATGGTAGGCAGTCTTTTTCTAGTCACAAGCCCGATGAACAATTTTTTTAAAAAAAAACTTGTGAGGTGGGAGTGAGAGATGGGAGAGGGATCATAGGAAGATAAGATAACAAAATTTGGAGATAAAAAACCACAAACAAGGAACAGGAACTTGGTTTTGATTATTATTCATTACAGTATAGTTTCAAAGAGGCTGTGCATGTGAAAGAAAAAGAAAGGGCAAAGAAGAGAACGTGGGCGACAGAAGAGAGACTTGCGACTTAAGAATATTTATTAGACTTCACTACTGACTTCATGGCCCCAAGTACTGAAATACCGACTTCAGTTGATTAAATTTGGGCTCCAGGAGTCAGGCTGTTATTATGACTCGCACTTACAAAGCCCATCTGTGTATAAGACTGATGACGTGCAAAACTAAACGCGTGACGTTAATAGTTGGAATGGAACTAAACCCACATCGCATAGTTGCAAAGAACAGTTATTGTATAAATAAAACGCAAGCGAACTAGCTCTCGTTTCTTCGGAGACATCTGATAAAATTGGAACGATACAGAGAAGATTAGCATGGCCCCTGCGCAAGGATGACACGCACAAATCGAGAAATGGTCCAAATTTTTTTTTTCTTCTGGTGCTTCATTCATCATCTTCTTGTTTCTCTTTTGACGTAGGGGATTTACCGCATTGAACAGCAGGTCAGTTTCAATCTCGCTGTGTTTTTCGTTAAGCAGACAGAGACATGGCATTGCCAGCTTCGTTAGTTTCTGAATTTCGCTTCTTAAAATACATGCATATAGTTTGAAAGAAGCAGCCTAGCTTGTGACATGCATGCATGTTCCTATTATTTCTGTGATTCCTTAAAACACAATCTCGTTTTTAGGCTTGACTTAAAATGGCCAGTTCCAACCGATGCCAAAAAAATCTCTTAGAGTCAATTCGTCGAGCACCTTGATTGTGTATTCAATTAGACGGGCCTTGACGTAGTCAGAGAGGTGTGATGGGTTGAATGGTAACTTCAAGGGTTAGTCAATGCAAGGATACAGATGGAAAGCTAGCTTGTTCAAAGCTGTACAGACAGATTGTCTAGTGAAGCTAAAAATAGAGCAGTAGTGGTGATGGAGATACGAGAAAGAGGGGAAGGAAACTATGCGAATTGATTAATGGCATTTTTAGCCATAACCTGGCTTTATCTCAGCAAACAACACAAGGACTCTCAGTTTAAACACACATGGCTTGCCATTGAGCAGCCTATATAGCATCAGTAGATGGTTATGAAGGCGTTGATTGCAGAGATCCTTGCTTTAGCTTTTTGGAGAGAGTTTCCTGTATTTTTGAGGTCATCATATTTACAGCTAGCCAAAGGATGTATCAGAGCAGCTTCTTAATGCCGATTTATTCAAAATGGAATATAGTTTCGCCATTGCGTTCACCGTGACTTCTGTTTATATCTCGAGTGGAATTACCTCGAGGACTTTTCTGGTCACGCTCGTGATTTGGCATGCATTATTAATTATAGCTACTGGCTATCCACCGGCACCGCCACTGCTGCTTGTCTCTTGCGGTGATTTATGTTTTGCATGGCTGGGGTTATGAAATTGATTTGGTGGCATTGCATCCTTTTGTCTGTTGTCTAGTTTATTGGTTGACTCTGCACTTGCATTTTGGGATGGGATGTCAGTCATATGCTTCAGTGCTATAGCAGTCCGACCATAAACTCACCGATGACATGCTGACAAAAGTTCTTACTGAAACAAAAACCATCAGATCTGAATATCGTTCTTCATAATGGAATGAAAAATTTAAAAGGGAAAGAAAGATGTGCTAATGATTCTCTTGATTATATAGAAAAAAGAAGATAGATTTGGGTTACCCATGATGTGTACACCCAATCCATATTAATATTAATTAATAAGGAAAAAAATAAAAGTTTAATTGTGTCTCTTCAAAAAAAAAAAAAAATGTCGAAAGAAAAGAATGTAGAAAAGGAAAGAGAAGAGGAGACCATCAAACAAAATTCTTCGTCAATTCTTCGGACAGTGAATAAAAAATATGAACTTTTTATTATTTAATGTGATTATGCTTTGGATGATATAATTATTCTGGGATATGTTTATTTAATTTGTTTCCTCTCTGCTGTTTTTTTTTCCCCAATAGATTCGTAGCTAGTCTAGCTATATCCATGCAGTAGAAAAATATCCCAATGCTCTTCAACTGGCATATAAAGTTTTCATTTCCTTGAATATCATCATCTGCCAAACCTTTGGTTACTCCGCTTTTGATAGTTGGGAACATGGCAGCATTCTCAACGGAGGTATGGGCAAGCCCCAGAACATGTCCCAGTTCATGCAATCCAATTACTGATCCCATGTCATAGGCTCCCTTGACTGGACCATCTGACCATTTTTCTTCAGAATCATAAAACATATTTCCTTTTGGTAGTGGATTTGCATAAGCCAGTGTACCTCCAGGCCCATTCAAATCTTTATTTCCCTGATCCTCACTTGCAAAACCAACTTTGATGCCCGCAACAGTAAGGTTTTCATCGACGAATTAATTATACGCAAAAGGTGCTGCACCACTCCATGACAGGAAAGCAAATTCTACAAGAGGGTCGATTACATCTCTTCGGGTACCATGTTGAAGTCCTCAGTTAAGTACTTTCTTGGATAATGGCCATCTGGGTGTTCCATTAAAGAATGCGTACTCAATAATATTGTTTCTACCTGCAGCATTCATTCTGGTTTTACCGTCTATGATATCCGGCACCCCGCATCGTGGCGTATCGTCATCCGCACTACTGTTTTAGGGTCTAAGACTCCGGTAGGCTTTAAGTTGAAATTGAGCTGGTAGATTTTGATGGCAGTCTCAATGTGTTCATCAAAATTAATGATCACCTTCATGTTTAGTACTGTTAACAACATGCCGATGGTCTAAGTATCCAAAACGATGGAGGTATTTTTTGAGGTCATGGATACCTCTCATCCTGTCACTTTTTTCACATCCTTGAAGATGCTTGATAAAGTGAAATGGTGATTGTTTTTGGACAACTGCGTGGGCCAAAATTGACTGGAATAGGTAAGGGAGGAGGAGCAGCAGGAGAGAAACGAATGCAGTGAAAGAAAAGGTCTCGAGTGCCATGACAAGAAGGGTTGGAATATGTGGTGTGTGTGAGTATGAGAAGATCGTTTATAAATCTAAAAAAAAAATGATACCTTTAAAAAAGAGAGGAAATAAATCTCCTTTGTAATAAAAATAGGACATGTTAATAATAAGAAAGGAAATAAATCTCCTTTGTAATAAAAATGTTCATGATAAAACCATATCTTGAAAATTTTTATGGAAATCAAGTGGTAATTAGGCCTCCGGAAAATAAATTTTTTGAAAAGTTATTTTCAAAAAATGTAATTTTTTGAAAATTAAATTATTTATTGATATTTTATAATATCATAGAAAATGAGTTTGATAATAATTTTCAGTGTTTGACTATGTTATGGAAATAATAAGTTAAAAAAAACTTATTAATATTTTAGTTTTTTAAAAGTTTATTAAGAGAATAGAAATCAAATCTAACAAATAAAAAAGTTAAAGAATGATAAAATTTTAAAAAAATCTAATTTCATAAATTATTTCAAATAAAACAAATAGTAATCAAAAGAATAAATACAAAATCTAATAGATAAAAAAGTTAAAAAGAAGATGAAATTAAAAAAAAATTCATATATAGATTATTTCAATAAAATAAATAAAAATAAAAAGAATGGAGACTAAATCTAATATATAAAAATTTTTAATTAAAAAAATAAGAGAAAAACAAATAACAGTAAAAAAAATAAGGACCAAAGTCAATATAAATATTAAATTCTAAAGGATAAAATCAAAATAAAAAAAATCAAAACAAAATATATATCAATAAAAAAATAAAGATCAAAGTTGATATAAAAATAAAAGATATTTTTGAATTCATCGTAACTTCTAAAAAGTGTTTTTTGCCCGAAATAAAAAGAAAACACTTTCTTGAAAACTATACCAAATTTTTATTTGATTGGAAAATATTTTTCATCAATCAATTCTTATAATAGTAAATAAATATAACAAAATTAAAAAATTAATTTTCAAAAAACCACTTTTATAAAAGGGACACTAGTGTCATCCTAGCTATAAATTATAAATTGAACCATTAACTAATATATCATGTTACTGGCCATGTTAGCAAATCCAAAAAATCATCAATTATATCCAATTTTACAACTACTAAAACAGGAAATTAAATGAAATCAACTACTTTTCTAGAAGCCAGAATAATGTAATCATTTCTTTTTTGATAAATGATTAACATTGATTTTGGTTAATTAAAATGAATTTATCAATTAACCCTTTTTTTTCAATGAAAGTTTCAAACCTAAAATATAATTAATTCAAATTTTTGCATATTGAAATATTGCCCTCTCATGACAAGGTAAATCAAAATTGATTCACTTAGAAAAGTAAAAAATTAAAAATATAAGTAGGAGAAGATATTTTTTTATCTTTTATTTCTCATTTCTATAATAATAATTGGGTGATCATTATGATTAGTTTACTTTTAAAAAACAATATTTATGTTTATATAATTTAGTTATAAGAAAATAAAATAAATTTAATACGAATAAATAGTCACTTTAAAGTCATGGGAAACAAACCTTATAATTAAACTCAAAATTTCTTTTCGGTCTATTATTAATTTCCACACCTCAAAAATTTTCTTTTAATCTTCTCATGTTGATAATGCATTAGGCATTAAATAAATAAGGTAGCGTGCCCAAATAAAGTTAGAAATGACTTAAAAAAAAACTAACAATCATTATCAAGCATTAAATAAACAAGGCAATGCTACAGATAAAGTTAGAAAGGACTTCAAAACAAAACTAACAATAATTATATTAATTTGGCTCTTTAGGAAATTAATTGCCTCAATTTAATTTCCTAACATAATTGATGATTTTTCAGATTAGCATATATTGATGACATGTCATATTAATTAATAGTTGAAACTATAAGTTATAGAATGACACTAGTTATAACTTGAGTGGTATCCTATAAGTTACCACTAAAATTATTAATTAATATGTCATGTTATTAGTTCATATCATCAAATTAAAAAAATCACCAATTATGTCTAATTTTCCGTCTAAAATGAAAACAATCACTTTTCAAAAAATACAAATTAATGTGATTATTTCTTTTTTAAAAGAATTAATATATATATATCGATATTGATTAATTCTAAATGAATTTGTTAATTAATTAACCTTTTTTTGTAATGTGAATAAATTATAAATACAAGCAAGATGCTATTTTTTTTTAATCTTTTATAGATTAATAACATGCATATTAATTAATGACACAAGTTGATAGTAGCACCATGCATGAAATTTCTCATGAAACGATAAATAGTGGCATCTTATAAGTTATAACTTAATTTATTCATTAAGTAATATGCTACGTCGATCATCAGTCCATGCTAGTAAATCCAGAAAATAATTAATTATGTCTCACTTTCTATCTAATACAACTATTATTACAGGAAATTAAATCAAATAATTACTTTTTCTAAAAATCCAAATTAATATAATTAATTTTTTTATAAGGATTAAC
>Ga0325402_1005667_pt1 | contig 11714 bp, 8 predicted proteins | sample PopdelMetagenome_22_FD_207212 | JGI IMG/M metagenome (GOLD analysis project Ga0325402, IMG submission 207212) | Populus deltoides microbial communities from Bellville, Georgia, United States - Xylem-PdKOR-R3 | ecosystem: Host-associated > Plants > Phyllosphere > Stem > Wood/Secondary xylem...
CTTGAATATCCTGAAATTGAAACTGTCAATATCTCATTTTTATCTCTACACTAACATTTCACATCCAAATTGTTATTGCATAACAGGCATTGAACTCAGGTCAACTTCCTGCAGATCTTAAAATTTTGGATGGTACCGGGTCAAATAGTGTCAAAGAACAAGATGACAAAATGGCTACTGATAATCAAAATGAGGCTGAACCAAACAATTTGGAGGAACAGAAGGATAATGAACCCACGCCTATGGAACAGGTATCATTCTACTTAAAATATGGGTCCAGAACTAATTTCTCCAAATCCTTATGCTCGTGCACCCTCCTCTCTTTTTCTCCTTTATAGTTCTCATCACGAAGCTTTTTGTAGCATCTGCTTAAGAGGCTGGAATTTTTAGGCTTCTGTGTTTCTGAGTGCTTGTAAAATTGATTTGTTAGCACTGCTATGAGGGCTCTCTTGTTCCTCCCCTTAATGCAAGAATTTAAGCACTACTGATGGGACATGTTCCCCTTCCCATTTCCTTACTCCAGAACGCCAATGGCTCTAGAACTCACTCTGGCATAACCTAATTCCCAGCCCTTAGAAGCACTAAAGACAGGAATGTTATTCTACCAAGCATTTAAGGTGGTCAACTGATTTTTGAGGTGAATTTGACTTGCACAGATTCGAAGTGGAGACAACAGGACTGGTTGGCCCCTTGCCTGACAACACATAATAAAAGGAATTCCTTTTCCAAGTCCTTTCTAACCCACTTCTAGTTGATAACCATGACTCATTAGTGTGTAAAAACGTTTGGAGGATAACAATAGAAAATGATTCAGATAACAGTTAATATGGTTTCTCAGCTCATACAATGAATCTGTCCTTCCATGTCAAAATAGAAAAAGCTCTCATGGGAAGACAATTAATACCTGCATTAATCTGGAAGTTTGGAGTCCAGGTCAACTCTGTGAACTTGAATGTGTTGATAGTTGTAAATTTCTTTTGTGTGGATTAGTCTTTCGTTGGCATACAAGTTCCGTATTGTATTTATTGGGGTTTCAATCCTTTAAATGTCCTTCTTCCTTATAGTGTGTACCATTTCACCCACATGGTTTTTAACCCTCTGGCAGCATGCCCTTTTAAGTTATATTATATTTTATTGTTGACTTTTCGTCCCTCGTTTCTCCCATGGTAACAGGTTCTGATATTAATGCAATTTCCTTCAATCACAATGGTTTCTGTTATTAATAAATCTTGTTTTTCTTCTGTCAGGAATAGGAGTTGTTCTCCAATCCAGTCCAACAAGGAAATGCGCCTTGGGCATTCCTTGGCGAGTGCTGTAACAATGGAGTCATGGATTTGTTGAGAATTTCATCAGTTTTGCAGGGATCCTCTTCTGTGCAATTCTTTAAGCTTTCCCCCATCTTTCTTTGTCGGTTATTTTTTACTCACGATGCATTGCTGACCTTTTGGGGATGTATACAGGTCGACTGTATTTTTAGAGCAACCCTAGAGAAACTTTACTGATGGGTTAGCCCTAATTAGCTGCCATCTTTACCTGCATGTCTGTTTTTATTTTTTTATTTTATATCTAAAAACAAGATGAATATTATTTATGCGTAAAATGCACGATTCAGATAGTTATATATCTGAAATTGAATGCCCGAAGAGAACAGAAAAGTCTTGCATAGCTTTGAAGAGTTGTGCATCCGTAGCGAATAACAACATGGAACATATAGTGATATGTCCTCTACACGCAACAAGTATGCCTATCAATCAAAATCACAACAAGATGGCTATCCTGGCACACAGAAGGAAGGTCACGAACAGGTTTGCTTTTGGACAAGTAAATGGGGAATTCCAGGATCCTTTTCTCAGATATCACTGGATCGAATGATTCCGTACAAAATTTGATTAGGTGGTAAGTAGAGGAGATGGATTGCTGAGTTTTTCTTGCCTGATGGGATGAGTAGATCTGTTCCAACCTTGGGAGTTGGGACATGACAGGTCAGATTCAAATTTCATACTTTCGAAGTCTTGGATGGAGGGTTGATACTTAAAAGCTCTAATTACTTGAACGGCATGCAAGGACAGCGCTACAAATTGTAGGGCAAACGAAAACGACTTTTTTTATTCGAGATTTAAAAGGGATGGAGGGAGGCAGAGGGAGCGCAGTGAAGGATTACCTTGCTTCCCCGCGGGAGGGAATATTTGCAGGCATGTAACATAGAAAAGGTGCTTGTTTTGCTCATAACTGGATAAATTAAAGGGAATTAGATGAATAATAGAGAGAACTTGTGGCGTGATTATCTGGAATAAATTCACTCTAAATTTTCAGTTTGGTCCATCAGCATATTGCGCCCTAGAACAGTTTTCTGGAATGTATCACCTGAGAATTGGTGAAGGATTTCTTCTGGGACGACGAATTCAGATCCAGATGGGACAAAATGCTCTTTTACCGCAGGACTCGTATTCCTCAAACTGGTTCCATGAGACTGCAGATATTTCATGTCATTTATTTTTGTCGATTTCCAACACCAAATCACTTCATAAAAAAATCACATAATTATATTTATAATGAAAATTAATAAAGACATTTGATTGATCCAATTTTATAAATAAAAATATTTAATTAGAAAATATAAATAATTGATAAAACAATAAATTGATTAAAATGAGATGTGAATATTAAACTTCATCCTTCTGATTTTGTACGAGAGAGTTGACGATTAAAATTTTTTGTAAGAGAAGAAAACTACAAGCTTATTTGACTGGTAAGGCTCAAAGATCTCCAACGTTTACAGTAAGACCTCAACGATTCATCCATTTGCGTCCAAGATTATAGGATAGCCCATCTCCAACCATCAATGTTTTATTGCAAAATGGCAGTTTTAAATTTTAAAAGTACCAAGGGAAGTTAAAAAAGGAAAGTTCTTTGCATGCGGCAAGAGAGATTATCATAATATATTTCATCCACGGCAAGCAAAATAGTAACACGGAAGAGATTTACCAGCTCATCATCAACCTGGAGTCTTGGACTAAAAACATTCCACTCTAGTCATGTGGCATTGAAATGAATCGATAAAGCAGCAGCAGAAGCAAGGCAGAGATGGTTCCTTTACCTTCTCTCCGGAAAAAGAAGAGTCATATCACGGGACAAATAACAACCGACACAGGCTACGAGTTCAGACAATCGGTGTTGGCGGGCCTTAGAAGACAGGTGGGGGGGTTGAGATATCAAACATCTCATCACCGCCAGATCACACGTTCGTTTCATCAACAAACTAACACACTAGTGCATGAATCAACACAACATCCAACTTCATGCAATCATGCTAATACAGTTATCTAATTCATTTGGATCAGAATATAAACTCAAATGAGATTTAGAGAGAGAGGGAGAAATAAATAAACACAATTATAATAGTTGAAGATTAAGACAGCCAAAAGTTAGGGTAACAATATAGGCATCTCCAATCTCACATAAGTTTAAAAACTTGTTAAAGACAAACAAACCTTAATTTTTTTTTAAAAATGCACAAGTATATATTCATAAAAAACACAACCTTGGTGTTCTATGCGGATATCTGCAGTCTCATCCACTCATCAACCAAGTTGGTTCTGTAACATCTCAGACTCCAGAGCAAGCCAGGAACATGATACAGACTCCAGAAAAAATGCAGCTCCATGACACAAAGCAAGCATCATCACCACATTAAGCTTTTTTAACTAGGAAATATCAGTCCCCTTCATTAAAAAAAATGAACATTAGATATGTTGAAACTGGTCTTTCCTCCAAAACAAAAATAAATGTAATACTATACTTTATAGATGATATGAGTTCATAGATTAGAACCTTGATTAGATCTTTAACAATGTTTTCTGAGCATTGGGCAAATTCGAGCGCGGCGCAGCGCGTGCTGGTGCAGGCTCTTTAGCCCCATTTTCCTGCACCAGCAATGGGGTGGGGTTGGCTGATTGCTATTCAGAATCATCATAAACTTCTTCATCTGAAAGCTCATCAAATGACCTCATATCAAGCTGGTAGCGGAGGATCCCACCAATCCCGCCAAACCCTCTACAAAACTGGGATCCTTCTTGTGATTTGTTAGTAACAAACTCTAGAGAGCAACCAAACCGCTTGTACTCGTTAGCAAACCACTCCAGCAGTGGAGTCTTATCCTGAACTTCTAATTCAGCATTGGTTACTGAATCCCTAAAGTTGCCCTGGTTGGATTCCTGCTCCTTATTCCAATGTTTTATGGTAACTTCACCAGTGGCAGAGTTTTTCAACTGGTACCTATTAATATCCAAACTTTCCCACACAATTAAAGTTTCAACAGCACCCATTTCCAAAGCTTTCAGTGTGTCATCTACACCAAAAACATATTTCCCAGTATCCTGACTTATCTCTTCAAAGTACTTTCCTATCAAGCGCTTCTCTTGTATAAATTTCACATTGGAAAGAATTTCCGCTGACAGCTCGATTGCCTGATTAAAACCATTCTCTCCTCCATAGGAAACATCAACAACATTCAGAATTTTTGCCTGAAGTCGAGGATCAAACATATCTGATTGACTCAGCTCAGTCTTGAAGTCAGCTGATCCAGCAAGTATCAATCCCGAAACATTAGGCTGGCTGGTGGCAGGATTGATATAGAACTGGGTGGCAAGTTCTGCTGTCTTTCTCACATAGTTGTGGCGCTTCTCCATTCGAAGTCGAGCAAATCGAAGAGCAGACTGTCCTCCTCTCCCATGCTTCTTAGGAAGGTCAACGGTAAACTTATGCAGCACTTCTCTGGTGTTGCCACTCAGTGTCCCAAAAAGAGTTCCATTCCCGTCCATGACAATAAAGCCGAACTTGTCATCAGATTCCAAGAGTTCATTCAGAGCTTCTGTGTGAAATTTGTTGTCACAGAGGTAAAGAGATGCATTTATGGGCCTGAAAGGCTCAAAGTCAATAGTTACTTTCTTTTCCTTCCCATCTTCGGTTACAATTGTTCCGGTGTAAAGCACAAGCCCATTGGGAGGAACCTTGTTGTAAAGTTTGAGCCTTTGCTGAGCAGATGTAATGGCACCCAGAACAGATTGACGATTGACCCTGCTCTTAATGTTTGAAGCAGTTCCAAACTCATCTCCAAGCATCTTAGTGACACGAGAAACCTGATCACGAGGAGGCATGATAAGGGAAATCATGCTTGTGCCGTTACCTCGGGCAGCTTCCAGTGCTTTGATAAGCTTCTTAATCTTCCAAATCTCAATGTTCTTATCAGTCTCGTGACCGTCTGACATTGTGGCGTGTTTAAGAACAGACAAATTTACCTGCAAAGACAGCACAACAATTTTATAATTAACCACCAGGACTGATATATGGTGCGGAGAGAAATCAAAAGAAAACATCAAAGAACAGTAATATAATGGCTAAAACTAGAAAAATATTAAAGCTGGAACTTATAAAATAAGATTTAGAGTTGTAGAGAAACCTGTTAAGTCTTAAGAACATATTTATAGGAAATAAAACAAGTCTGTAGAATTGCCCAAGGCAGCTTTATCTATACTAGTTCTAGGTCTAAATAAACATAACAAAGAATAAGGTATCCAAATAACACAATGATTCCTAATCTGAACAGGAATATATAATCTTTTAGTTGTTCACGAACAATTAGCAAAGGGAAACGATATATTAATAACTTAAGAAAAAAACAATAAATCAAATTTCGCTAAACACAAAATCATACAACAATTCAAGTTTAGCAAAATACAAGCAATTTTGGCTACCAATTTCAAACACGACATAAGTTTATTCGAATCTCAATCAGATTTCATGAATTACAGTAAAAAACAACTTGGTATAACTGCTAATCAAAGCAATCCACGAGAGAGACATAGAATCCATGTCGCAAAAATCTAAAACAATAATAAAAAATAGAAAAATCACAAAATTCGCAAAGGGAGCAGCCAGAATCATAACTAATCGGACGATCAGTAACAAGAATCACAAAATGCACAAGAATGAAATAAAATAAAATAAAATAATGATAATAATAATTAAAGAATGATTTTCACATTTAAGAAAAGGGAAAGAGAGAAAAGGAAAGACGGAGACGGACCTATCGCCTGCTGGGAAGAAGAGCTGGGATTTTTAAGTTTGCCTGTAAAGAGAGTCCAGGAAAAAGATAGCACGCTACCTGCCTTTTTTATATGATACCCTAACCCTAACCTAGCCCAACGATTTAACCCTGGTTTGATTATAATACCCAATCATGGTTAGATTATTCTTATTTCGGAGACAATAATAAATATCGGACTTAAATATCTATTCTATCATCCAGTATCTTTGTCGAGATAAAAAAAAAAACCCTTCCCTCTTTGCTATTGTTTTTTTTTTAAGTGAAAAGTTTGAGTAAATTATAAATTGGTGCTTTTATTTTATTAAAATTAGTTTACTAGTCCCTATTACGGATTACCATCCTTAATTGTAGTTTCTGTATTTCAAAAAACACCTTATTTCTAATTAAATTTACCAATCTTACGTCATTCTCTCTTCTTTTTTTATTATTTTTCCAAAATTAAGAAAAAAATAAATTAAAAACAAAATTTACTTTGGCCTGGTACCATACTAAACCATTTCTCCGTCGACTCTACAGCAGGACATTCACAAATGGATGGATTTAATTGAGATTATCTGTTTAAAATATCTAATTTGATTTTTATTTTGAATAATAACATGGGGAGAAAACTCAAGAATAAAGCTAGGAGTTTTTGTCGGGGGTGACAGGGATGCTTGGATGAATAGGTGTACAGTCGAAGGACCGGACGGGTAAAAATTGGCTTTGAGAGGAGGCCAAAGAGTAATTTTGCTTTTCATGTGAAGAGGATCGTTGGGTATAAAATTATTGTTTGGGACAGCCATTGAAAAACATTTGATGTTTTTAATTAATTTTTTTATATTATTTTGAAATGTTGGTGTGAAAAATAAATTTTAAAAAATAAAAAAATATATATTATTTTAATATATTTTTAAATAAAAAAACTTTTAAAAATATATGAAATACCTCGAAGAAACGTGACTACCGTCCAACCATATCTAAATTATTTTTAAACAAATTTATTTATAATATTATTTAGGATATAATTCTTTTTTTAAAAACCCATAAATCTATTCCCTTGCGGAACTTGAAAAGTAGGATAAAAATGGATCCTCAAAACTGTTCGATATTGTTGTCTTTTTTTTTTAAAAAAATATTTAATTTTTTAAAGAGAGTTTATTTTTATAGTCTAACCTGTTTTTTTTAAGTATTTTTTTTAAATTATTTCTTATTCTAAAAAGGTATTAGATTAATAATTTTTTTTAATAATCTTGATATGTTATTATTAAAAATAATAAAAATCTAAAAATAATTATGTTCATATATTTTTAATTAAAAAGTATTTTAAAAAAAACTTTATACTATATTTTCAAAGACAAACTTAATATTTCCAACAAATGAAGCATAAACCTTGACATTCCTTGCAATTTTTTTTCTTAGCTCATTTGGCCATTCATTTTCGGAGATTCACGGGCTTTAGATTTTTAAATTTCTTTATTAAAAAATATAATTATTTTTTTTAAAAGCTTTTGACATTTTCTAGCAACGAAGTGGTATAATTGCAAAATATGTGTTATAGGAATTCAAATTGAAAATTATTATTTTAATATATTTTTAAATAAAAATATTTTAAAAAAATAATCGCACTATAATTTTAAATATAGACATGTAATCAAATTCAGCAAAGGTAAGCGATGTTTTTTTTATTGTTTTTAATAAGAAAAAAGGGTAAACTCAACTACTCTAGTGCAAAACAGGACAACAGTGGCCGAGGTTTGGAAGAGACCGAGCACCTCGTTTTGGCAGAGCAGAGATAATGGCATGGAGAGGCCAACTTTCTAAGAATCTGAAAGAGCTTCGGATTCTTCTATGTCAATCTTCTCCTTCAAGTTCATCTACTAGGTAGATATTCTCGATTTTTATTCTCGATTTGTTATTGCTAACAACAATATTTCAAGACTCCATTTTCTTTAGCCATTTTGAATTGATTGTATCCTATCATTAATGGGTTTTTCTTTGACAGAACATTTATAGAGAAGAATTACAAGGATCTGAAGACCCTTAACCCAAAACTTCCAATTCTGATCCGTGAATGCAATGGAATCGAGCCTCAGTTATGGGCAAGATATGGTATCTGTTTTCCTCTCTTTCATATATATTTATTTTCTTCTTCTTTTTCTGTCATATCACTGTTTCTTTAAAATTCTCCTTATAGATGTTAGATTTTGCTGTTTGTTGTGCGGGTGTTTCACAGGCATTTGATTGGTTTATGGTAGAATTGGATTTCGTAGAATTTGCAAATTGATGAATGTTGGATTCCTAGATTTTGTTCATTTTTTGTTTTGTTTTAATGTGGATTTATGACAATCCTTTGAAGTGGGGTTTTTCTTTTTTCTTTTTCTTTTTTAATTAATCAGTGGGGTTTTCCATTGTGTTTAGGGTTTCAATTAGTTTTTAGGGCTTTAAGCTATGTTTCTGTTCGTGTATTTGGGTAATTAAACCTGGCTCTAGATACTCTACCTGAACAGGATTTTAGAGTTTATAGGAAGATTAGGAATACTAGTTATTCTCTTCTGAAATGACTCGAATCTATATGGTCATTTCAAATGCTCAAATCCATAAGCTTTAAATCACTTAATAGGGTTTCAAAATACCCAAATTGAACTAAGATTTTTGTTTCAGATTCCTCCTATCAAATACCAAAGCGAAATGCATCCTAAACATAAATTAATACATAGAAGCCTCTTCTCAATTTGATTTTAGATACTTTTCCTTCTGAAGCATGCATATTATTGAGAAGCTGTGAGATATGCTATTGCCCTCACATTTTCTCCTTTTCATCAGTAATCTTATGGGACTGAATTCTGTATGTGCCAATGGCTTAAAGTCTTGGCAACAGATAAGTAACAACGTAGTAACTCAATTTTCTCTCGTTAAAAGTTATACCTATGGTTTCAAGAAATATAATAGGTTAAATGGTTAAGGATGCTCATAGGTGCCATATTTTTATGGCCAACTGATAGACGTCATTTATACTTTTCTTGAATTTGTTCTATCAACTGCCTAACTTAGCTTGAAATAAAATAAATCTCAATGAGGAGCTGGTAGGTTAGCGACAGCTTACCCTTATAAGACACTTCTGATGGAATTTCAGAGGGGCAGATCATGCTATAAAATTTCTAAAGTTAAAAGGATTGGATTTCTTTTTCCAGTTACTTCTAATCTATTAACCTCAAGTTAATCTCTGACCTCATTGACTGTTTACTAATTGAAATTTTGTTGGTAAATTCAGCATTGATATAATCATCCTGTCTATTTTCATTGTTCTTATTTGATTGGAACATGTAACTTTTTTTATACAGATAGGATCTCTTGAATTTGCACATGATGCTTGCTAACTAATTACTGGACATTAAATGCACTGTTCACTTGTGCTTTTTAGGTTCTGTGGAAAAGAATTTATTTTCTCTCTGGAAGTTTATCATGATGGATGTAGATGAGAATTTGGTGTTGTTTTATAAAGTCTTCTACATTCATTGATTCTTCTTCTTATTTGACTGTGGCACTTATTTGGTTCTTGCATGTTTGTTCTAAGAAAATGGGTGGGCTTCATTTATGTCTTATGCATAACCTTAATTTTGAGGTTGTCATTCATTTTATTTGTTCCTTTATCTTTTATCTTTTTCTCCTTTGGGAATTCTCTATCCCTCACCACACACCAAGAGAGAGAGGGTGTTCCTCTAAGCTTATGCTTTAAATATTTTCTGCACTCAATCATTTTATGCCTTTATATTTTGATGCATTCAAGTATCATATTGCATTGATAATGGCCTACAAATACCTTGAAAGGAATGTTAGAAATGATACAGAGTTAGTTAATTATAAAATCTTCTAGTTTTTTTCAACACTTCCTGGAATGTCTGGATGAGGTAAAAAGACTGAGAAGTAGAAGGGTCGTGTCTCACTCTATTTAGAAGTGAATTCACTCAATTGAAATTAGGAAAAGAGAACGAGGGAGATCCACAAGAAGAAGGTTCCAAAGGTTACTCAGAGAGCAAAATGGGGACAATGGGATGAAGATGCTCAACCAATCCAATCTGTCATTTGGCTAAGAAACATAACAATAGTAGTTTTTATTTTTTTATTTTTGCGTGAAGGTGAAATAACCATGGTGTGTTTGCAACTATGGTTATGGAATTTTGTTCCATGTTCTTTGTTCATCCACAATTGCATGCTGTCCTTCGTACTGGTATCCATTTGATGAGTCGTGTGGATTTTTTTTGTGTGTGCTTTTATCTTTCTGCCATCACGGATTAGTTCTTTAGCTCAATGATTGTAATGTGGAGTTGTGCAACCTTCAATTTCTATGCAGATTTTGGTGTTGAGAGGGGCGTTCGGTTGGAGGGTTTAAGTGAGGCGCAGATCTCAAAGGCCCTAGAAGAGCTTGGGAAAGTGGGTGCATCACTTAAAGGTTGATATCGTTGCTGTTCATCTGTGTGAGATGAAATAAATTGATATTATGGGAAGAACTATTGAGTCTGCCCTTTGCGTTGCTATCTCTCCCTGATGTGCTTGTTTAAGATTCTTATTTGGTAGTTGGACATTCAGTATTGTTGTCGTTTAGTTTGATCACAATCATAACATGGCATTGACATGTTTCCTTCCTTTTGAATAACCAGGATTGACATTTTGTTTTTGGTATTGATAACCAGCACGACTTTTAGTTCTGTCCAAACCGGACAGGACCTCTCATTTGCAATCTTAAATGAGATGCTGCCTTCAATTGGAATCATCTTTCTTCTCTGTCCTTGGTCGTTTTCCTTTTTGCCGCTTGACATTTGTTGGGAGTATACCGCTACAGGGGATGACAAATGTTCTTTATCGAGGATACAATGTGACATATGATGGAAATAGTAAAAGATATAAAGTTAGGGTTTTTCAAACCTTAAACACGTAGATTTTTTGCTTAGTTTTTTTTGTTATACATGATGACATCATATGTTTTTTACGATATTGATCTTTAGCAAGTGGTTTTATCAAAATTTCGTGGGGATGTGGATCTTGTAGATCAGCTCGTTTGATTGTACACAAGTGGTCGAGTATATTTTGAAGGTGGAAAGGAGTTTACATCCTTTGTTAACTTCATGTAGGTTTTGAGGGAATTCAGAAAATGCTAGCAAGAAAACACATAAACGGCATTGAACATCTATTCATAGTTTTTCTCCATCACCGTCCATGCTCTCTGAGATTTAAGCATATCTAATGATAACATGTTTTCCTGTAAGCAACCTAATTTCTCGAGTCCATTGAGGTCATCTTCAAGCCCTTTGGGACGTACATGATGAGGAAACATAAATCTAAGTTATCTAACAATGGGGCGAATAAAGAATTACCTTTTGCAACATCCGTAATAAACAAGCAACAGTACAAGCGAGGATGTCTTGTTTACCATATTCCTCGTGAACAACAAAAACCAGTACAAGATGTCCTGTTTTGTCCCAACTCCCGTGTGGCATGTACCAATGGGCCAAGGAGAGGGGGCTTCAATTTCAGACAAATGGAACATTATGGCCCATTCAGCTCTTCACCCAATAGCATTTTGGTCATTTGGTGGGAAGCTTTCTGGATAATCAGAGACCCTTCGGAAATT
>Ga0325402_1005670_pt1 | contig 11713 bp, 15 predicted proteins | sample PopdelMetagenome_22_FD_207212 | JGI IMG/M metagenome (GOLD analysis project Ga0325402, IMG submission 207212) | Populus deltoides microbial communities from Bellville, Georgia, United States - Xylem-PdKOR-R3 | ecosystem: Host-associated > Plants > Phyllosphere > Stem > Wood/Secondary xylem...
AAACCCCAGAACCCCAAACCCCAAACCCCAAACCCTTCTTCTTTTTCCTCCTGCTAACAAGAGTAAATTCATTGTCATGACATCCAACAGATTATGCAACAAATAGAGATTCTGGAGGACGTGCTCGAGATGGTGTCATCTTAGGTAAATCTGTGGTAGGTACTCGAGATGAAGAGCTAGTTTTAGAAGATGGAAAAGACATTTGCTTACTAATAATGCACACAGGCAATTCTTGTGGCAATGTCCTAGCATGGTCATTTATGGACAGTGAAGTTATCAAATTAACATCCCCAAGATCATATGGCTTCAGCTGAGGACTCAGAGGTTGACTCATCTGTGTCTGTCTCGTTTGAGGAATCTATATCTGTCTCAGTTGAGGAATCTGAGTCTTCAGAGAACATCTCATATGTGTTTGTGGCAGGAGAGGTAATGGCATTACCTTTACCTTAATGACTAGAAAATGCATCACCGTTAACATGCGTATCATCTGTGTTTGTGGCAGGTAAGGCATTACCTTTACCCTGATGACTAGGAGAGGCATCACTGTTAACCTGCTTATCAGCTGAAGGCTGATATGAGTGACTAAAAACTTGGCATTTTTCACATCACTTCGGCTTCCATTCATAGTTCACATGAACTTTTCTGATAGTAGTGGAGAACTCAAGTTCAAATTTATGGACAAATACCTCCACACACAACCGCGCGTAGTCTAAGCACTTACATCCAAGTGTCAACTCATCACAATAGAGTGGTTGGCCCACCATACTGGCTACCTCACTTAAACCCTCTTTTGTCCATAAAAGAAAAGGTAGATCATATATCTGAATCCATACTGGAATTTTGGTGATTTTGTTCATGTCGAAGACAAACCCAGAATGTCATTTCTAAAGAATAATGGCTTTCCCGCCAAACATCCAATAACCATTTTCAATTACCTTTTGTAGCTATCTTCTTTTTTGAAACGAAACATTGTAAATCAATTGGCCAAAGATGTCACATCCTCAAGGCCGAACCTTTTCCATATCCCATGAGCAATTGAATTCATAGCAGAATAAGAAAGTTTAAAACCAAAAAAAAAAAACTACTAGGCAACAATGCCACACCGCAGAGGATTTCTCCCATAATCCCTTAGTCATTTTGAGACGAGCCTAAACCCTAAACTCAAACCTCAAACCCAAAACCCTCAACCCTCAAACCCGAAACCCCAAACCCTAAACTAAACTCCAAACCCCAAAACCATAAACCCTAAACCCTGATAAACCGTAAACCTCAATCCCCTAACTCCAAACCCCAAACCCTAAACTAAACCCTAAACCCTAAAATTCCAAATCCAAAACCATAAACCCTAATAAAATGTAAACCATAAACCCTAAAACCATAAACAGTAAAATGTAAACCCTAAACCGTAACCCAAACCAGGAACACAAAACCCGAAACCAGGCACCCGAACCCGATCCCGGAACCCCAAAACCCTCCCAAACCCTAAACCCTGAAACCCCCTCAAACCCCAAACCCCGAACCCGAAACCCTAACCTCAAAACCCCAGACCCCGAACCCGAAACCCCAAAACTCAAACCCCTAAGTTTATGGACGTTTTTAAAGAGCTTCTCCAGCAGATAAAGACCAAGAGATTAGTTCCGGATGAGAATGTTGCGAGATGAGAATGTTGCGAGAGACGCTCTCAGCAACAAGAAAGGCCAAGTTTTTAAAACTGTCATCGATATTCTCTTTGACAAAATAGATTGAGCAATTTATGGTCATCTTTAATCTATCATTTATATATTAAATAGTAATCTCAACAACATTGTTTTTTTCATTTTAGAAAAAAATAATGTCTTTCTCGATCTTAATAATAATTTTATAATGAAAAAAAAATAATTCATTTTGGAAAAAAAAAAAAAAAAGGTAAAAGCAAGCCAGAATCAAACTTTAAGTTACCAACACATAACTACCCAAAAGAGTTTCATTATGCTAGACTGAATTGTTCAATCACAAGGCAATGAATAAAATATCAGAAAGCACCACATACATGTGCAAGCTAATTTCAGATCGAATCCTCTCCTCCGAGGAATGTTACAAGACCTGCCAGTTGAAAACAAATAGAAAGCAATTCCCAGTTGCAGCACCTCCAGCTTGTTCAAAGTCCCAAAAAATTCCCAAAGTTGGAAGGAGGCAACTAAAAATCTTCCTAGTTTGGGCATTCTGATGCTCTGTGCCCCGACCGCCCACAATTAAAACAAGAGCCTCCAAAGCTTCTGCTATGCACAATAAAAATGTCATGTCAGTTTCAACAATCTATATTCTTGGATTTATGTCCAAACCCTCAACCACACAAGACAGCAAGAGATAAGAAACACAACAAGGGAAAAAGTGGGGGTAGGGGGGGATCAGGAGAAAAATGAAAATAAAAAATCCATCAGTTGCCCACATCATGCCACATCATGCATGTACCTAAATCTCATCCTATTGAAGTCACCAAAGATCTGATTGAGTGTATGATTACTAGATTCAACCAGAAGTATTTCTAAAAGCAATTACCAAACATTGTCGCAGGGAAAGAATTAAACAAAAGCATAAGCAGGTCTTGGCCAACAGATGAACCTACTAAAACTATCATTGCTATTAATATTGTGGCTTATTCTTTTAAGGTTAATCAGACTACAATATTGACATGTAAAATGTGCCCAAGTTTGCTATGAGAAAAGTAGATACCTATCCCGAGATGATGGCCTGCTTGATCTTCTACCACCGACCAGCCAATCATCTCCACTGCTTCTCGACATCCAGGACCTACTATTCTCATTACTGTTACTTCGACCACCTCGCCTATTCGTGCCTTCATCATCAGAATATCTACCACTTCCCTGACCACGGGAAGATCTAAAACCACCTCTCTGGCCCCTAGGACCCCCTCTAGCAGGACGATCCCTACTAGAAAACCTTCCATAAAAATCACTTGGAGGACCATCATCTTGCAATGCAGGCAGCTGCAAATGAAGTTAATAAAAAGATTTTAGGCTGCATACGATCATTGCAGCTAATTCAAGCAGCCTATGCGGTCAAGTACAACCATCAATAATGAGTGACCAAAATCTAAAAAGAACCTTGGTGATCTTTTCAATAGTGTTTCCAGGTGGTAGTTGCTTATTCAACAATTCTTTTGCAATCTCCTCTGGAAGATCAAAAACAGCTCCTTGAACCTGATATAAACACATTATATTTAGCTTGTTGTGAAGAATGATATGCATCAAGAAGAAAAGAATCCAGTGAATATGTTCAGAACATCTTGCAGAATATACCCTTTCATCCGCAATTAGATGTATTTTTCCAATTTCATCAGCTGCTGCAGGATAAACATCAGAAAGAAATCCAGTAACAGATCTAGCGGATAGAAACCCTCTAGAATAGGTTGGATCCCGAGTCAACTGCAACGTTGTCCATCCCTGCAGATACAAGGGTCCAGTTCAAGTTACTGGCTAGAAGCTAAGATAGCTATAAAGGTTGTAGTCCACCTATAACAGTAAAGGAAACAAATATACTGCAATTATCTAAAGAAAATAAAAATAGCAAACAGATAAGTTGCAAAACATAATACAAATAAACAAAACATCAGACCACGTCCTAATCATACCACCTGATGGATTTGCACATTTACTACAATGCTAGAATAGATAAGGGATACCATGTACATGTTAATCAGAAAAGGAAATGCTTCTAGAAGTTTGCAGCTGAAAATAACAAACTCAGGAATGTGCCAAGGCTGCATGCACGATTAAGCTAACAAGGTTCTGGGAAATCAGGGAATTTAGTCACAGATGTTATCGCAAGTTATCTGCAGCATGATTGAGTGAAAATGTGAAAGAACAGCGAGCAGTCCCACCACCCACTTGCATTGCAAAAAATGCGCTTTTTGTGAGCAATTTCTTAATAGTATTTAAACAGCAGCGGAAAGTTAACTAAATGTCCAACTAAAGACTAGCCTGATTAAAAAAGGAAACAAGCAATCATTGCAAGTAAGATCACATTTAATGTGCAACTTAAAAAAATTCATGAGCAACACCTACAATATATATATCAAACACATGGTTATAAAATCAAAATCTGATTGCTAGTTATTTACTTGTTCATGGCTAATGAGAGACCGGGATGAAGGAGGCCGAGAAAATCCACTCAAATGTGCTAGTGCAGCAGCAAGAGCACTTGTTCCTTGTTCCTCAATCAATTTCTGGGCAGTTGGTGTGAAAAACTCTACAGACTCGGGATGAACTCCATTTAGGGTAGCAACAACTTGCTCAGTTGATGACTCCAAAAGCTCTTCAATAGCTGGTGGACTAACAAACTCAAACTTGCATCCCGCATCACGCTCTAGGGATCTGACAGTTCTCCTTTGACTGTTAGTGAACATCAAAATGGCAGTACCTTCCTTCCCTGCACGTCCAGTACGGCCAGAGCGATGCACGAAAGTTTCTGGATCATTAGGAAGTTCATAGTGGATAATCTGGAGAAAAGGATCAACAAGGTCTCAAGTTTCTTAGCTGTTGAAAAAACAACCCGAGTGTTTGGAAATAAACAATGGGGAAAAGTTCCAATTGAAAAGGTCTTGTATGAAAAGTTATCTAAGTATTGAAAATTATATATCTACATCCATGGTTTTTAATGATTGATGCACATTTCTCCCAATGATTACACATCAATAAAACAACAACTCAGCCTGTCTCAATCAGAGCTAATGGGATAAATTCCATATTCTGAGTCCTCATAGATACAAAATCTAATCTTCAATATTAACTGCGATAGGAGAGTCTGTCGCAGTTAATATTTTTTGTAGAAAAAACAAACTTGCTTTTTCCCCTAATTCTAGCATATTTTTAAAATGCATAAAACTGACTACCATAAAAATAAATCAGAAAATTACAAAAAGAACAGAACTTTCTTTATGCAATCATTAAAAAAACTAATTCCACGACTTTACCAAATCAACATTTGGGATATCAAGCCCACGAGATGCAACGTCTGTGGCAACAAGCACAGTGAACTTTCCCTGTCGAAAACCATTCAAAGTTCTCTCCCTCTGATGCTGAGATATATCTCCATGCAATGCCTCGGAAGCTATACTCTGTGTTAACGCCATGGATACTTCATCAGCATCTCGTTTGGTCCGAGTAAAGATAATAGTCTTCTCGCCCTTTGCATAGACCTAAATACAATGGAAATGTTTTCTGCTTTAGAAACAACAGTTACCTCTGGTTCAGAAAGGGTGATGCTAAATTCACTACAAAAATTGTTATTCTCACCACTTCTTTCTTAAAATAACTATTGTAACCTCTTTATGTGATGAAGAGGATATTTTAAACTGGAATTTAATAAACATTATGAAGAAGATATATTAGTCATTTTAAGAGAATCAAGTGGTGGGAATAACAAAACCGTTAATGAATTTAGTTGTACCCTTTCTGAAATCACTTCGACCAATAATGAGTTCTATTATCACAATAGTAATTGATAATGAATGAAACAAAAATGCATTCAATAGTAAATACTTACTAATAACCTAAATGTTTTATCATAGAAGCAACCTTGCCATTTAAAGTACCACTTTCCACTCAGACAGGAACTATAAGTGACACATATAAATGTGTATAACAAAATCCTAGAAGGATTTTCTAATTGATGGTATTCAAGAGCGTGCCTACAGAATTCTAGCATGATTTTAGTTGCTTATCATGGAAGTGCTTCCCCAAGTTCAATTTTCCAAAGTTTCCTTCTTGTCCGATTCTGTAACAATCTTCTAAAACATAGCAGACTAACAGAGTCTATTTAAGAAGTCCCAAAATCTTTATATATATATATATAGGGAAAACAAAGTTCAGATCCTGCAATGCTGAAAAATGTTTTCGATTAAGATATGATGAGATGTTGACACCTCATAAGGCACAAGGACAAAATGGAGATATTTTAAGTTTTAATTTGTTGTAAAGTAAGCAAATGGAGCATTTTATTTTTGGCTCAGACATCCATAGAAACTCCAATAATAAAGACAAATGGATTTTGAATGATGGGACTGCCAACTCATACCGTTACAAGGTCACTGAGAATGGTTCGCTTTGATGTTGCTGTGGTTGATATTGCATAAAGTTTGATTCCTTCTGCCAGCTTTTCTTCTCGGTCCCCGACCTGTAAAAGTGGAAAGGATTAATTACATGTTTTTGGGTTAAGTCAGATAAATTTAATTATCTTCTTGTTTACCCTCAATCTGCACGCAGTAAGTTATTCCTTTTCTTTTCTTTTTTTCCATTTCCATACCCAACTCCAAAAATTATTCTGTGCTGGTAAAGACTTTTATTATCCAGTACCAACAGACAATTGCAATAACAAGAATCAAAGAACACAAAGACATTAAAAAAGAAAGGGATTATACCAAATCAATTTGCAAAGGATTGTCCAAATATTTCCTTGCTAATTTTTTAACCCAGGTGGGCATAGTTGCAGAGAAAAGCATGCTCTGGCGCTTTGATGGTAGACTTTCTAAAATAACTTCCACATCCTCCTCAAATCCAAATGAAAGCATTTGATCAGCCTCATCGAGAACCAAATATTCAACTTCTCCCAGTTTGAGGCTGTTACCTTTCAGTAGGTCGATGATTCGACCTGGAGTTCCAACCACAACATCAACCCCACGAGAAAGAGCATTTTGTTGTGTGGCATAGGAAACCCCTCCATAGACACAAACAGTGCTCAAATAAGGTGCAGACTCTTTAATTTCTTTCTCTACTTGCTTTGCTAGCTCCCGAGTTGGTGCTAAGACCAAAACTTTAGGAAGCCTACCAGTTCGCCTGTCAAAAAGCAAAATAAAGACATTAATTAATAAGCTCACGAATACACGGAATTAAAGGGAGATGGACATCTGCAGCAGGCAAAGTGAGCACCCACCTTTGGGAACCTCTTAGCTCAGCATCTTCAGTAAGGCGTTTAATGATTGGAATGCCGAAGGCTAATGTCTTGCCAGTCCCAGTCTTGGCACGAGCAATGAGATCTCGTCCTTCCAGAGTCGGAATTAAAACAGCTCTCTAAATCATTGAAAAGCAAAAGGATAAGTTAGGACATAAAAAAGGGATAATAGCAGGACACAAGATAGTAAAATAGCTAAATATCTCAAACAAGTAATGTACTGGGAAAATAAGGGACAGGACATTGATGATATCTCAAATAACATGTATTAGTTCATTTTTATCCAAAAAAAAAATTAAAGGAAAAAAAAAACATGTATTAGTGCTGCAAAGCAAAGAAAAGAGTAAGATAGGAAATATGTCGAGCTATGGAATGGAAAGGAGCAAGACCAACAATAGTTACCGGATAAAAATATGGTAATAAACCAAAAAAGAAAAAAGAAAAAAGGAAGGAAAAGAGGGAAGTACAGACTTGAATGGGGAAAAGGTGAGTGATTCCTCGATTCTGGAGGGTTTGGACAAGGCGTTGAGGCAAACCCAATTTAGAAATGTCAAGTTCGTCCTCACTAGTATTGCTGTTTGGCTCAGTTTCAGAAGAGTCGTAATCGACAGCATCGTCGGTATCAGCATCAGCTTCAAAATCAGAAAACCCATCTAGCCCTTTGAAGGCCTCTTCGCTGAGGATGGGATTGGGGGTAGCGATAGCACTAGGTGGAGTGAAGGTGCTGTTGGTATTAATAATAAGGCTGTGTTTAAAGCTCAGTTGTGTTTTGGTTATCAAAGAATTGAAGTGGGGAGGCTTTTCAGACAAAAAAGAAGCAGACGAGGAAGAAAGTGGCATAGCTGATGACAAATTTGCGGCTGTTGTTGTTGTCGCTGCTGCTGCTCTTCTACAACTAGTAGTGGTCTTTGAATGGAAGATAGAAGAAACCCCAATTACAGTAGAAGTAGAAGCCATTTTATCTTCTTCTTCTTTATTTCCTGCTCCACTCCTCAAGGTAAGGCAGCGAGTATATGGAAAAATAGAGAGAAGGAAAGAATGGGATATTTTTAGGGTGTAGGCGGCGAGGGAGTGTAGTAGTAGAAGTTAGCAGCAAGGAAGATAAGGCCGCGCTTCTCCAAAACGTGTGGCTTTGCACACCTCCTCCTTTGCTTCTTGTTGCTATAGACAGACAGACAGAGATATTTGTATTCCTTCTATGCTTCATTTTGTGGGCTGTCTCACTGGCCCATTAAACGTTCCTCGTTTTTTTCTTTTTGCACTTGACTTGAACCATCAGAAGAAAAGGAAATTTTTTAATCTTAAAAATTAAAATAACATCGTTCCTTGTGCAAACCAGAGAAACGGATCGTCTTGGACCTTAGCACCAAGTGGAATACTTACTCTATTAAATAATATTGCATATATTCATATCCTCCATTATAACAATTCAGTCTTCTGATTACATGACATGACGTCGCCCTTTACACAGTACCACCTTCATTCACCATCTTTTCTAATAACTAAATTGGCTTTACTGCTGCATAATAAACCAATTCAAGAACGGGATAACATGCTCGATTAGGCATCAGCTCCAGTATCATGAGTGTTTCTTCGTAAGATCTTCCACGAATCTGATCAATTACTCTCTGTGCTTCCTGAGCAGACATGCTTATATGCCGACCTAAAGCAGATTCTTCTGCATGAGGTTCCTTTTTGCTCAAATGTCCTAGTCTAGTAGGAAGAGCACTTCTTCGTTGTTCTTCGATCAATTTCTGGGCAGATGGGGCGAAAAACTGTGAGGACTCAGGCTGAACTCCGTCTAAAGTAGCAACCATTTGCTCAGCTGATGACTCCAAAACCTCTTCAATAGCTGGTGGATTAACAAACTCAAATTTGCACCCCGCAACACGCTCCAGGATCTGATTGCACTCCTTTGATTGCTGGTAAACATTAAAATAACAGTACCTTCCTTCCCTGCACAACCAGTACGACCACATCGATGCACAAAAGTTTCTGGATCATCGGGAAGCTCAGTGAATAACCTAAAAAAAAGTGTCACATTTTTCAGTATATTGAAATCAGTTGCAACCAACATGTTAGAATAAAAAACTAGGTGGACAAATTCCAATTATAAAGGTCCCTTGAGTTGCTGGATTAATTACTACTTTACTACTCAGCCACATCTTTGGAATTTGTTTACTTTCCTTTTTTTACTTGCCATGGCCAAATCCAAAATTTATTACCTGCAAGTAAAGCCATTTCTCTCCCAATGCCAACAGATACTTGCAATAGCAAGAAAGGGAAAGGGAAAGTAAACGAGAAAAAACAAGAATAAAAGAAAAGGGGTTATACCAGATCAATCTGCAAAAGACTGTCCAAATATTTCCTTGCCAATTTCTTAACCCAGGAAGTCAAAGTTGCAGAGAAAAACATGCTCTGGTGCTTTGATGGTAGATTTCCGAAAATAATTTCCACATCCTCCTCAAATCCAAATGAAAGCATTTGATCAGCTTCATCAAGGACCAAATACTCAACCTCTCCCAATTTGAGGCTGTTACCTTTCAACAGTTCAATGGTTCGACCTGGAGTTCCAACTACAATGTCAACCCCGCGAGGAAAGAGTATTTTGCTGGATGATATACGAAACCCCTCCATAGGCACAGACAGTATTCAAATAAGGTGCAGACCTTTTCATTTCTTTCTCTACTTGCTTCGCTAACACCCGAGTCGATGTTAGGACCAAAACTCTAGGAAGCCTACCATTTGGCCTGTAAAGTTAGAAAAGAAAGACATTGAGGTCATGAATTCAAAGAATTATAAAGGGAGACATGATATGTGGCATTATGAGTATCTGTGAACTTGTTTGTTCAGTGAGGCGTTTGATGATGGGAATGCCATAAGCTAATGACTTTCCGGTCCGATTCTTTACACGAGCAATGATAACTCGACCTTCAAGTGCCGGGACTAAAACAGCTCTCTAAATCATTCAAGGGAAAAACAAAAGCAATACAATCTAGAAAAACAATAAGAGGATACTACATAAGAAAATACTATCCAGTATTGCAAATAAAGAGATGAAGGGGAAAAGGAGGGAAGTACTGACTTGAATGGTGAAAAGAATAGTGTGAAGAATTTGGATAAGTCGTTGAGGCAAACACAAGTTGGAAATGTCAAGCTGGTCATTTGGGCGGGTGGTTTCGTGATTCAGAGCATCAGTGCCATCTTTAAAATTATCGTCAAGTTGGGTATTTTGGGCGAGGATAGAATTGGGAGCTTGGAGATGGCACTGAGAATGAAGCTGCTGATGGAAGTAGCAGTGGTAGTAATAAATTGAGTTTTGTCTATCAAAGAGTTTAAGCGAGGCCTGTGCCTGTCAGTTTCGGTCAAAAAAGAAGCACAAAAATAAGAAGAAGATGGAGAATGGAGATGATATCCTCCTCCGACAACTACCACTGCTAATTAATAGGCGTAGCAGAATGGAAAATGGAAGAAACCTTTATTACACCGCTACAATTACTAACCATAATGAAGAGGAGAGTGTCAAACAAGAGAGAAAAGGGGGCTCGGCTACCTTTCTTATTTTTCTTCTACCGAAACATATTTTAAAGTATTTTTTTTATTTAGAAATATATAAAAATAATATTTTTTATTTTTTAAATTAATTTTTAATATTAACTTATTAAAACAATCTAAAAGGAAAAAAATAGAACTCAAAGCCGAGGGGCTCTTCCTCGTAATGAATATGGGGATAAAAAAATGAAATTTGTGAAAATATTTTTTTAATCACAAAAACAAACAATAAATAGAGTTTTCATGACTTATAATGTATGATATTTTTATTTTTTTTAATAAAATATTAAGTTAATATTTTTTAATATTTTAATGTGTTAATATAAAAGATTAAAAAATAATAAAATATTTTTAAAAACTACTTCCATCACAAAATCAACACGTGTAGATATCACCTCTCTTTTTTTAATTTTTTAAATTTGTAATTAATAACTTCTTTCTTATTTTTTTAATCCTTTAGATTAATTTTTTTTTAATAATAATTGATGTTTAAAATTGTTTTTAAGATTTCATAGTATTTTAAGAAATTAATTTAATTTATTTTTAAATTTAAAATAGATAAGAATGTGATTAAAATTAATATATTTTATAAATAAAAAAAGTATAAAAATAACTTTTATTTTTATATCAGTTTCCATTTCAATCAACAACACTTACTTAATTCATCAATTTTTATATTTTTAATATATTTTAATAGATTTATAATCATCTTTCCATTCTTTAATTTAAAATTTAAAATAATAATAAATTACATTTATAATGCAGTTTTTTTATTAAAAATCAAATTCAAACACAGTTACTAATACTAAATAAATTAATTATAACTAAAACTTATCAGGCTTTTTTTTGGATCGTCCAGTGTAACCCACGGTAAATATCTGTTCTTTTTTAGTTATAGATTTTTTTTTGTTTTTTTCTTTTTAATTATTTTTTTTGTTTGATTTAGTTCGTTAATATTAAAAAAAATTATATTTAGTTATCACTCTCATGACTGGGATCTCATATTTGACATGTTAATCTGATTTGACGGGTTAACTCAGTTAATTCAGATTTATTTTCTTTTTTCTAATTAGTTTTTTTCTTCTAATTTTATCTTTTGATATCGATTTGATTGAGAATTAAACTTCATGATTTATTTTGTTTACTTTTTAAGAGGGGATTTTATTGTACCCTTCATTGCAAAGCACTATTTATTGAAATAGTGTTTTGCTTT
>Ga0325402_1005671_pt1 | contig 11713 bp, 10 predicted proteins | sample PopdelMetagenome_22_FD_207212 | JGI IMG/M metagenome (GOLD analysis project Ga0325402, IMG submission 207212) | Populus deltoides microbial communities from Bellville, Georgia, United States - Xylem-PdKOR-R3 | ecosystem: Host-associated > Plants > Phyllosphere > Stem > Wood/Secondary xylem...
TTTTTTTTTAATATTAATAATATATATATTGAATTAATTTAAGTTTAGTGCTCTAAACCCATGATTTAGATTATAGATTCTAAATTATTTAATTTTTTAAATTATTTTTTATTTAATTATAGAATATATGAGTCGGGTGATGTACTCAAATTAGTTTAATTATTTTTTTGTTTAATTAAATAATAAAAATTAAATGTTTATATAAAAAAGTACCAATTAAATATTAAAATGTTTATTTAAAATTGTGATAAATTTATAAATATCAAACCAAAACAAAGTATATAATTCAATTTGAAAAAAATAAAATATTAAATAATAAAATTAGAATAAAAACCAACAAGAAAAATAAATAGCAGTGAAAAAAATAAAATGAAAAATAAATAATAAAAAAAACTTAGGCACGTGAATTCAGGAAGCTTATTTTCAACAATTTATTTTGTTACGAACAACTTGGATTTTTTTTGAGAATTTTCTAATGCAAGTTGGGCTACAATTTCACTTGCCGTCCATCATCTATCTAAACTGCGATGTTAAATGACATTAATTAATTAATTGGTTATATTTAATTTGAGTTGAATAAGCTTAATCAATTATATATGTGGACCTAACACCATGTTTAATTGGTTATATATATTTAATTGGTTATATTTTTCATGTTTTGACTGCTGACCCTGGCAGTTGAAATTAATACGCAAGTGGATTGTTATTATTTTTTTTTATAAGAGGGGAATTTAATTGATTGTTTATAATATCTTAAAACTCGACTTTCATGTTTTTATTATTTGGAGCGCACACTATGTTTTATTTTTGGTAGACAGTCTTTGAGTTAGATCGATCTCTTGTTTTTATATATATATTATTTAAAATTAAAAGAATAGTAATCTATTTTCTCTTGATGATAAATATGTTTTTTAATTAATTAATTTACATGTCAATCGAGATTAAGTCTCTTGATCGTGGGGAGTGTACCTTTATAAAAGAAATACTACTTGATGATTTTTTTTAATTGCTTAAAATTAAAAAGCAGGGTGTAATTGATAAAAAAAAAAGTTTGAGGACACTTGGTCACTGAGGTGCAAATGGATCAAACCAACAGCTCTTGATTTTATTAATTATGAATCTACTGGGAGAGAGGAGTAGTGTTATTTATATGCTGTAATGGACCTCTCATTGGCATGTACTGATTCCCATTGATCCAACTTTTTGCTTATTTTTCAATTAGGTACCCAAAGTATCATACATTTCTCAATTAAGCCTACAATTTGAAATCCTTTCCTTTTTCGGACTATAAAACGTTAAATTTTCACTAAAAAAAGGAGAGAGTCATCTTATACGTTTTCCTATGAATGTTTAGGACACTCACCATAGCATTTTGGGCCAAGAAACGACTATAAGCTTTGCATATTGATAGATGGTTTGCATTTGCCATTAAAAGGGAGGTTGAGAAAATTTATTCAAATTTTCTTTTATGTATGATGGTGATCACAGGTTTGCTTTTCCAAGCTATCATTTTCCTTGCCATCTTCTCCCTGTCGATAAGCCATCTAAATCGAAGCATTTGTGCCTGCCACGTATCGGAAGCTTTCTCCCGAATGGCTCTATTAATTCGTCAAGTACCCTTGATTTGCGTGGAGTACCTTTACATCAAAGTGACATTGATAGTATCCTTTCTGGTCGCTTGAACCTGACATGGCTGAGGTCGTATTGTTCCAAGATGCCTCTTACCTTATACATACATGGTCAGCTTCTCAGTATGAAAACCTTGAATATTGCTGGGCCAACCTCAAAACTATAAGTCTTGAAAGCTTTCGAGTTTCAAGGTTCGATCCAAATTGTGTTTTTGTTGGAGTTCCATTTCTGAAAAAAGGTAGTTTGCCTGCAACTATGTGGAGCTCATCAATAGCCAGGATGCTAATTGCAACAGATCTTCCTCGGCTTCAATTTTTATCTCTGTTTTTTACGAGTGAGGTCTGCGAAGAAAAAACCATGTCCTTGTAAGTTCGTTTTTACACTCCTCTTGTAACCTTTGACATTTGATCAGTAACATGTAGATTTTTTCTCTATACGTGCTGCCCCAACGGGCAATAACTCCTAAATTCAACCTTCGAGAATAACTGGTTCTGCTTGTTAAGAGGTCATCAGATTTCGATATCTTCACAATTACCCGCCCGTTGAGGGTTTCTCCTGTCCTACAGATACTACATGCGAAGGTTGGTCCTTAATTTTGTTTAAGCCTAATATTCTGACATCTAAATTGATCTGTTATAGATTATATTGATTTTTTTTTAATCAGAACATGAGCATGCTGCTCCATTCATATCACAGGATGCATCCTTGTCTCTTTAAGAACGTAGTTGCCATCCTTCCTACAGCAAGCAAGATGCTCCATTTATATCATTTGCACTAACTGGGATATCAGATGCCTTTATAACCTCACATTTCTTGGTTAAATCCAACACTGGATATGGATGTAACGTCCCGCATTGGGAAGAGTAAAGGGTTGCCTTGTTTATTGGCATAGCAGTCAATAGCCTTGTATATATACGAGAATTTGAGGATGAATCGAGAATGTGGCTAGAGCATTCTGGGAATGTAGTAGGATCATTGCAGTTAGTAGGTTTATAGACTGCTTGGCCCATAACAATGATATGAAAGCCAATTCAAAAGGATCGGTGCAGACTTGTAGGATCCTGCCTAATATATATCAAGTTGACGTCATTCGACAATAATACCTTGTATTGTTTCTGGATGGGAGACGTTATAGCATCCCACGTTGAAAGAGGAGAGATGGATCGGTATAGCTCAGGGTACTGAGCAATTATACAGATATATGCTATATCAAAATAGGGATTTGCTACTAACAGTCTACTTGAAAGGCATGTTTTTAGAGATTAGTGACACAAGTTTAAAAAGAGATTCGTAGCACCAAACTAAAATAGTAACTAAAATAGATCATAAATTTTAATTTAATTATTGAATCGAATTTAAATTTTTATAGAAAATTCTCGGCTCTAGATTTATAGAGGGACCCCTTTGTCGGTCCATCCATTACGTTGATTTTTTCAAATTAGACTTTGAAGATTTTATTTTGTTATTTTTTCTTGATTTTTTTAAATTTTATGATTTTGAACTTATATCCCTTTTGTTATAGTATTTTGATTTTTTTATAAGAACTTGTAAATCTTTTAGAGAGGTAAACTCTCTAAGATTAATATTTCATAAATAAAAATAATATTTTAGGGCTATGTTTTTGTGTTTTATATCTATTTCAACCTATTTTATATATTTCTATGGTCGTTGTTGTTCTTGTTGTGCTCCCGATCGTAGATTTCCTGCTATTTGTATCTCGGGCTTCACTTAATCAAGTTACTGCAGTAGTTGGAGGATAGATGGAAGTTGATAAGCATGCACCTCTTTGCATGCAATTTTTTCTTTGAGCACCTTTTAACTTCGGGACTAGAACATCTCTTTTTGTCTCCTCAGCTACAATCTTTACCAGCTCTATTTCTCTCAAAATAATTTATGCTAACTTATTTGTATCGAGTCTATAAACTCATTTTAAAGCACTTAGGTTGAGGAGAAAGGAGGAATTTTTTTGGGGATGGTAAGGACGCTACAGAGAACTTTTCATAGGATCGATCAGGTACGTAGTTTAAATCTTTCAAGCTTTGCATTGTTTCTGATGCCAACCATTTTACGGTTCATAATAAATTAATGTGCTTTTCGCATACCTCTCTTTTTAATTCTAACCTAACACTCCTTCGAATTTAATTTTCACGTCGAATTTATAATCTTCCAAGTACATGAATGGTACAGCGTGATCGATCTTAATTATCAAGAAGTTTCATTAAAGGTTTGATTCTTGTTTGCATAGTTGGGTTTACGCTGTTCAAGCTTGATGGCTCTACCTATCCACCGGGACGAATTTATGATAGGTTAGCTTGTGTTATAATTCTCATTCTGGGAGCTTCGGCTGAAAAGGTCTGAGATTGTGCTAATCTTCACCATGATTTACATTTTACTTAACCTGCATTGCATAAGAGACTGAAGTTGACATAAATGTCCAAAATTAGTCAATTCCTTGGTTTTGAAAAGCTGTGCATATTAGTTATAGGCACTGTTTTGAAGAACTTGGTTTTAGGCCATGCCTTCATGAAGGCTCGTTGGATTTGAGTGACGGGTGAAGGGCACCTCTTAGAAATTTGGATGTGTTGGGAATTCATTAATTTTCTGCATGGTTCAATATACGTTGTTGCATGTTTACACACACACACACACACACACACATATATATTGGTAATAAGCCATTTATCTTCATCATGTTTAATTGGATCATATAGCTGAGAAGGTAAGAAAGCTACATTTCATGAGTTTCACAAGTCTACCTTTCCATATGAACTGTGAACGTTTCTTTTTCTTTGTGGCAACTTGATGTTGACAGTTATGGACCCAGAAGACAAATTTATGAGCGAGCATTATTTACACCTACATTTAAAGTTGAAGGGAATTAAATTCGGGGGATTTAGTGGAGTATTGATGAGCTGGAGCTCGCAATGTATTTGCTCCGAATTGCTGTTGCACTGCTGCAAATGGTTGGTTGACTGTCTTTTGATTAGCATAAACTTTGAAGTTGATTTGTGGAGTGAAAGAAGTTTTCAATCTGGTTCTTATTCCTGTTCTTATTCGTATTCATACTATTCTTATTCTTCCTGTTCTTATTCGTATTCTTATTCCTGTTATTATTCGTATTCGTGTTCTTATTCTTAATCTTATTTTAGCATCTTCTAGAGTGGTACTGTTCAATTCATAAGGTTTGGGATCATCAACTATACGGATTTAAGACCTAAGTGGATTTTTTTTGGCTTAGAGATTGGAGGTTGATGTTGCTTGATTAGAGCCCCTTAGCCATTGCCAGGGATGGAGCTGTAGTCCTTTTCGGGATATTGCCCCTTAACTATTCAAAAAATTCTAAACGTTGTTTTTAACAGGGAAAACACTGGAGGGAAATTAAACAATAGTTGTGAGTGAAATATATTTTTTTTATTAAATGAGAAATGAAAATAAAAGTCCATAGGAAAAACTATAGAAAATGAAGAAAAATAAAGAAAATAAGAGGTTTGCCACAAAATTTGAAATTCAGTAGACCTGAATTATATATATAAATTGTTCAGTAGTTCCATATTATTTTGTGGCTTAATACAAATTCATGTCAGCAACAAAGCTTATAATTGTACATAAGAGACAACTAATAGTACTGAATGCTAATTACATTCACTTCATCTAAGCTACATGTAATCAGCCACCTTCTTGTTTCCAGTCAGCTGCCACAGCTGTGACGGGCAGTCTGCTTTGCTTTCAGCTACTAAAGCAGCCACTGAGCCCACGAAAGCTGCGTTCATATAAGTTGTAGGTTCAGCGTGAGAGTAGTCTGATCTTAAATCTTTGTACTGGTCATTTGAATCTGGACCTCCGACAATGGCACCTACATGTGTGTTTGGATTTGGTTGACTAGAAAAGTAATAACTAGAGTAGCCATCATTGCAGCCAACCTTTGATGGGAGAGCTTGGACTGAGGGGATGGATGCGCCTCTATGGTGCATTTGAGTTGGATATTTGCTGCCAAACCCCACCATATATGACATCTTCATGGGGTTGCTCCCAAGTATATAGTCCACCTAAAAAAACACATGAATGAATTCACATGGTTAAGGAATTTTCTCTTCTTTTTGGTGATCCATTGGAAGGATGTGGAATCTACCTGTGATTTTGCAAAGGCTTTAATCTGAAGTGCAGAGAAATGTGCAGAGCCACACTGGACTCCATTAACATGAGCTGCTGTCAAGGTATTGGAGTAGATAAATAGCAGCATGGAAGAGCTTGTGACATACTGCAAATTAGAGCTATCTCTAGTATACAGAAGCCCACCTTCAAATGAACAAAAAATCTCATCTATTAATGATACTATCATAAATTTGTGCTGTTCAAATTAGCTACTGTAGTGGCCTTAATCATCCCTTTTGTTTTGCTTACCAGGAGTCGTTTTAATCTGTACAGAACTACTCCCTGGCATCAATGCACAAACAAATGACTCTGCATCACTCTTAAACTTGTCCAAATCCTGCTTCCCACCATAGAACTCCTGGACAAAAGTTTAGCTCTTGCCTTTCAGGTTCTCAAAGAATGAGGAGTCAAGTTTTTAGTTTTCTTATGGCAATACCTTTGCAAGTAATGTCTGAGCTCCGGCAAATTTGTTGTCCCAACTGAATTCTGACACTGCCTGACTCCATCCTTTATTGCTCGAGATGTAGCTCAAGTACTTGTTCTCTCCACTTGCCTTGTATAGCCAAGTTGCAGCCCACAACAATTCATCCTTCACAGAATTCAGAAATAGTAATTTCATGACAACACATAAGTATTACCAATCTCAGGGCCAGTTTCTACAGGCAGCTTTTATTTTTACCTGATAGCCTGAGAATGAGCAGTAGAAAGGGCAAGAATCTTTAAAAGATGATCTATAGTTGTCTGCCAGATCAAACAACTGCATAGCATCCTTAATGAGTCAGCCAAAGAGTTTTTCATCATAGCTTAATTGGTAGCATTTAAAATTTTTGGCCTTACTGATTGTGATTGTTGTAATAGCTTGGTGGAATAGCTGGGGTCAACAGCCTTAAAAACAATTGAAGCGGCCGAAAGAGCGGCTGATGCCTCGGCTGCAGCCTCAGTTCCTGGCGAATTTGGAGTTATCTTGTAGAGTGTTCGAGGAGTGTCCATATCTTCAGGACGTTCCCAGCATTGATGATCAGCATTTCCATCCCCAACCTACGATAGTATCAGAAAAATAAAGTGAAAAACAAAAAAAAATACTTCAAGACTTTAAGATATAACTCCGATGCTACCAATAAGCCATCACAAATCATATGGAAAAGAGAGACCACCTGGGTGTAAAATGCTGTGGATGAAGTATGACATTCCAGAATGAAGTTAGTGCCCCAACGGATTGCGGTGTGGAGATAACCAAGCTGGTTGACAGAAGATATCTCTTTCTGGTACTCAATTCCAGCCCAGCTCAATAAAGTAACAGTAAATGCCATTGGCCATCCAAATTTAACATTATCCCCAGCATCATAGTAGCCTCCTGTTAAATTCACCTGCTAAAACACACCACATAAATTATCAAATTACACCACAAGTACTAGCTTTGCTCTTGCTGAGTGATTTAATAAAGTTGTTCATATATCTGTTATGTTCTTGCTTGTTATTTAGGCTGTTAGATACTCTTAGTTTGGTGATCAGGAATTTGCATAAAAATAATCCAAGTTTAATTTCAGAGAGAACAGCTTTTAGTCCCTCCAAAATAATGGTGATTAATTTTGTTTACCATACCTTTTCAGGCTTGCCATCGGAGAGAGCAGAATTTCCCCTCCATTTTACTCGCTGGTTGGAAGGCAGTTCCCCAGAACGTTGCCCTTCAAAAAACAATATCGCCTTGCCAAGGGCATCACCATAGCTAGTAGCTCTGGAGCATGGCTCTTCACTTTCCATGGCAAGACTAACCAAGACACAATACAATACAACACCCCAGACAACTCCACTATGCCCCATGATTTTTTTTAACCCGATGTCTCCCATGTGTCTAATTTAGATCACTTAATGGTATTTATAGACCAGTTTTACTACAAATATGCTGTATGGTTATTGAGTGTTCCTTTAAGTTATTTTGTTACGTAATTGTAAAAATGGTGTGGATTCGTCAATGGTTTAAATGAGGATGACAAAACAGAATGGAGATGGCGTGAGAGGTTCACACAAAGTCTTTGTGAAGGGATGGGTGGCGTGAGAGGCTTACACCAAGTCACAAAGATTATACAATCATGATACTTGGATACTGGCACCCACTCCTTAGTCATTAGCTACCATCATACTCTTATGCATGTATTTTACATGATGTGGAAAAAAATAAAATTAAATCTCTCTTTTTCTTGGTCACTCCTTGACGTCTCTTCAGCAGAACAGTAACAGTAGCCCTAGTCTAGCTCTAAATGGAGATTTTTTGTATTCATCATAAAGCTGTCTCCAAGGGGACAGTGAATCTTTTTCTTCAACATTCATCTAAAATATTATACCCTCTGCTGTATTCGAACTTGATAAATCTTAAAAAGAAGCTTTGCCTTTGGGCAGCGAAAACATATGAACGAACGGCTACCTTCGATGTGAGACGACTGAGCCCAGTCCTTCTTTAGGTGAAACAACTACCGCCTGAAACTTTTTCATACACGGCAATGTAAATCTCATTTCTGTCTACGTTCAAGGCGATTCTTCTAGCCATGACTGTTTCCTTGTGGTGTCTTTCTTGCATGAATCTATTTTCCAATTAATGGTGGTAGAAATACACGTATAATTCTTTTTGATAGAACAAGAAGTAAACTTTATCACAGGATATTCCCCGGACTAACAGCCCGTTTTTTCAGTAGCAACAGAGCCGCTGTCAGTCACTTCACTAAACAACCACATGTCCCTCTTGAATTTCACATCGAGTGGCCTTATTTGTTAGGCATTCTTGAGAGACTAGTCTTTGCCTTCGTGTGCCTTTGCTTGTGCTTTCTGCAATATTTAGCTTGTAAGATTACAAATTTAATCTTATGATATCCTTATCCCCAGTTATTTGAGAAATCAAATTTATGTAACAGCCCTTGTCATATTGAGTTTCGAAAATGAAGCATAAAATAAGTTTATAGCATAAGGACCGCGACCCTTCCAATGGATGACATAGAAAAAGGAGTTTACATGCATGGACTGATAATATATAAAATCCTCGTGTATGTAAAGCAGCATCTCTGATGAACTTGTTTTCACTACATTTTATTTCATAGAAATCTTTAGATTTGAGTATGTGTGCAGAGTGGTCTTCTGTTTCTTGTTTCTTGCTCCTTGTTTGTACATGCTACGAGGGCTTTTCCCCTGAACTAGTATTGCATCAGATTGCAGAATCTCCGGGTGCTGTCCACAGGCATAGCCTTCCTCCATAGATGATCTTTTGTTCTGGTTTTTGAATGTGATGCAGGTAGCTTCTATTCTAAAATCAAATCGAACATCCATATCCAAAAACATCAAGAAAATTATGATTTCATGATCTCACGAAAAAAAACTTAAACATGCTGTGAGAGGAGGATAAGCAAACCATACACGCACAAGCTACACTCTTTTCATTTGTATCTGTCATGTTCTTATTCTCCGCTGATTCTTGCAAGCATTAGAGCATGCTGCTGCAACTGCACTTGGTATAAATGGTGCAAATGGTAATCAGCACAATAGTGAATCAATAATTTGAACCACAAAAATGGATCTTGAACTCCATTCCCAACAAAATCATTTTGAACTTGGATTCTTCCAAGAAGATATGAAGTCCAGCAAGACTCTTCACAAAGTAGATTCTGAATAATTATAGCTAGTTACAGAACTGTTTCTCTTCGTCCGAGTTCTCTACCTTTTCGACTCCTATACAAAATCTCTGAAGCAAATTTGAATTTATAAATGACTGCAAAATCCTCCCCATTTCTTACATTCTGCCTAGATATGTACCTCCTTTTAGGAAAAGTGAAACAAGAGTTAGGAAAAGTGAAACAAGAGTGTATACTGCCACATGAAAGCCGTAGATATTCTGGGAAGCCAGAACTGCGCAGGAAAGTTTCAAGCATTATAAGAAGCCATAGAAGAGCATTTTCCTTCTTGAGAAGGAAAACCTAAATTGTTCTGTCTGTCCACAGAAGCACTTCTAGAGACTAACTGAAGCAGGGTTTGTGGCACCATGTAGGAAATCCTTCTGAAGCTTTGCCCATAAGAATGCGCATCATTTGATATTTCTCTTTTTCAAGTGAATCAGACGTTTGTGAAGAGATGACATGATGCTTACAATGGAAAAGCTCCCAACTCCAGGCCATGCCTTGATAGAAGTACCTTTCGTTTGCCAACCCATTGTAGCTGGTAAGAGAGGTCCAGATTATGTATTAACAATTTCAAATTGTCTGCATAAGTCGAATCCCGGGCTTTCTCCTAAAAAAAAACATCACAAAAGTGTCATAACCTTTTCAAATTAGCTGTGCAAATCAGAGGAGATACTTTTGGTTTGCACTAATCTATCTTGTACGGGATTAAATTGTCCACCAAAGAAAGATGCAGCAATTCAACAAAAAAGTAATTTTAACCACTTGAGCTAGCATTTTGCACAGTTCACTAGCTAGAAGGAAAATCACCTGCAAATTGGCCTGGTTATCATGCCCCAATATGCTTGCCATTATGCTAGACCTAGAAGAATTGGGTGAAAATCCTTCCCATGGAGGTACAAATATCAGTTTGGTGCACTGGACAGGAGCCAAGTTTCGACTAAGTTTCTCCCACCACACAGATCCTAGTGACCACCATCTTATCATCAAGCCATGCTCAGAAAATGCAACCAGTCCCTGCACGTTTTATGACGAATTCAGATAATTGCAGGAAAATCATAAACAACTAACAAATTGTTATTTTCATCTTTTGTTGACTGAATGCACCAAAAATTTAAGAGGCTTCCAAGCCTCCAAACTATTCAGGATCTTGTCAAAAAGGTAACATTGATAGGTTTCATAGCCAACAAGGTTGCAGCAGATACCTTTACAATTACCCCAAGGATAACTGAAGGTGTTAAAAAAAAATTGAAGAAGTTCTGCATGCTTCATACATCTATCAGAGCTACTCTCAACTTGAAAATAGCACAATTCCACTTCATGCCACATGTATATACGACTAAGTTCTGCATTCAAAATATATACTTTCCTAACTCACATAGAATTCCTATTTATATCATGTGGTTCCTCATTATGAGGAAATCCTAAGCTTCTAAACTATGAAAAACTTCAAACCAAAACTCGCAGACTCTTTCTTGGATTCAAAGAATAAAATAGAATGCATAGGCATGGCAGAACAGCAGATGACACATGCCATGATCGTGTGTGCATGTGTGTGTGTGTGTGTGTGTCTATGTGTGTGTGAGAGAGCGAGAGAGAGAGAGATCAAATATTATATGAATAGCCCACAAAAAAAGTTCAAAACTATTATGCAGAAAGTCAATTTGATTGGTGGGTAGCCCAATCATGTCCATGAGTCAAAGTCAAGCCTTTTAAACCATGTTGATTGCACAGTCTAAGCCAGAATTGGCTGGCTAGTACAAGTTTAAAAATTGTCTATTTGAGGCCTTTGAACAACGTATACCTCTCCATCAGGGGCAAAGCTCAAAGCTGATATTACAGTGGTCACTGCCATTTCTGATGCTCCTGAAAGCAAATTGGGAAGACCAGGGGGTCCACATGCATCCAAGACTTTTATTTTTGTCACACTAACATTAGAAAGCAAAGATAGACTTACTATCCCAACAAATAAAAGATATAACAAGAAAGAGGCGTCAGAGAAGTATAAAGCCAACTCCAGCGGCACATTCAAAGAAAAAAAAAACATAAACTAATGGCAAAATTTTACTATTCGCTCCAATAATATTCTCTGACTTACAGTACAATTTATGATGCAAAACTCCAACTTCTGTTAACAAGTAAGCAACTAGTAATATAAGCATTGATTGATTTGTCCTTATAATCCGGCTAGGCAATTATGTACTTAAGAACATCTTTGAAACTAAGAAAACTCCAAGAAATTTATAAGAAGCCAGTAATTCTCCTGTGTATTT
>Ga0325402_1005672_pt1 | contig 11713 bp, 9 predicted proteins | sample PopdelMetagenome_22_FD_207212 | JGI IMG/M metagenome (GOLD analysis project Ga0325402, IMG submission 207212) | Populus deltoides microbial communities from Bellville, Georgia, United States - Xylem-PdKOR-R3 | ecosystem: Host-associated > Plants > Phyllosphere > Stem > Wood/Secondary xylem...
TCTCTGTTTTTTCTTCTTCCCTCTCTGTTCTGTCCTGTTTCTCTTCTCCCTCTCTGGTTCTGCTGGCGTTGGCAGCGTTGATGGTGGCAGGATGACGGTGCTGTTGTGGCAGTGGAGAGGAAGCACAACGGTGGTGCCCAGGTGGTGAGGAACGGTCCTTCTTCTCCTCTGTGCAGAGACCACAGTCTCTGTTTTTCCCTCCCCACGTCTGTTTTCGCTTTCTCTTCTCTGTATCTCAAATAAATCTTCCTCTTCCTATTTCAGTTCGTTCACTCCTCTCTCTCAGTTCTCCTTCTCTCTCTGTTTTTTTTTTCTGTTCGGTTTCTCTCTTCTCTGTTTTCAAATGTTCTCCTCTTTTCTCTTTTCAAAACCTTCCCTCCTCCAAAATTTTGCCCCCCTGGTGTTCCTCTCTTTCTCAAAAAATCATCCCCCCTTCTGGTTCTGTTCTCTCCCCTGTATTTATAGGCAGCCCGGGGAGAGGATCACCATACCCTGTCCAAGTGCAGGGCATGGTGGCATGGGAGTTGCAGGGTATGGTTGTGTAGGTGTGGGTATGGGTCATGCGGGATTTCTGGGCAAGTGGGGTGGAGAGAGAGAAGGGAAGAATAGCGGGAAAATTTTCAAAAATCCTTTCTCCCCTCTCTGCATTTGCAGGGGAGAAGAAGCTGCACAGTGCCGTTCAAAACAGCACCGTGCAGTTTAGTTTTTTTTTTTTTGAAGAAAAGGAAAAAAAGATTTGGGTTGACCCAAAAATGGGTTATGACAGTATTCATGTCATATTATTTTTTATTATTTTCCATTTTTCCCAAATTAATTGATATCAATGATATAGGTATATGTTTTATTTGAAGAAAAAGTGACCAATAAAGCTAAAGTTGAGGGTTTCATATGTGAAGCATATTTGATTGATGAAATTATAAATTTTGCATCTTATTATTTTAGTGATGACGTGCAAATAATATGGAATCCAGTTCCAAGAAATGATAACGGTGGCCTTAAAAGTCTTGATGGATAACTTTTAATTTTTTCTTACCCGAGAAAAAAATTGTCCAGAAAATCGTATAAAAGATAATTATCACATGCTGAAATGAAAATTGCATATAACTATATTTGTTTCAGTTGTGAAGAATTGAAGCCCTATTTAGAGTAAGTATGAAATATTTTTTTTCCATACTTTATTCTTAAGAAATTAATTTTAAAAACAAAATGTTTATAATTTAGGCAATATCATCAAGAGCTAAAGTCACAACAACCACATGGGAGCGAAGCCGAAATAGAAAAATTATGCGAGGAGATCTTTCCAATTTGGTTAAAAAATAACATAAGTAGTTTTATAAAACAATTTTTTTAATTCAATTTTATTCTTTTAAGAAATTATTTTTTTGAAAAAATATTTATAATGGTGTTAAATATTGTGCTAGGTTGAATATCAATCAAATGGAACTGGGAATCAAATCTCTGCACTTGCTATGGGCTGTTCAAATTTAGTAAAATGTTATGATAGGTATTATGTGAATGATTTTAAATTTCATACTCAAAGTTATAGTCGATTTAAAAAGATGATGAATGGTGGGGTTTGTGTGAAAGGAAGTTGCTATGATGACAATGAATATTTAAGGAGTAGGTGCTATTATGAAATGCTTGAAGAAGTTATTCGGCTAAAATATTTAAGGAGGAGGTGCAAGGTATTCATGTTTAAATGCCATTGGTATGATATAAGAAAAGGAATAAGAATGCATAATTCAAATGGTTTGGTTGAAATCAAGCATACTTCTCGACTATATGGAAATGAAGATTTTGTGCTAACGTAACAATGTCAACAAGTCTACTATACATGTCCACCTGATAATAAATCTTTTGAATGGTGAACAGTTATTAAGACAACCGCTAGAAGTTGCTATAATATTGACATGAGTGAATTTATTGAAGATGATAACAATATGAAATCATTTAATGTCGCTCATTCAGATGATATTTCTCAACCATGTCGTGTCCTTCCTACCCAGACACTTGATGATCCAAATATATTTGTTGAAGCATTATATTATCCAGAAATCAACTATTATGAATTGCTTCAGTTACATGTAAATTCGGTAAAAGCTGAAAGGGTTTCAGAAGAAGAATTTGATGATGATGTTAAAGATGATTATGATAATGATGATGATGTGGTTATGAGTCATGATAATGATGAGCAGCATGATGATGATTTACTGTAAAATTTATTTTTTTATTTATTGTATTTGGACTTATTTTTAAGTGATATAAGTTGTGTTTGTATTAATGGTATTAATTAAAAATAATTATTTTATTATTATTATAATTAGTTTATGTTCAGTAATTAAAAATAATTCAGTTATATTTATTCTATAATGTTTATTATTGATGCTAATTTTTTATTCTATTTCAGGTATCTATCATGCCTCAACATGGTTCTATATTATGTTCCAGGAGTAATAGGACCACTTCATCTAGATCAAATGGCCCTTCATCCGGCCCGAATAACCAAGCATCCATTTCTCATCAACTTATTCATCATGAGTTGCATGATTTCTATAATCCTACTTTGAGAATATATCATATTTAGCAAGATTATGGGAGAAGGGATGATTATCAATCATACGAGGGTTTTCACTTTCAAGATTTATTTCAAACTTAAGAAGGTTTCCCTCGATATCACCCATATACTTTTGAAGGATATAATGTTGATGGGGGTTATTATGATTGGAGGGGCAAGGTTGTTAGGAGAGGTGAGAGAGTTGGGCAAGATAGAGGAGAACGCTATGAGATAGTAGATAGTGATAATGGTGATAATGATGAAAATGGGGGAGATGATGTTAATGCAAGAGGATTAGGTGATGAGGGAGACGATTGTATTGTTAGAGATTCAGAGGATCAAGATGACGTCCCATCAATCAATGATTCAACATCTTCTCCATTGCATCATGTGCAAATGGTTCAAAAGGAGGGTTTTGACATACATAAAGATCCAATTACAAAAAGAAAGAGCTTTATCTATATGGAACAACAGAGTAAGTTGAAATTTATAAGGTTATTGTGCTTTATAATTATTTTTTAAGCTTCATTATTTTAATGAATCTTTATCGTTTTTTAAGTTTCAATAGCTCATCGTGTGGGCGTGAGATCAGACTTATTTTGAGGTCAAATTTTAAAAGAGCATGGCACATTGGGAAAGAGTTGATTCAACTTATAGGGATGAACTCTTTAAAGAGTTTAAGGTATGAGATTATACATTTGTATTTTAATTTTAGACATAATTATGTGTTGATGAAATAGGTAGCTATTTTGGCAGGAGGATGCAAAAATCTATATATAATGAAAATAGGTTATTATAAAGCCATAAAGAAACATAAGACTTAAGATTTAAGAAACAATAGGTTTGAACTTTCATTATTTGTCCCCATATATTGCAGAGGTTTAAAACATGATTGCCTTCTACTTTGGTGATGCATTTCTTATTAATACATGTAACACTTATTGATGGCATTCCTTTGTAAAGATATGAGTTAAGATATTATGAAATTTCTATAATTGTTTGAACCTGGGATTCGTACAGGGCATCATTTCTTGTAATTAGATTATATGACCGTGAACCCATATCATTCTTTTGGTTCATGATTTTTCTTTTGTTCTCAGCGAGTATTTTTTATCCTAGACTTTTGTTTGGTGTAAGGTCGAATATTGAGCGATGGCGTACTAGTAGAGTTCTTAGTTTGCATAATTATTCATTTAGCAATCTTAACTATCTGTTATTTTAATGACCTTGGTTCATTGTGTCAAACCAACTCATATATTTTTTTTAAAAAAAAATATTATAATAATAAGAATATAAGACAAATTAAATTCCATTTTATGATGTAGTTAAGAAGTTATTATTATTTTAATAATATTTTATGTTCATCTTTTTAGCTACTAGTTGTCTATGCATTGGAATTATAGAGGCTAGTTAACAACTATGTTGAGCTTTGTCTTTGTGTTTTTGGTAGAAAAAATATACTTTTTTTAAGGACGATGAACCAATTATTCGTAAGGTTTGGGAAGATAAGACTAGACTTGCTTTGAACTAGCAGTTGACTTGAGCTCGTAAGAGAGCTATGTCAGTCAGAAATATCATAAATATTATGGATTGCATTAATAAAGGTCCAGTTTGGATAAATAATGACGATTGAAATCAAATGATTAAAGATATTGGTCCACCCCTGAATTGTGAAGGAGATCAAAATCTGTAAGGAGTAATCAGCTAACTGAAACAGATGGTAAATTAAGCAGTCATTCTGGAGGTACGATGTCATTTGCATCATATCGAGCTAGAATGATAAGGATTTTTTTTAATTTTTTTATAATGGACTTCAAAATTTTATATTTATATTTTATAATATTGTTTTTTGATTGATAGCAAGAAAAAGCAGGTGGAAAGAAACTTTAGGGGATGATGTGTTTTCAGTGTTGCATCAGAGTGCCGAATAGCCTGAAACCTTCATAGATAACAAGTCTAAAAAAGTTATTGCAAATATTTTTTATGTAATTTAATTATTATTTAAAATTAAAATAAATTTATTATTATATTTAATTTTATTGTAGGAGAATTACAAAAAAAAAATGATTTCAAGATATGAAACTGATCGGGAAAATCATCCTTTATTTGATGAAGCAGCTTGGTGTGTGGCTATAGGAGGAGTTACCAAGGGTAGAATATATGGAGCACCTGGTATGCCAAAATCCATGGTTAGTACGACTGCTTCATCACAATCCTATATGATGGAGTCAACACCTTCAAGTTCATCAATTCAGGTAGTGAAAAAGCAAATAAAGGAAATAGATGGTCATATTTTATCACTACAGCAGGATATGACTTCTATCAACAAATTTCTTAGTAACATGGGACACCAAGCTTGGACATCAAATATGGATCAAGGTATGTCGGCACAATGAAATATCCATTGTTGATTTATACAATCAACAACCGAATTTCAGCAATAGATAAACTGTTGCTAAAAAAATCAGCAACTAATAATTCGTTGCTAAAAAATTAGCATCTCTTATTGGCATCTTACATTATCTGTTACTAATTTCATTGCTGATTTTTATCAGCAACAGATTTTAGTTTTATCTGCAATAGACTAGATAGTTACTAATAGACTCCTTTTTTAGTATTGTAAGTTGTGTAGTAAACATGTAGAAAGTGAATCATAATTCACATTCTGCATGTTTATACATAAAAGAAAAGAAAAGAAAAGAAAGAAGATGATGAAGATGGTTTCCTGGCTTGGAGGTGGTATTATGTTGTTGTTGCGAGGAGGTTCTGATATCTAAAAAGGACTTGTTTGGCCAAATATCAAAATAAAAAGGAGTGAAATAAAAGGGGAAGGCATAAGAGTGTGTTTTTCCAAACGCATCCTTAGCCCAAAGAGGATTGGCCGGTTGGGCTTAGGGCCAGGCCCAACCCAGTATCAAACCCTCTCTTTTTTTGTTTTTAGGTTGGATCTAGCCTAGCTATACTGGCCGAGCTAGATCTAGCCAACCCAACCATGTTACCGACAATTTAATTTTAAATTCTTTGGAAAAGACATTGTAAATTATGCAAATACGTCAAGAATATATTTTTTGGGTTTTTGTTGTTATTTGCTATTTTTTTGGGTTTTTTAATTTTTTTTGAAAAATAAGGTAAAAAATTGAGCAATAACAATGGTCATTATATTCATCTTAACAAAGCCATCATAAAGACATTTGTTTTTCTTTTTTTCTTTTATAAACATATCATTTTTAGAGAGTATAAATTTATCAATCTCAAAGACCATCTTGAAACTAATTTTACTCAATAATGAGTCAAATACTGAGTTCTTTCCAATATTAGCAACATAAAAAACATTATTGAATGTAATAAGCTTTTTGAAAAGTTATCTTCAGTATGCCCTTCCCAACACCTAGTATGTTGAAGGTTAATGAATTCTCCGAGTACAAGTATTTACCATCCACTTCTTTATAAGTGAAAAACATCATCTTATTGTCACATACATGCTTTGTTGCACTAGTGCCAACTAACCACTGCTTAAGATTGTTGATTAGGTTGACTTTGAAAACAAAAATAAATAAGTTAATTTCTAAAAAAATTATTAGTGAAGTGATTAATCTCGATGATATTGGCTTGAGCAGTCCTTCCCTTTTTAAAGTTCTCTTGTTGAGCCTTTTTTTATTATCCTTAGCCAAATGCTTAGTCTTGTTGCAGATAAAACTTTTGTCATTGATCTTCTTGGAAAATCCCTTCCCATTTACAATTTTTTTTTCCTTATAAGACTTTGCCACTTATTCCATAATATTTGCTTTAAGGGTCATTCCAAAGGAGTTGGCTTTTCTTTTAGCCAACTTGTTTTCCTTTTTTGTCCTTATCCTTAATATGAGGGCTTTAACTCTCATTCTCTTATCCTATACTTAAGATAGTTTTTGAAGTTTTTCTAAGATGGTGATATTTTTTTTTCCAATAATTACAGCCATTTTAAAGGACTCACTTAGAACCATTCTTTTAGCATGAATATCAAACCAAGATGAACTAAAACTATTGAACTTGGCTTATCATAATTCATGAGCTGACCTTCTTGAAATTTAGAAATTTGTCGACTATGAGCTTTTCATACCATCATCTTTGACCTTATATTTTTTTGTCCAAAGCTTTCCATAACACCTTTGTGCTCTTGATTGAACTATACATATTATATAATGTATTGTCCAATCCATCCAAGCTATAGTTCTTGCACATATAATTATTATGATTCCATGCATCAATATTTTCCATAATAATGGGATGAAATTCATTTTCAGACAACTTTAATGCTGCTTTAAATAAGAACTTAGCCAAGTTTAAGATGATAAGATATAATAACATTTTTTTTATCGCCAACTTTTAAAGTTCAGCCCATTAAACTTTTCAAGTTTGTCATCATACACGACAAAAGATGATGGTGAAATCTTCTTTATCGAAGTAGTACTTGATGATCAACATGGTTAGGATAACCAATTATTGAGTTGAAGTCATATAGTTTTCTATATAAGTAGTAGCCAAAAAAATTATAAATAAAGTTTTGGGTTCTCAGAAGCAAGTATAAGATAACAAATCATAATAAATTTAATAAAAGAATCATAATAATCCTTGGTTAGAGTTAGACTAGACATGTTGTTTACGCTTTGCCCCAGGTCGAGCAAAACTTTTTTGACATAAAAAAATGCTAGGCTAAAAAAATATAAGTCTCGAGTCAATGGTTCAAGTTTTAATTTAAATAATATGAAAACAAACAACAAATAAATTGATAAAACAAAACAACAAAAAAAGATATAAAGAACCATACCTGAGCCTATCTGAATAATCAAACAACCTAATGCTAACCCAACAGAAGGAAAACCAAAAAAAATAAAAAGAAGTACAACTTTAAAAAATAAAAAGAAGAAAACATCACCTTAAGAAAAGAGGAAAAAACGAAGAAAACTCAGGTGAACCTCCTAAACTTGGTCTAATTTTAAAAACTTACAACTCGTTAATTCCTAAACTCGGGTTCAATCAAGAAACTTAATGGCTAATCAATTTAATTTTGAAAGATTAACTCGTTGAAAAAATATTAATCGAAGCCAAAAAAAAAGCAACAAATAGAATGATGATAAAATCTGAGAGAAAAACATCTAAGAAGGATCAAATGTTTTTAAAAAATTAGAATAATCCCACACCAAATAAATAGCAATTAAAAAAATAAATATCAAATTTGAAAGATTAAAAAATAGGGTTGAAATTGAAAAGTATTTGTAATATGATAAATTATTTATGGATTAAAAAATATTAGGGTGTGAAATTAAAAATATTATAGAGGGCTAACCTCGTAGAATCAAACCCAAAAGATAAGAAAACAAAAAAAAAAGAGAGATTAAAAATAAGAAAAAAAGGAAAAACCAAGCAAACCTCCTAAACGTGGTCTAATCTCTAAAACTTGCAAGTTATGAAATCTCGGGCTTCAGTTCAATTAAGGAACTTAACTCTTATCAAACTTAATTTTGAAAGATGAAATCGCAAAAAAAATATTAATACAAAAAACTTGCATGAAAAAAAAACAGCAACAAAAAAAATGAGGATGAAATTTGATAGAAAAAAAACTCATGGAGGATGAAATTTGAAAAAACAATTAAAAATGATCCCAAATAAAATAAATTACAATTAAAGGAATGGGGAACAAATTTCAAAGATTAAAAAAAATATAGGGGATGAAATTGAAAAATATTTATATCTTGATAGATTATTTATAGATTAATTTGATAAAAGAAATATGAAAACATCAGTTTAGAAAAAAAAACAAGTAAACCCGACATACCTCTTAAACATGGTTTAATATCTAAAAGTCACAACCCATGAAATCTTTGACCTAGATTCAATCAAAAAGCCCAATTCTCAACCAATTTAATTTCAAAGGACGAGATTGGTAAAATAATGTCAAATAAAATAAACAAAAATTAAAAGAATGAGGACCAAATTTTAAAGATAAAAATTATAAGGAGTGAAATTTAAAAACATTTGTAAAAACTAATCAAACCTAAGCAAATATCCTAAAGTTAGTCAAATTTTAAAAACCCATAACCCATGAAACCCTAGATCCAAATCCAATCAAGAAGTTTATTGTGAGCCAATTTAAAAATATAATTTTTGAAAAGTTGTCAAGCAAAAAAAAACTGGGAATCAAAAGAATAATGATTAAATTTGATTGGAAAAAAATAAAACAGGGTGAACTCGTAAAATAAAATCATTTGTAACTTAAAATAAAAACTTGTCGAGGTTAAAAAATTGGCCACCAAAAGAACAATAATTAAATTTTATACGAAAAAAAAAGAGAGCATAGGAGGGTGAAAATCATAAAACAAAATCAATAGAAAAAATGATTCTAACTAAAAAAATAGCAATAAAAAAATAGGGACCAAATTCAATAAATTATTCAAGATAAAAAAAATATAATAAAAAAGAAAAGGACCAAATATGAAGAACAAAAAAAAAATTAAAGGGCTGCTCTTGAATTTTTAGGGGGTTAGCGTGAAAATTTAAGTATGAGGAGAAAAGAAAGGGGACAAAATGGTTGCTGGCGCCAAACCGCCATAAAAATTGGAACATGCGCTGCCTCATCTGGTCAAGGCACCGAGACTTGTCAAATATCGCTCTAGAAGACAATGTTTGGTGTTGAATGACCCCAATATACCGCCCGAACGAAGCGGGGGCTATCCACACACTAGTATGTTGTTTTTTTAAATTTTATTTAATGAATGTATTTTATAATAATGCCCTTGAGTGCATTTGAAAATTACAATAAAAACAATATAAAATTAATGACCAAAAAAAAACTATTGGGTGAGAGTTCAATTGCTTTTGTCTTTAAAGACATCAAAGTAATTAGACTATTACAAGAAATAAAACTATAAAAATTGTCCTTGGATAGTAAACATTAAATTATTTTTTTTAGGGTTAAATAAGTAATTTTATTATATATTAAAAATTAAAATTACCAAACTAACCCTTTACAATTCATAAAAAAACAATTATATCAAAGCGAAACGGCTATCTTGCTCCCAATTTCTGGTTCAAAATTTTAATAGCCAAACAACAATATAATAATAATAATATAATAATTATACTATTATAACGAATAGTTTTCTATGTCTTGCCCACAGCAACTTCTCCTCCTCAAGGTGTAGTTCTTCTCTAATGTGGCTTAGTTTGGTCCTTGAATTGAATTTGTACCTGCCTACATTTTGACTTGACTTTGTTTCGGGCTTCAATGCCAGCATGTATATGTTCCACATTAAGGTTTTCATGTCTTTTTTTTTTTTTAATGATAATCAAAATGCTTCAAGTCCTGTGTTTTTGTCCTGCTGCAATTTTTTGAGTGTGTTTGGTATTGTAGTAGCTGTTGCAGTTGTGGTTTAAAAAAAATTGTTTTATAAAAAGTACTTTTAGTTGTGGTTGGTTTGAAAAAATAAATGTTTGGTTAAAACTGTGGTTGAAATTGAGGTTGAAGAAAAAGTAGTTTAATGTGTTTGGTTAAGAATGTTTTTGAAATTGAGGTTATAAAATAATTTTAAAAAATATAAATTAATATTGATGGTTTTTAATTTAAATATTGTGGATCTAACTATTACGGTAACATCATGAAATAAATCATACTTTATATAAAAAAATTTATTGTTCTATTAAACTATCTACAATTCCATTACGTACACAATTTATCTTACAAGAACTACAGTTTTCATGATTTTTTAGCATATAATAAAATTAGATAAAATATTATCATGTATAAAATTCACTCTAAACTAGTTTTTTTTTTTTAAATTAACAAAAAAAAGTCCACGCAGTGCAAGTGAACAGTGCAAGAGAATTGCACTGTTCACTATTTTTAACATGAACAGTGTAATTTCCTTGCACTGGTCATGAACAGTGCATCCACTTGCACTGTTCATGTTAATTGCACAATGCAATTAACACCACAGCGCAAGAAAAGCATGTTACACTTGTATCTTCCAATCCTGCGTTGCAAACACAGAAAGTGATGAGCTCCATGAACAGTAATTAATGATTTTCTCTTTGCCAAATACTTAACTCTTGTATTTTGATTAAAACATAATCTCTACCGCGTAAACAAACGGTCTGTTAAACGGGCGTCACCTCCCGAGTTGCAAACAAACGAACAATTACTTTTTATTTGGTAAACAAAATACATGCCATCACCAACCACTAGACTTCCTTTCCTCTGTACAGAAGTTAAGCTGACAGTGCTTGCAATCTGCCCGTCGGGTACATATAGAGAAGAATCAATGAACAAAAGAATTATGCTCTAATTAATGAGATGATTAAAGAAAAGTTAGCGGTATATATAGTTATCGTCACCAAAATGTTGAAAAGGTTTCAACTAGTGACTGAACTAGGTGCAAGAAAGTGGCTGGCATTTCTTGAAAGATTCCTAATTAAGGATTAGAAATAACTAGATAGCTTGTTCGAGTTATTGGTTCAGACCAAGATTTTTTCGCATAAAAAAGATTTTCGAGAGTATGTTTCTAAAAATAAAAAATATGTGATTTGAGTTTTCGATTCAATTGGATTAATAAACTAATTTTATTTAATTACATGTTAAAAAAAGTAGTTACTGTAAATAAACTAAATAAAAAAAAAGGTAACTATGATGATTTGCATAAAAAAAACTTTTTAAATTTTTTTTATAATGTTCAATTCTTAAATAATTCAATATTAAATGGTGAAATAAAAAAATAAAAAAATTAACCTAAACAAATGATATCAGTCAACCTGAGTTAACATGTCAAACCTGTGACCCGAGTCATGAGATCGATATAATTCCATAAAAATAAAATAAATAAAATTATGATGGTCAATCTCCAATAATCCAAATGTAGAATGTTGAAACTAAAAAGAAAAAAAAATAACAAAAATTTTCAAAAATAAAAAAACCAGCAAACTCGGGTAAGTTCATCAAATCCTGTGAGATGAATCACGCCAATGAAATAATCTAATAAAAAAACAAATAAATTATGAAGTTGATTCTCGAATCAAACTAATATTAATGGCTAAAACTTAAAAAAATATTAAATCTTACAAAAACAATTTAAAAAATATACCCAAATTAACCTAAATTCATGTGATTGTGTCCTGTGGCCTTTCCCAAAT
>Ga0325402_1005674_pt1 | contig 11712 bp, 8 predicted proteins | sample PopdelMetagenome_22_FD_207212 | JGI IMG/M metagenome (GOLD analysis project Ga0325402, IMG submission 207212) | Populus deltoides microbial communities from Bellville, Georgia, United States - Xylem-PdKOR-R3 | ecosystem: Host-associated > Plants > Phyllosphere > Stem > Wood/Secondary xylem...
GAATGAATATGCACGTTAGATCAAAACCTTTAATTAATTAATAACTTTTAGTCAAATCTACATTTTGCTCTTTAAAAATGGATTTTCTTGCTTATAAGTGGATACAAGGTACATGCATGCTTGAGTTGGTGTGGAAAATAATTAATGAAATAATATTATACTCAAACTCAAAGTCAATTTCTGGATTCACTCACCCAACAATACACACACACACACCACCAACTTGCCTCTCTTGTCTATTAGTTGATCCCCACCCCACTTTCGTTTTTGCCATTATATAAAAGCAACTTGTGCCCTAAATTAATTAGTTCACATGGCTTATCGAATTGATATCTCGGCGACCAACTGCACTTTTGGGACAACTAACGTTATGTAGTACCGCAATTGTTAGTTTAAACTCAAAAAAGTCGTCAAAGTGGAAGAGAGAGGGACGTAATTAATATCATTGTCTCTAAGGGGCGTAGCATGATGGTAAAAAATTTAACATCCATACAATAAATTTCGAGTTCGAATCAGGGCTTGCATCTCTTGTAAGAGCATGAGACAGCCAGGATTTTACTCCCTCACCTAGACCCACAAAATGCGCTTTCCAGGGGGTGAGGTTTCCTCGAATCCAAAAAAAAAAAAATTAATATCATCCCTTTAATTTATTCTTCATATATATATATATATACACTGACTCCTACATGAAGTGATAATATTGTGCTTTTATTAATTTATGAACAATAACAAAATCTCCCATAAAGATAAAAGAATGATATTACAAAAAAAAGAATGATAATAACAAATTCTTTTTCTTTACAAGGCAACTCCAATATTAGCTGCCAATATATATATAGTAAATCTCCTATTTTCTTGCTTCATCGATTGCTACGACTCCCCGGCCCCTCCACATTATAATCTTCCAATTTCCCAGACACCATTAGAGTTAAAAGACATGATTTTAAACCACATGCTGCTTTGATTCAGGTATTGTTATCAAATTATACACAAAAGTTATGTTATCTTGATTGTTAATTTTCTTTTCTTGCTCTGTATTTTTCAAATGATAAATCTCTTGTTAATCGAATTGCCGTATTTTAGATATGTGATTGATCTGTTCTATATGTATAATGTGGTATCCAGAGTGCCATGGAACTCTTTGAGAAAGCAAAATCTGTTCGTCTTCAGAGCCACCATGACAAGTATCTATTAGCAGATGATGATGAAGAAACCGTTAGCCAAGAGCGAAATGGGACAATCAGGAACGCCAAATGGACGGTGGAAATTGTCGGAAATAGCAATGCTATACGTTTGAAAAGTTGTTTTGGCAAATATTTAACAGCCAGTAACTTGCCATTGTTGCTGGGAATGAGAGGCAAGAAAGTACTGCAAACTTTGCCTGCTGGACGGTTGGATTCTTCTGTGGAATGGGAGCCTATCAGTATCAGGGAAGGTATCCAGGTTAGGCTCAGGACTCGTTACGGACAATATTTACGAGCAAATGGAGGCGTACCGCCATGGAGAAATCACATAACACATGATATTCCTCATAGATCTTCCACGCAGGATTGGATTCTATGGGATGTGGATGTTGTAGAGATAAGAGTTCAAGATCTTACACCTCCACCTCCACCACGACAACGACGACCTAGTGATCAAATCGAAACGGCACCAAATTATGAGCCCAGTTCACCAACATGCATTTCAACTACACCACCCAAATTGACAAGACAAGAGGTCCGTTCAAACATTAAACTCAATCGGCTTGACAGAACTGTTTTTTTTTTTTTCTTTTTGAATGGGATTAAGATTGTTTTTTTGTGTGCAGTCTGATGATTCTTTGGAAGGTTCACCAGTCAAAAATGAAGGCAGGGTGATACATTACAGTGTGTCTATGAATGAAGATGCAGATGATGTTGAAGAACATTCCTTCTCATTTAAGGGAAGAATGGTGGAGGAATTGAAGAATAAGTTAGAAGAAGAGACAGGGCTCATTGATATCCAAATTTGTTCTAGGAATCCATTAAATGGGAAGTTCTATCCCCTTCGGTTACATCTTCCACCAAACAACACAGAAATGCATGTTGTTGTCGTTCCTTCATCAGGGAGAGGTTAGCTATTTTTATTCATAATTTTGTGCTTGATCATGTACGACTTCAAATTTCGATCTCTAATTTTTTCATTCACAGTTATTAATCAATGTGATCACCAATATGTGATCAACCAAAAGCACACGAATTTGATCCAATTTTTCCCACGAGAAACTTGTATTGTTTTCTTTTAATTTTCTACGGCGCTTCCACTTGCCACGAACTAAATGTGATGATAAAGATACTAATCATGCTTAAGTTAAGGGCCAAGCAATAAAGCAAAGCTTTCATTTAATAAAAAACCTTAAGAATAAGTAAGATATATTTGTTAATTATATTTTATTATGTTAATTAATTTCACTTAATAAAATGCAAGGACAAAATGAAGATTGCCCATAGCCCTATTTGTCAGATATATATAAAAAATAAATAAATAATATTTTTTAAATATTTTTAAATTGACTCGTTTATAGTTTTGTTAAAAATCTTTATTCACTTTAAGCCGGTTTTATCATGCATGTGTAACGAGATGGCAATTTAATTTCCTGCCATGGATTGTATAAAGATAAATTATATAGCAGCCCGAAAAATGGTGATGTTAAGGATATACGTACTTTCTCTTCCTTAGTTCAAACCTTTGGGTCAGCTTCTCGAAGAATTTATTAAATTTCTCATAATATATTTCATCAATGTAAAAGGTATGCCTTTAAGATAGTTCATGAAGAAACACAATCTTAATTTGATGTGTAAACTGAATTAAAGATATAATTATCATTGAAAAAAAGAAAGCATGCACACTTCTAATATGAAATGATTGATGCAGAAGATATGTTTTTTTTTAGAGGGAGTTTGAGAGTATAATAATAATTATTTTTTTGAAATACTTTTTGCTCAGAACACTACAAGAAAATCAGCGAAAACCAACAGAATTACCGACAAAATTTTTTTATTGGTAATTTTTACTGATGGATATAATTTCATCTCTAATTTTGTTGGTCTATATTGACAGACCTTTGTTGTCGGTAACAATTACCAACGACATGAATTCTGTCGGCAATATGGTCGATAATTATTCTGTCAGTATATACCGATCATATTGCCAACGGACTATATAGAATTTTGAAAAGAAGAAACAGTGTGATGACGTGGAATTTTTTCAGACAATTTTACCGATGGAATGATCAATGGATTCAAACCGGGATCTCCGTACAGTGACGTGACCCATTCACTGTCATAATTACTGACGGGTATACCAATAGGACGTGGTCGTCGGTGATTCCATCGGTAAAAGCCAATATATACACACTCTGCCGACTCTCTCCTCCTCTATTTCTCCTTCTTCTTCCCCATCCCAACTCTCCCTTCCCAAACTGCAACCAACCACCCATCTCAACTCTCCCCCTCTTCTCAACACAAGCACTCAAGTTTCTTATACTTTTATATGTGGTCACAACATCCGTTCTCTGATTAATTTATTGTGGATTTTATCATTTTTTGTAAGTAAATCTATCATTTTTAGTTTTAACATTTAAATGTCAATTTTATTATTTTTTATTATTTTTTTAGTATATGTATTTTGTTAACGTATGTACTTGTTTTATTGTTATTTGTCAAAGAAACTTGTAGTATGAATGTATAATTTTGTAGTTGTTATAGTTTGTTTTAGATTTTGTCAAATTGTATTTGTTTGTAAATTGTTGAAAATTTGTTTGAATTACACCGAATTAAATGTGTTGTGATGAAATAAATAATAGTTTGTTTAACGGGTCCGTTTTAATTTTTATCAATTCTATTACGGAGTTGTGATTTTCATAAATTTATATATGTATAAATTTGTATGGATGTTGATAATTGATAATGAATATTTAACATAAGTGTTTTTTTAGTTTGTTGGATAATGTCGAGGCAAACCAATATTTTTATAAATTTATTTACGTAACATAGTTAATTAATACATGTTGTCATCATAATTTTATAAAGGTTCGATATAAGTCATGGATGATCGTTCATGGATGTATCGAGACTCACCCCAAGAATTGCGGAGGATGGATTATTGTAATGGGATTCAGGGTTTTATTAATTTCATAACATCTATTTCGAGGAATTTTACTAATGACAGTATTAGGTGTCCATGTAGAAAATGTAAAAATAAAAAGTTTTTGCATAAAATGTTGTAACGATGCATCTTCTAACTAAAGGGTTCGTGAAGGATTACCCGTGTTGGTATGCACACGGAAAACTATTTGTTCCTAATGAGATCATGGTAAAAAGGGTGGTTAGGTCAACTTCTAGTGCTAGCAACGTGCATGAAGTTGTAAATGACAACGGTAATCCTTACAAGAATATGGTTATGGATGCAATGAGAATGAATTAAGGTAATGGCAGTCAATGTCCAATCGTAGAAGAAGAACCTAATGCAGATGCAGTAAGGTTTTTTTGATCTGTTGAAAGATTCTAATGAACCATTATGGGATGGGTGCACGAACCATAGTAAAGTCAAGTGCTATAACGGGCATTTTGTCAATGGATATGTGTTTCATTTTGAAGAATACGGGCATGGAAGAAAGATATACAACAACGGTGTTTGTATTAAGGGATCGACTTTTAGTGAGTTTGAAGTTGACTACTATGGGAAATTAGAAAAGGTCGTCGAATTGCAATATCATAGCGAGCAGAATAGAGTGTTTTTATTCAAATACTATTGGTATGACACAACTAACAGAAAAAGACACAAATGTGATCGATAAAGTCTTTCAAGTTAGTGAGTTGGTTGAACCATATCGAGTTGCTCATTTGATTGACTTAGAAGAAAATTTAAATTTTCATGTTTTCGATGATAGTCTTGTAGATGTTGACGCAGAGGAGTTGAATGTTGTTTTGAGCTCTAGTAGACTAGAGAATGTTGATGAAGAAGATGATAACCACATTGAAGAGTGCGATGAAACTGATAACAATTCAATTGATAACGGTCTAGAAGGCTGGAATGAGGTGGCGGTTTGGCAGGAATTCAAACTGTCATTCATCTCAGGGATTTATGGATGCAATATATTGAGCACATGACGTTTGAGCAGTTCACACGACGCTCATAGTCCGGTGTCGACAACCAGAACCGACAAATTCATGGTTTGGTGACCACGCACACCAGCGGCTCCGTTCCGTTCAGTGCACATGCGAAGCGGATGGTAAGATTAATTTAAACGAAATATATCGTTAATTAATTTTTTGTTGCTTATAAATATATTTAACTTGCAACTTTTTTTTCCTTACAGGCTACGTCTCTTGGACGTGAGTTGAGCCCAATGGAGCTTTTTATAAAGACGCACGTGCAGAATCAAGACCGCCAAGGAGCTTTTTGTAAAAACGCACGTGCGGAATCAAGACCGCCAAAAGGGGGTGCAACAGTTCGTGGACAACCGTGCTCAACACTTCGTGATATGTTCATTCAATCATTTTATTTCATAAGTTATTATTTTCTTGAATTGAATATGATATTTAAAAAAAAATTTCAGGAGACCTATAAAAGTCGGTTGAGGGAGAGATATGGGGATGATCCTTTGACCCATCCGGATTTCAATCTGGATTTATGGATGGAGATAGGATCGTATGATGGACTCGATAAAAATCGAGTCTATGGGCTCTCCAACACTACGGCTGAAAACTTACAGGCGGCTCGTAGTGTCTTAACTGTTGGGAGCTCTCCATCAGTATCGAGCACCCAATCTGAGAAGTTCATGGCCTTGAAACAACAATATGAATGACTCTCGACGGATTATGATCAGCTCCGTCAAATGGTCATGGATATTAGATCAAGGATGGGTGATGATACATGTGCATCCCCTTTTTGGCCGTACGGTCCCGGGAACAACTAGCCTCCTCCTCCATCTCCGCCATTATTCTAGTTTAATTTTGTTTTTGAAACACATTAAATTTGTAATGAATATTTCAATGAATATTATTTAACATTATTTTTATATTTTTAATGTTTAATACAATTTTATTTGGTTAATTAATTTTTTTTACTATTAATCAATATAATATTTTTTAAAAAAGTATTTATTCAAAATAATTTTTTTAAAAATATTTTTAAAGAAATTCTGACAGCCTTACAGATGGAATAGATCCGTCAGTATTAAATAGAGAGTTGAAAATAATTTACTGTCCATGTCACAATCACTAACGGATACATTCCAACGGTGATTTACCGTTGACATTACCGACCGATAGAGTCCGTCAGTATTTTACTAAGAGTTCTGAAATATTTACATCTGATGCCACAATAACTGACGGACTGGCCGTTGGTGATTTACCGGTGGAAATACAGACGGCATAAGTCCGTCGGTAAAGTTCTACCGAGAAATTTTTTTTGCGCACTTTCCCTGTTTGTAAGACCATCGATGTTTGTTTAATTTTTTTTTGCCGACAGAAGTAGCGATGAAAATAGAAATTACCGACGATCAATATTCAAACAGACGGATTCCGTTGGTGATGTTGTCGGTAAAAATGTTACTGACGAATTGTGCATCTTACACCGACGGAATTAATCTGTCGGTAAAACTGTTTAATGGTGTAGTGACAATGCATTAAAATAATTTTTATTTTATTTTAAAAAAATTATTTTTGATATTAGTATATCAAAATAATATGAAAATACATAAAAAAATATAAAATAAAATAAATTTAATTAAAAAAAATACTTTTAAAATGTAAAAATAAGCAGCACTATAATAACATAGTAATTGGATCAAAATATAGAAGGCATATGCCTGTAAGAGCGTTCAAGGAGAAACTTAGTCTCAACATGTAAATTGACTTAAAATACTCATATCTTCGAAAAACAAGACATGTGGTTTTTAGTACAAATCAAATTTCAAGTTCCCACATTCTAAAACCCAAAGTCGTCAATATCTCCAAAAAGAAGCTGCAAGAGCACAACTGATATCTGGACTAGTTTAGAGACCAATATCTTTGGTTGGGTTTTGGTTAGAAAATCTTGATCTTTAAGACACAAATACCAAAGCAGTCCAACAAATCCATGATCCATGATTAAAACAAACATGTCTATAATTTTGTGCCTCCCTCGACCAAATTATAAGAATAATATATCTTTTATCTTTATATGTTGAGGCTAAAATTTATATACGTAAATGAATAATTCTTTTCTTTTATTTGTGTAAAGTAGAATGGATAAATATAATATGTGTTCTATAACCTTGATAAATTAATACTTTGATTAAATAATATTTGTGTTGGTCTAATTTAAATTTAAAATTTAAATAATATCTCTATTAATTAATAAATTTTCATAGTCTTGGTGAAATTAATTTATAGAGGTTTAACTATAATTCATGATGGTTAAAAAAAACATGTAAACTAAAATAATGAATTAAAAAAATATTCACAATTAAATTATATGATTTTTGTATGAGCTACTTAAATTATATCATCATTTTGCACTTGAAGTGTCAGTAACTCCTTAATTAAAGCATGTTTTATAATAACAAGTTTGATAATATAAGATACCTTTAATTTATGGTAAATGTTCATTTTAAATGCAGGCCTATCACATAAATCAAAGGATTGATTGATGAGTTTAACTATTGAAATTGAAAAGACAAAGAGAGGGTTAAGCTTAGAAAAGAGATGCTGGTTGAATTCAAATTGAAACATCATTCGATTATTGGATCATAACTAGAGCTGTAGAACTTGGATTTATGTCTGGTTTATATGGATAGAAAGCTAAGACATAGGCCTAAAACTTTCATGAAGAGTCCAAGATTCAAAAGGACTGTTTTCAAGTTCAAATTACAGCAACAACAGAGAAGTCGAAATCTGTCCTGTAGTCTATATATTGTTCAGTGTTCAGCCTATATCTCGAGTTCTAGAAGTCTAAATGACCTCATTCTTGTTCTGTTGGAAAGCTGAGACAATTTCCGAGAACTTTCATGAAGACTATCTGTTCAAATTCTGATGTTCGCAATGATATTTTCTGTAGACAAGAAGATAATGATTGTTACCAAGTCAAAAGATGGCCACTCACTCAACAATTAGTCATCAAATCAATAGTTCTGAATTTTGGTCTATAAAAGGAGGCATTTGCCATGTATTTAGGCATCTTGGTTTTCATATCAAAATCTTGCTCTTGCTCTCTTTCTTTGTATTTTGTAATGTTCAAGTTTTATTCCATGTTATATTTTCCTTAATCTCTTGTTTATGCTTTTCATTTCCTTTACTATACTTATATAATTATGTTCTTATCTTATTTATCTATGTTTCTCTTATTCATAATGTTCAGCTAAATTTATTATGTTAATGTAAAAAGGTTACACTAATGGTGTTAAAATAAGTATAGTATAAACTCAACATGGATTTTAATGTTTGATACTAACATATTTTGTGTTTATTATCTTACTCACTCTTAATACCTTGCTTGTTAAATGGTTAATCTAGATTTGTGTTGAACAACCCTTGATACAACAAATACTTGACACTTTCATAACCCAACTATATGTTATAACCGACACCTGTGCTATGAAAGGAACTTGATTTGTTGTTAACATAAGTTATCACTGTGAATACTTGACAACATTTACAAGTATTGACATTACTCAAATAAGATAATTAATATAATCATGTTAATAAATTATAATCCGATTGAAACCTCCTTTGTGTGTGATTTCCAGTTGAATAAAAAAAAGAGTTTATATTATACTTATTTGAAATACCATTAGTGGATCCTCTAACTTTGACAATTGTTTTATATTTGTTTAAATCCTTACATCAATATCACATCTCACAACTCTCTTCAACTCTTTTCTGTTATTATCTATTTTTTTTATTTATAGTTTATACAGTTAACTTCCATGTGGTTCGATCCCGGTCTTGTCGAGTTATTTATTACTTCGACACTCCTACACTTAGAAGAAGACATCAATTCTTGATCGCGTCAGACATCATAGGTTTATTAGAAACCAAGGTAGCAGCCATCAACATGGATGCAAAATAATTAGGCATTGGCCTCCCCAATTGGAAATTCATATCCAATTTAAGCTCTTCCAACCATTATCATATTTTAGTTGGCTAGAACCCTCTAAAAACTCCACCTAACATGCTTACACACCTCTCACCAATGGCTTACTTGTGAGATAATTTATCCTCATAACAACAACCCCTTCAGAATAACCTTCATATACAGATACAACACCCCTACTAAAAGAGAATCTATCTGGAACAATGTTATCCTACAAAGCCCCTTTAATTTCGCCTATCCTTGGCTTCTGATGGGGGATTTCAATGCTACCATGACACCAAGTGATAGGGAAGGAGGGAGCACCATATGGAATTATCACAACAATGACTTTAGCAACTGTATCCAGCGGGCTGAGTTCATGTAAGTCTCATAGTCAGGCATGAGATACACTTGGCATAATGGCTAACAAGGGGTTAATACCATCCACAAAAAGCTTGATTGGATTTTTAGGAATTTCTTTTTTTATGAAAAATGGTCAGCTGTCCATTCTCAATTCATGCTAAGGAACTTATCAGATCACAGTGCTATGATTCTCAAATTGGTCACCTTATAACACCAGCCTTGTTCCCTTTTCAAATTCCTAAACCTTTGGGCTGATAAAAAAGACTTTTTTCGCACAGTCAGCTTAGTATGGTAGACAACAATCCAAGGTAATCCAATATATCAGCTCACCTCCGAATTCCATCTCTTGAAGAGCCACCTAAAGACCTTTCATAAGCACTACTCTAGCCATATTTCCAGTAGGGTGGCCAAAGCTAAAGAAGAATGGAATGTAGCCCAAATCTTGTTGGATTAGAACCCCTCAGACAATGAACTAAGGACAGGTGAGAGGAGTTTAACTAGAAGGTACATGCAGTTGTGTGATGATGAAGAAGCTTTCTACAAGCAAAAGTCTAGACGAGAGAAGAGAAAGAGAGAACTATATTCTTTCAACAAATGAAAAACAACTCTTTTCATATGGGTTATGTTCCTATATATATAAGTAAAGGAAACAATTACTTCCTTCAGTAACTCCTCTAAATACTTGGACTAGACTCATCCCTCATGGTTACTTCCTTTAGTAACTTCTCTAAATACTTGGACCAGACCCATCTCTCATGAGTGGATTAGGCCTAACCCAATAACCAACATTCTTTCTATGTATCTTAATGGTAATTTTTATGTTTTTCGGATAAAAATTCTTAAATCCTGACACTTATCTATACCTAATTTTACTTGAGCTATTTTGAGTTTCATTAAGTTATATACTAGTACTTTTAGTTTTGTAAAATCTACTTCAATTAAAATTTTATTCGTATTTTTATATTTTTTATTTTCCAAGTATTTTTATATTTTGTTTTTTTAACAATGACATTTTACTTCAAATTCTTAAAACTATCATCATCATCATTATTTAATTATTACTTTTCATATTTAACATAAAATTTTCTTTTATTGTTTTTATAGATTTATTCAGGGATTTACAATTTTAACTGGGTGTTCAAAGTCTCCTAAGGCTAGTTTTTTAGGTGAGGTGATGTGTGAGAGGGTGTTATATATGTCTACTTTAGCGTTTCAATTTGCTGGAGTTAGATTTGGAACAGTAGTTGTCAAGCGCTATCATGTACAATTGTTGTTATGAAAATAATATCTTAATTTCATCAGCAATGCTTCTAAAGTGCTAGGATAAAAAAAGTCATTTTGTTAATTAAATAATTTTAATTTTTTATTGTATAAATAATTGTATTTTAAATTTTAATTTTGTAAAATTTAAAATAATTTGTTTTTTTATAATAAAGATATGTTTTTTTATTTATTTTACATGTAAAATTTATCTCACAACAATTTTAATGAAATATTTATTTTTAATTTTTTTTTAAATTACAACTAAGATTATTTTTCTTAAATCTAATTTTTTAATCTTAACCTCGAAAACTAACACAAAGCTATACACACACTCTTAACTACAATGATTTATTCAACACGGGTTAATATTTTAAAAGATCTCAACGTGGCCACAAAACTAAATGAAGTTATTCATAACTTGTTTGGAAATATGATTGTGGTTGTTTTTTACTTGCAAATGCATCAAAATAATCTTATTTATTTTTTTAAAATTATTTTTTATATTAATTTAAAACAAAGAAAAAAATAAAAAAAATTTAAATTTTTTCAAAAGCGTTTTTAAAACGCAAAAACAAATAAGACCTTAATTACATTACTAACCTACTAATTGAATAAAAAAAATCTAAGAAAAAAAACATTTTTCCATTTAAAAAATCTTAAAGGGTATTTTTTAATTAATTACAATAATATTTTTAATTTAGTTACAATAATTTTTATTTTTATTTAATTCACAAGGTGAGAAAAAAAGAAAACCCCAACATAAGAAATTTATGTTTATGATATTTTGTTTGACCTTGTACACTAAATAAAACCAGAAGACGAAAAGCATTTGCATTAAACACAGTAGGCATTTATAATGGCATTTTGTATGTCGGTATTTATTTCGAGATTGATTTTATTTCAAGCTGTGGACCATAGGAATGCACTGCCACTTTAATTCGAAATTTAAATCCACACCTATACTAAAGACTCGATTGCTTTTTAAATGTCAAAATTACAAAATTGTGT
>Ga0325402_1005677_pt1 | contig 11711 bp, 5 predicted proteins | sample PopdelMetagenome_22_FD_207212 | JGI IMG/M metagenome (GOLD analysis project Ga0325402, IMG submission 207212) | Populus deltoides microbial communities from Bellville, Georgia, United States - Xylem-PdKOR-R3 | ecosystem: Host-associated > Plants > Phyllosphere > Stem > Wood/Secondary xylem...
TATATATATATATATATATATATATATATATATATTAACATGACGTGTACTCTCAAATATTATTGTTCATGGAATTTATATCTCCTATTATTAAATACTTTGAAGTAGTATTAATATCTTGTATATGCGAGTATGTTATTTTGGAAACTTTTTTTTTTTATAACTTTGTTAATAACAAATAAATGTTAAACACTGACATAAATTACATGATTAATATACTTAATTTGTATATTTGACCCAGCAGGGTTTTTTGGTTGTTTAAATAAATTTTTTAGACATCTTAAAATTATTTATTTGATGTTTTTCCGCATAGTTTATTAAATAATTTTAGTTGTACACTAGTTATGTAATGTGATTATAAGCTTCCCGTATTTTCTTTGTATTTTTTTTATTTGTGGCTGTCCTTCTAATGCTAATTCGTCCTAGCCTCCATCCCTCGTGTTCCATGCTCTGGCTAGAGGGAGGCATGTAAAAGTTCTATAGTTTTCGTGTCAAAGGTAGTGACAGGATTAACGTAATGTTTAATTTTGTTTTTGTGGTTATTTTTTAAAATATTTTTTATTTAAAAATATATTAAAATTATTACATAAATAAATAAATCTTTTAAAAAAATATACCACCACAAATACAAACACCGCACTTCCCGTGTCTCCATCTTTGGCAATCAAAACAAGTCTATTTTATATCTCGTATCGAGGCTGCATAGTCCAATACAGTAAACGAAGCAAAGCAGTATCGAAAAGATCACACCTTACTTGGACAAGACCTTTTCACATTGTATAGAAAGTGGGATCCACGTATGGTCAATCATGGTATGGCCCACTTTACAACAGATATACCTGTCAATCTCTCCACTAACCATAATTTATTCTCGAGATATCCTTCTGCAATTTCTTAAAAGTAATTGGAGACAACATTATGTAGTGCACTTGGTAGTCATTTTAATTTTTTAACTTACCTTAATTTCTCTCAACTCTTAGGTATGAAAATACCCAATTATAACAACAATTTTTATACTATACTATGATTGCCCATGCGCTAAATATAAGAAAAAACTATGAACGTGAATTTTGTCATTTAAGAAGATTTGAAATATCAAGATTAATCAATTATTAAGAATAAAAATATTCAGATGATCTTCTGACCAAACAAGTAATTAATTGAGTAATTGATTCAATATTAGATATGAAAGATTAAAATGTTCTTTAAAAAAAAACAAAAGGAAACTAGTTTAAGTAAGAAAACAAGCATGTGCAATGTTTAACATTAATTCTAGTTATTTTAACAGAAGGATGTAATTGGAGAAAAGCTATACAGATAGGGATCTAATTGATAAAGTAAAACGTTAGAAGACTCAGTAGAATAACTATGAATAATTGGGGACAAATCTAATCTTTCCAAAAGAAAGTGGCATTAGAAAGTGACAGGCAGAGAGATCAGCACCATTAATGAATGGTTTGAAATCGAACCAAATAGGTTGCAGCTTGCTCTCCAAGTAAAAAGATCTTTCCCTTACATACACATAATCATCTCAATAGTGGCCGTACGATCTCATCAGTACTCTATCCATGAAAATATCGCAGTTGATGCAGGCGTATCTGTGCTAAGAGAAAACCTGGTGAAAAGCCTAGACAACATGCAAAACACAGGAGCTAGTAGTATAGGACGTCCGTTTACATCAGTACTCTACCTGTATTCATAACATCTCTACCTTCCATTCCTCACCTCTCTCAGCTTCTATCTTATCAACTCTCTCTCTGTAGCTTTCATTTTATAATAACCGGCATCTTTTAATTGTTCTCTAAATAAACTTCATATTATTCCCCCCATGACTCACAAACAGAACACCAGACACAACAATAACAATAAAAAAAACACGATCGCTACCAGTAATAGAAAATCGAGGAAGACGAATAAGGTAATGTTATTTTTCTGACTGTCTCTGCAGAGTTTTGTTTTAGAGAGAGTGGTAACGACAGTGGTGTTTTTTTAATTTTAATTTATTTCCTTTCAGATTTCGTTACTTTGAAATGAAAGAATCCTCCAGTAGTTTTTCTGTAATTTTCAACGTGAAAAAAAACACCATTTGTTGGCAGAAATTGAAATCACGAATGGTAAATGTTTTATAAGAGGTCAAGCGGCATTTCTGCGCGAGGAATGCCCTACGGGGATATCATTACGGTCTTTCTCAGAAGAAAAGTAAGTTGTTCCTGTGGTTTTTTTTGTTTATGTTGTTGGAATTATCTCTATTAATGGTTTTATTGTGTAGTGGTGCAAAATGTACCGATTTATTATTCCAAGAGAAGTTCATGTGGATGAGGTGGGTGCTGCCACCCCCCATGTTACCGTGGCTGTTGCTCCTCCACATCCTCACCGTGCCACCAGCCCCCGACCTTCTGACTCCTCTTTCGAGCACACTCCAAAAAAGCCCCACAAGAAAAAGCGCAAGCAGGCATCCATTCTTTAGAATGTTAACTTTGTAATATTAATTGACATTATTAATTTGCTGTTAATTTATGTATTTTACTTGAAAGACTATTTTTAATATTTTATTAACGTCGCATGTATCTCTATTTACTATCAACAATCTTTTATGCAAACAGTGTTGTTAATAAGTGTGGAGCTATAGTAATTTTTTGCTGTTCTGTATGAAAGATTTGATTAATCCTGAAGTAAACATCTGTATCTGCATGGCCTCCTGTCCATTCTGGAAAACCTAATTTAAATATATCAACTTCATTAAAGAATGATAAAAGGAAGCTAAATTGCATTCCAGATAATCATAAAGGAACTTGTCTTGTTATCTTGTGGCCCTTTGTTCATACTCTTTTCTTAGATCAATCGAGCATATCGCCCCTTAACCAATTAAAGCTACCTTCTGATATAATAAGAAGATATTCTTCGTAGAAAGTTGTGCTAGCTGTCCTAGATTTAGATATTTCAGAAATGCTCTATTGTAATTTCAAAGTCAAAAATAAATAACCGAAGCTAGAACCTTATTTGCAAAGAAATGGTCAGATTTCTCGTGAAGATCAAACTTGTATTTTTATCCTTGCAAAAATATAACGATATCTTAACCGCTGGATAAATATTTTTATAATCGCATTTTTCTTTGCTTGACTAGTGTTAAATTATAATTATTTAATTAAAATTGGTGCTGCAAAACCCCGCATGTGGGGGGGCTAATCATTTCAAATTTTCAATTGTGCGTTGTTTGATTATAGTTGATGGCCTCTAAACAAATCGTCGATGTCTGAATATGGTTGATGGCGTCTTCTTCTTCATCTCAAATAGGAGAAAGTCCGCCTGCGAAAAAATTCAAGCCAGGCGGTCGCCGCCCTCAGTCCAGGTCTTGACCGAATGGTTTACCATGTAGCCCCATTCCAGCCAACTTTCCTCCACCACCGCGAGGCACCAGGGAGCTGAAGAAACCGCCACCAACAGTCCAGCAATGGTCGGACTATTGGTGTCCTGATCCAACAAGAACACAAAGACCCAAAGTCCTTATCTCTACAACAAGGATCGGTATCCTGGGGAGATAAGGATAAAATCCACACCAGAAACGCCTATAAAAGGCGGGAAAAAGAAAGAAAGAAAGAAAAGGGACCCAGAAGAGAAAACAGGGAGAGAGACAAAGAGGGAAAAAGTGAGACTAAGAAAAAAAACTAAAAAAGAAAGGAACGAGAGGAAAAAAAAAAAAGAAAGGGGAGAAAAAGCAGAGATAGGGCAGAGAAGAGGAAAATAGAGAGAGAGAGAGAGAGAGAGAGAGACTAGGAGAGACAAAAAATAAAAAAATAAGAAAAACCAGAGAACAGAAGGGGAAACTGAGAACAGAAGCTTCATCCTTTTGGCGATGTACCGAGATCTTCGTCCCAAGGCCATTTGCAAAACAAGCAAGTGTGTGTTAACAGTTCACACACGCTTGCAAAGGAAAAACTGGCAGGGTTACTGGGCTGAACCAGTAACCGGACCGGGCTGGGCCGGCTGGATCCAGCCCAGCCTATATGGCTGGTCTAGATCCAGCCCAGTGTTAAAGAGGAAGAGTGGGCCAGATCTGGCCTTAGGCCCTTTTATTTATTCTCCTTATGTCTTGTCCATGTATTTTATTCCCCTTCTATTTTGATATCTGGTCAAACGAGCCCCTTTTTAAAATTAGAAAATTTCCTAAATATTTGTCAATCTTCACGGATTTATTTGTGGGCCCTTCGTGTTTTTTTTCTTTGTGTTTTGTTTTTTTTTCTAATATATGCTCAATTTGTGGACCATTACTGTTAAATACAAATCTTTTGTGCAATACTTTCTTTTATTCTTGTCTAAAAAGCGCAAATAAAAAAAAGGGTAAACAAAAAGAAAAAAGCATAGAAAAATTGTTTCTTCTCCATTAAAAATTTAAAATGGAGAGTTTGAAATATTTTGAGGTATTGTTCACTGATGCCAGAGGTAAGAACATGATAGGAAGAACAAAAAAAAAGAGAGACCAAGTTCTTAGCAATTTTAGACAAAATCAGCAATGCACCTTGCTTCAGGTAGGACGCTTAAAGGGGGTGATAACATCTTTTCTTTTGCATAACCAGTCCCGTATCATAGAATCCCTATTGACCAGTTAAGGTTCTTAGTGACCATAATACTATGTGGCAACTCCTTGAACTAGAGCATCTCTCTCTAGAATATTATTGTATTTTATCTCTATAAAAAGATACTTATTTAAGTATTGGAAAGTCTCCACCTCCACCAAAGAGGATATTTTGCAGAAATTAGTCAGAAGTTGTCTTTGCCTACCAAGCTCCAGATATATATTAAAAACACATTGGCTAGGAAGAATAGATGAGATTTGTTGCAACCTAATTTTTAACCCATGTTTTGATAAAAAAAAATTAAAAAATAAAGGTTTGCATGTGGCGATAACATAGAGCATCAGGGCTAATATTAAGGAAGCAATATGTCAAGAAGATAATGATTGAATCATATATAATTACTGCAATATAAAATATCATAGATATATGATTTGATTTGTGCTGGTTATGGAAAATAATCACTGCAATATAAAATACCATATATATAGGATTTGTTGGTGCTCGTTATAGAAGACAATCTCTGCAATAATTACTGCAATATTTTCTTAAATAGTTTGTATAGGAATTTTCTATATAAGTAAACCTATAACCATATGTACTGGGGGGAGAAAAATTGACAAAGGAGAGCAATTTTTTAAAAGAGAATTAGGATAACAAAAAAAAGACCTAAACCTAAAGCTATCTCTCCCTTCTCCGCCAACTCTCCCCAAAAACCAGCCGTTTTTTCCCGATCTTCTTCTCCTCCCAAACCCACACACACCCAGATCCTCCACCCAATAGCCCCACAGTCGATCCATTCCTCCTCATCTCCAGAAGACATCAACCGGCCACCACACACTCCTTTCATCCTCGGCTGCAGCCTCTCACCAGAATCTCTCTCTCTCATCCAAGGCCTCCCAAAACTAGAGCCCATGACTCGACCAGCCACGCACCAGGCCTCTTCCTTCTTAACTTCTCTTCTCTTAACCATCGAGAGCACCGCCTTTCAACCCGCAGCCAACCGATCTTCCCTCTTCCACCAGCGACAGACCCACGGTCTCCCTCTTCAGCCGCAGACCCCATTTCTCCTTCCCCCTGACTAGACAGCCACGCCCATCTCCACTGCGTCTTCAGCGGCCACGGATGACAGCCGCCAAATCTAAAGAAGGAGAAGACCTAGAATAAACCTACCACCTGAAGAAGAAGGAGAAAACGACAAACCGTGAGAAAATAGAAGTGAAACAGATCTAAACAAGGATTAAAATCGACTGGTTTGTGTGTTTTTCTCCTTTTGCAGGTGACGGTGTTCCTCACCGCCGGCAAGAAAGTGAAGAGTGGAAGAAGCTGTTACAGACCCCCTGTTTCCCGGGTTGTTCTCATGGTGACGCGTAAACTCACGAGTCGCCAGTGGCGGGGGCGCGTGGAGAAGACGTGTCACCACTGTTCCCGAGGATTTATTTATGTTTTTTTTGTAATTTTCAGACATTGCTGTGTATATTTAGATTACTGTTTGATTTATTTTGAACTTTTAATATTTTGTAACATGTAAATGTGGGTGAATGATAAAAACATATTAAAAAAAAGGATGTGTGTTTGTATTTTTTTTATGCATGTTATTGAATTATAAAATCAAAAAGAAAAAAATTTAATGTTTTAATTTGCATATGATCAAGTATCTTAGGGAAAAATAAAATCATATTGTATTTCCTGTAAACATGTAAGAACATATTTCTATATATTTTTTGGGATTTAATAACTGATTTATTAAAGCTTTAAGTATTTGATTAATACGTGGTTTGTTGACTTTAATTGTTATTAACTATGATGTTTGTGTTTTTGACAAAGAAAATATAAAATTGTTTTATGTGTGTTGCATACGGTCAATACCCTAACATGTTTTGAACGTTCTTTTTATATATAAAAAATTATTGGAAGTTTCAAAAATGTGTTTTCGCATGGATTTCTTAAACACAACAAAATTATTTTCTTGCATTTCTGGATTTTACAACATGTTTGTAAAACTCCAAAGGGTATTGGTCAATATTCAAAAAATTACAAAAATCTTATTTTGGGAGAATTCATTTATTATTTACCGTTAATGTTTGGATAAAGAAATCTCAAATGAATGAATATCCAAAATATTATTGGGAATAACTTTTTATTATTCACTGTTAATATTTGGATAAAGAAACCTTAAGTGGTAAATATCCAAAATAATTTTCTAGGAATAACAAGTCATCACACATCTTTGAAAGAAGCTTTGATGAGGACATTTCAATCTTTGACCCCACGGTTTACGAGTCATGAGAGTATGAAATACTAAGGGAAAATTAAGCTTTTAAAGCATATTGAATCTCCTTGGATTTCTATCTTAATAAATTTAATTTGAATCAAACACAGATTTCAAGATATCTGCATTGGTTCTCCTTGACACTTTATAGACATATCTAAAAGTATGATCAATATTGGCCAAGGGTTCTTGCTTTTAGACTTTGAACCCAAATCCATTCATCATAGCAAACCTTTCATAGGAAAACTAATTAAGAGAACATCAACACCATAGCAATTATAAAGCAAACCAAACACCAAGCAGCTTACCTTAGACAGGGCGTACTAGGGGTGTTAATACCTTCCCTTTACGCAACCAGTCTATTGCCTTAGAATCTCTGAAAGATCAGTCAGGGTTCATAGTGGCCATAATACTAGGTGGCAACTCCCTTATTCACAAACAAAAACGACCCCGAAATCAATCGAGGGTCATCGCGCTCCACCGCGAGGGTGAGACAAGATTGCTAGGAATAATTGATTAACCAATTATCCAACTCGAGAGCCCTATTCCTAGGCTATTTGGATTTTTAAAACTTCATCAGTGGCGTCGTCTGTGGGGAACTGATCAAAAAGTCATCGATTTCTTTCTAAAGTTTGCTTTCGACATTACTAGGTCATTCCATGACACATAACTTATGCTCACCCGGGCTAGAATGTGAGATAAGTCTACTCGTTGTCTCGGACACTCCTACCTAGCAAGAGCTTCAACAACTCACTAACTAGGTACAACTCCTTACCCAGGCCATCTTGGCAACCCGAAGAAAAAATCAGACATTGTCATTCCAATAAGTCTTAATACCCTCAACAAAACACAATGCCTTAACGCGAAGGTCATCAGCTGCACCAAGAGCCTGTAGACAATTACACTACCTAAAAACGATTAGACAAAATGACATTCATGGGAGTTCCTTAAAGGACCACTCACGTCTTTGCCTCACCCATACACAAAGAAGATACAATGAACATTTTCCCCTAGTTACTTTGGGATGGACACCAGTCATCATAATCGTCATTCTACACCAATTCTTCGGTGTCCTAATGGCCCAGCAAACAAAGAAATAGGAGACAATTTATGCATAAGCATACCTAGGGGAATGTTTATAACCCCATCAGTGGAGGGTTTCTCTCATGTCCAAATATATATTGAAAAGTCGACTCCTTAAGGATTATTTTTCCATAAAAATAAGTTTGAATAACTATGATAGCTTGGCTGACCTAATGGAGCATGTGCAAAATCTACTCAACAACTTGGACTTGATCATCCAAGACCATGACTCAATGTGCAAGATATTCCCTACAATCTTCAAAGAATCTGCATGTACTTGGTATAACAAACCAAACTTTATTGAAGGTTTTAGTGACCTATATGCCAAGCTAGTGGCACGCTTTAGCACTGGCATACTCGCCAAGAAAACCTCCACGAAGCTTTTCAGTGTTGCTCAACAAGAGAACGAGTATACATAGATATTAAGGAGATTCAACGCTGAAATGCTCAAGGTGGAAGAATTGTTTGAGCTATAGCCTTAGAAGCCTTGATACGACAAGTAAAGGAGCATGCCCTTTAGAGAAAACTTTATGCTTTATATATAAAAAAAAAAGCTTGTCTAAAGTGAAACAATTTATGAAAAATCATATACAGGTTGAAGAGGCTAGTTTGTTATGACATGGACCTCGTTATTTTCATGAGGACAACCAACATAAATGACCTTCCAAGTGAAGTAATCATGAAAGTCAAAGCAAACATCTTAGTGCCACCTTCAAGATTTCTTCCTTCTAAGAACCTCTACCATACCTATCACTCACATCATCTTAGGACGTATCATCCTTAATAATAATGTAAGTTTCTTATATATGAATGACTTATTCAAATGGATTCATTTTCTCCAGGTGATCCCTAAAGGCGGTAGCCCTAGAGAAGTCCCGGGGGATGGCATGTGTTTTCCCCGTGGGAAATCTCCAAGTGATAGACATGATCTCCCCAATGCTATATGCATTACTCACCAAGGGATATATGTGATCTCCCTAGTGTTATATGTACCACTCACCAAGGGATATATGTGGTCTCCCTAGTGCTATATGTGTCACTCTCCATGGGATAGATGTAATCTCCCTAGTGCTATATGCATCCTCTCCAAGGGATGAACTTGGTTTCTCTAATGTTATATGCACCACTCTTCAAGGGATGAACTTGGTCTTCCTAGTATAAATAACAACATCATGTAATCACCACTCTAAATAGAAGGCTCTCATGCCCCATTAAATATTAATAATAATAATAATAATAATAATAATAATAATAATAATAATAATAATAATAATAATAATCATGATGATCACTATTTAGTGGAGGGCTTTTAAGCCCCATGACAATGTTAGAAAAGCTGCAAACTCCTACTCTCCAAAAAACCTATAAGTATAGGTTCACCCTTTTTGGGTTCACACTAACCACTTATAAATTCTCTAAATGAGCTCCATGCTCGATGAGTTTAGAGATAGGAGTTCTCAAAAGTGAGTAGATTTCCTCTAATAGGTTCCCCCAGCCACATAGAAATATTTTTAAGTACAGAATCATTCCTTATGTTTTTCTCTTACCCTTCAGGGAAATTTTTTAAGTATGATTTTCTTCATGCCTTCTATATACTTAAAAATTCTTCTCTTACTATGGTGCATCCCCTTCCACACAGGCTCTCTAACATATCACCCAAGGTTTTCCACCTTTTTTCACACAATGAAAATTCAACGAACTCATCATAATAACCGAGTATTTTTACAAGTCTTTACATATCAATATCACAAAGACTTAGGGGCTACAAATAAACTCATTTTTAATGGGCCTAAAAATCCTTATGACCCTTGAGCTTACCCAAGGGAATGAGCATGCCCCGGGTGGGGGCTTGGTAGTGTGCCAAAACCCAGGCACGCTGGGTCTGGCAAACCCACAAGCGATTAGGCTTAGCACTATGCCAAGCCCTGATAATGCTGGGTCTGATTCTAGCCAAACAACAACCATGATTTTTCTTGGCAGTGTGCCAAGCCCCGACACTAACTGGACCCAGACACGATTGGTTTTAATAGTGTGCCAAGTTTCTAGAACACTAAGTCAAACACTAGCGAGACCCAGTCGTGATTGGGCTTAGCAGTGTGTCAAACCCTGGCACGTTAGCTCTGGCACCAACTAGACCTAGACACGATTGGGCTTGGTAGTGTGCCAAGCCTCTGGCACACTCATGGAAATGTGCATCCTCCCTTGGGCACGCCCAATGAATGATTATCTTTTCTTGGAACGTACAAGGGAATGATCATCCTCTCTTGGCACGCCTAAGGAAATAAGATAATGTGGGTCTGGTAAACATGTCAGACCCAAAGCACTTGGATTTGGCAATCAGCCAAGTTCATTGCTTGTGGACTTGGCAGTCAGCCAAGTCCAGGATAACATGGGTTTGACAAACATGTCAGGCCTAATATACACTTGGTATTTAGCCAAATTCAAGGTAATATGGGTTTAGCGAACATGTCAAACTCAAGATACTTGGACTTGAAATTTAGCCAAATCCAGGATAATGTGGGTTTGGTAAACATATCAAACCCAAGGTACTTGGACTTGGTATTTAGTCAACTCCAAAATAACAACCATCCTTATTTGGCACGCCCAAGGAAATAACCATCCTTCCTTGGGCACACCCTAGAAAATGACCATTCTCCCTTGGCACGCCCAAAGGAATAAGATAATGTGGGCCTGGCAAACATGCAGACCTAAGGTACTTGGACTTGGTAGTCAGCCAAATCCATTGCACTTGGATATGATAGTCAGCCAAGTCGAAGATAACGTGGGTTTGGCAAACATGTCAGACCCATGGTACCTAAACTTGGTCATCTGCCAAGTCCAAGGTGATGTGGGTCTGACGAATATGCTAAACCCAAGTTACTTGGACTTGGTATTTAGCCAAGTCCAGGTAACGTGGGTCTGGCAAACATGTCAAAGCCAAGGTACTTAGACTTAGCAGTAAGTCAAGTCCAAGATAATGACCATCCTCTCTTGGGTACGCCTAAGGGAATGACCAACCTCTTTTGAGTCTAACTTTAGGGAAGAACTCAGCCTCTATGGGCTTAGTTACATTTGACGTCATAGACTATAATTTCCCTATACCTTTTAGATGTTTAAAAGTCCTCCAAGGACTCACCATATTTCCATCAAACATGAATATAGATAGAAGGGATATTTATTCCTCATTATATACTATCAAGGTAAAATTACAATTTAGACCCTCATCTTCATAAAAGAACAAGACTTATGGGGTATAATACACCATGAGACCTTCAAATTAAAAATTCACAATCTTCATTCTCTACTGCATATATATTTTCAGAGTATCTCTCTCTAGAATATTATTATATTTTCTCTCAATAAAAATATATTTATTTAAGTATAAGAGAGCTTTCACCTTCACCAAAGAGGACATTTTACAGGTAGTAGTCATAAGTCATTTTGATCTACCAAGTACCAAGTATATGCTAAAGAACACCTTAGCTAAGGAAAATAGATGAAATTATTAGGATTAGTTGATTAACCAATTATTCAACCTGAAAGTCTTATTCCTAAACTATTTAGATTTTTAGGACTTCATCAACATGATTTTTCAAAAATGCATTGATGATTATTAAGCTAGACACGAGGTTCAATCTATAGTTGAGGCCACTCGATTGCAACTTTGAGAAGGAATGATATTGCTTGATCTAGTGAAGAACACCAAGCTCAGGGTCATGGGTTACACAGGTGGATGATGTGCCTTAAGCTTTCTTCACCAGAATAGTTCTTCTTTATCAGCCTCG
>Ga0325402_1005686_pt1 | contig 11705 bp, 11 predicted proteins | sample PopdelMetagenome_22_FD_207212 | JGI IMG/M metagenome (GOLD analysis project Ga0325402, IMG submission 207212) | Populus deltoides microbial communities from Bellville, Georgia, United States - Xylem-PdKOR-R3 | ecosystem: Host-associated > Plants > Phyllosphere > Stem > Wood/Secondary xylem...
GAGAAATACAACTTTTATGAAGATTGCAATACAGACATGGAGATTGGATCCTGGCTCCTTACTCCATTTTATTCTTTTATTCTAGGTACAGTCCACAGTTCCACAGCAATATTCCTTGACAATTATCACAAGAATATATCGATCGCAGTTTTTGGATCTTAACCAATTACAGGGACTAGAGAAACAATGCCATCTTTATCAACCCAAACCCAAACCCTATTGCACGCAAAATTCTCGGGGACTGATGATCCTTCTGGCACAATTATAGCTTCAACCAGAGAGTTTTCTCTCTCGATCGTTTCGACAGCGCACTTCCCGTCTACTCCAAGAAGCTCCGGCCATGAACTCTTACCTGCATTGTACACAAGTTATATGTAAGTCAAAGCAAACTATGGACATGACGTTTTCAATTACTGCTTAATTTCAGAGAGAAAGAATATCCATTACCTTGACAGATAGATGCCATTTCTTCTCCTTTTCACCTTTCAGTATTGTTTCCAGCTAGCTTGTTCTGATTTAGTTTTTTTGAGATTGAGGTGGGCATATTTATAGCGTAGCATTCATAATTGGTGGCCGTCGGTTGGTGATCATTGACTTTTACTCTAGCAGCCAGCCAATAAACTAATAATTAAGTTCGCAAGTTGATTGCTTTGGCAGGGATAAGGATAAAAAGGATGCATGCATGTTTTCGTATGAACATCTAGCCAGCTAGTTGCCCACCCTTACACTAATATATTTTATGTTTGAAAGATTTTGCGCTCCGAGTATATCCAAAACCTTACGCGTAAATTCTCGATAAGGAATTACACGGTTACCTTATATGCAGTAGCGGGGGTAGGATTGCACGGTTACCTTATAGCGAGGGGAAGTTAATTTTATTTTTATAATATAGTTATTATTTTAATTTTGTTAGTAGTTGTATTTATCAAATATAAACATGCAAAGTATATAAAAAATATTAGCTAAAGTAAAGTATTATTTGTATTTGATAAACTTTGAAATAAAGTGAAAAATAAAAAAAAATAATTCTTACATATTTATTTTAATTGTGTTCGTCGTTCTTTTATAAAATAGAAATCATTGATTATCATATCAATTGTGAATCTTTCAATAATTTCTTTTTCTATATTAATAATCAAATAATATTCAAGAAAATCATTCTTCATCCAATTACGAAGTCTTATTTTAACAATTTTCATCGCTGAAAAAACTCGTTCAGTAGTTGTTGTTGAAATAGGAAGAGTCAAAATAAGCAGAATCAACCTGTCAATGAGTGGATCAATTATTGATTTTTTTTGTTTCAACCAATCATTGACATAAATCAGCAATCGATGACATATTCTTCAACTTTGGATGATTGGGTACATCAAACTCATAATGCTACAACTGAAATCTCAAATGATTTTTTTCTTTGTCAGAAAAATTTTCAAGATAAAACTTGTCAACAAGTAAGCATATATCTTCAATATTGAATAATTTATAGTTATTTTTAGGATTTAAAGTTGTGCTCAACTTAAGAAGTTCGATTGCTTGCTCATTGAATCTATTATTTAGCTCTTGCAATTATTAATCAATGATAGGTGTAAATATATCAACTCAGTAGTGATGTTTAACTGTTACTGATTTTTTTTATAGCGAGATCGTCCCACACTATAATAACAAGCATCCATATCAGAAAATTCAATGTATTGATGCTTACAAAATGATGTCACTTCTTCTAAAAGAGTTTCCCAACCATCATCTTTTAACTTCTAAATTAAAGTCTTTATGGTAATTACCAAATGCATAACATTTAAAATGTCTTGAGATTTTTGTTGCAAGGCTTGGAAAAGCACATCAATAATTATCATAACATTCTTCATTACTTGTAAGATGAATGCAAAATCAAATGACATGAGAAACTTAAATGAAAAGGCCGCATCACCACATTGAGAATAAGTAGTTCCATTTAAAAGCAATGTTTTCAAGAACCAAGCAAGTTGCCTCATACATTTTTATCAAACTGCAAATTAATTTAGAGTGTGTTTGGTATTGCGGTAGCTGTTGTGGTTGTGGTTTGAAAAAAATTATTTTATAAAAAGTACTTTTAGTTAAGGTTGGTTTGAAAAAATAGGTGTTTGGTTAAAACTGTGGTTGAAATTGAGGTTGAAGAAAAAGTAGTTTAATGTGTTTGGTTAAGAATGCTTTTGAAATTGAGGTTATAAAATAATTTTAAAAAATATATATTAATATTGATGGTTTTTAATTTAAATATTGTAGATTTAACTATTACTATTATATCATGAAATAAATAATACTTTATATAAAATATTTTTTATTGTTCCATTAAATTTTTTAAGAGCGCAACAACATAGGTAAAATATAATCAGGAATAAAATTAGGATTGTAATCAAATTCTGCAAATATTACGTCATTAAGCGATCTCCGTCTAATTTATGTAGTGTCATTGAATAATACTTAACACTAGTTTTTCGAATAAAACACAATTAAAAATAAAAAATTTATTTTTTATTTTGTTAGATCGGACCCGGTTCAATGCATTTTTAGCGTTGAACCGAACCGGTCCGGCCGGAACAGTTGAGCATGCTCCACTGTTCATGGAAGAAAACCCATGAACAGTGGAGCATGACTCTACTGTTCACGAGTTTTCCAGCTCAAGAAGCAGCAAATTGCTGCTTCTTGCAAACTTGTGGCTGTGGCTGTGCCACAATTAATAGTAAGCTCCACCAGTATAAATCTGTTGTTGGAGCATTACTAAACGGTTGAGTTGTTGTGGTTGCTTCAAACGCATAAGCAACCACGCAACCAAACACACTCTTAAAGTGCGAACACCATCTGCTATCTCTAGTTTTGCTCGTTGCAAACCTCCTACTTGATTAACTCCTTTACTCATTTCAATCTCACCAATATTGACTAAATGTTCAATTATAGCTACTTGAAAAAACCATAATTCATCATTACGCTTGCAAGAAGCACTAACAATGTTAATAATAAAAATCTAATTCTGAAAGAAAGTGTGAACATCAGATATTTCTCTAGCTGCAACAATAAGAGCCAATTATAATTGATGAGCTAAGCAATGTATATAATATGCATAAGGACAATCATTAATGAATAAAGCTTGCAAACCATTCCATTCTCCACACATATTACTAGCACCATCATACATTTGGCCCTTAATATTTTGAACATCAAGATTTTGATGATATAAAACAAAGAAAATCTTTTCCTTAAAAGTTAAAGCAATTGTATCTTTGACATGAACTATATCCAAAAATCATTCTCATATAAATCCACTTTTATCAACAAACCTAATAACAAGAGTTATTTGTTCTCTTTTGGATTCATCTCGAGCTTCATTAACAATTAAACAAAATCTTGCATCACCAATCTCATGAAAAATTGAAGACTGAACATTTCTAGCAAAGACATACAAAATTTCTTTTTGAATTTGATGTGAGTGGTATTTAGCATTTTGTGGAGCATTACCCAAAACAAGAGCACCTACTTATTTATTGTATGATGCTAAAAGTTCCACCATTTCAAGAAATTTCTTTGATTTTTTTTATTTTGGATGTTTATCATGCCCTCTAAAAGCACATGCTTTAAATGTCGAACAATATCTATTAAAGCTTTAATACGCAATCGACTATTTAGAATTTCTTGAGTATTTTGCCTTTTAACTACTTTCTTAACATGACATGACTGATCTTTTAAATTTTTCAAGAACCTGGTAACAAATCTATAAGTTGAATTTAGACATTTTCTTATATAAATCAAAAAAACACATTGTTCCTCATCATTAACTTTCTTCCAACAAATGAATCCTTTAACAATAAATGTATTTGATCTTGGTTTTCCAGATGGCTTACTTAGAAATAGATAGAAATGGAAACAAAATATAGTATTTTTCTCTAAATATCCAAGCCATTGATAACTTTTGAACCAGTGAGACTAAAATCGACGAGGATGTTTTCAATCAGTCAGCGAATATTCAGACATCAAAGATTGATATGGCCTCAAATTAATGTATGCCCTTCGAATTTCATCTTATTGATTAATCAGGAATTTCTAAATTTAAGGACGATTGCTTGGATCTCTAATTAAATTAGCAATATCGATTCTAGTAGAAGGTTGCTCATTAATCAATACAGGATCTTCGTAAACTGAAGCATATTGGGGCTGCCTAACCATAACTTCAACATTAAACATTAAAGTTAGTTCACTAGGCTGTGAGTTATCAATATTTTTCCTCTTTTTCTCATAAAAAGAATCAATTCTTTTTATTTTGTTCATGGTTCAACCTAAAATCAAAACATCATAGTTTCCTGTTTTAAAAATGAAGACAAATGACGATGTGTTAAAGCAAAAATTAGAACCAAAAATAAATTTTTACATGTAAACCACACTAACATATAAAAGCAAAATTAACATATTAAAAAAAACTTATGTATAAAAGCAAATCTGACATAAAAAATGGGATTATTGGTTCCTAAAGAAGAAAACTTACACTAAATCAAAGTTGGGTATGTGCTCTTCAAAGAACTCAATCTAACTAGAAATATTGTGTCTAATTGTCTATTGGACCTGGTGATAGTAAAGTACACGTGAGAAAAAAAATTGGTAATTTTGGTGACTCTACTAAAAATAAAACATAAAAAAAAATCCAAGCATAATCGAAATAAACCCATAAAATATATAAAAAAAACATTCACTATAACAAGAATTCAAAAACAAATTGGTAAAACTAGAAGATCTGGGGGAAAAAGCATAAAAGACAGAATTATGGAAAAACCTCATCAAATTCTTAATAAACATCCCAAAACAAAACAAAAATAGATTTTAAGTTTGGGTCACCAATTACCTTGTTTTGATGAAAGATGAATTAATTAGTGGCTCTGTTTCAGCCTTTCAGCTTCACCATTTGTATTCTTATTTCTATTTTTTACCTTTTGTGTTAGGGCTCCAGAGAGAGAGAAGACGAAAAAGGTAATTGAATTGAAAAGGTTGTTTATGTTTTCTCTTTCCATGCGGAGAGCATAAAATAAAGAGTTTTAAAGTAAAAGAAAAGGAAAGCAAATGTATGTTAATTCTTATATATAAGAAAATAGTAATTTATTATTAGAAGGACCTATCTATTTAAAATAAAAAATATTCCACCTTCCCACACTTAAGCACTAAGTAATAAAAAATTTTGAAATGTTTGGCAGGCGCTCAGACCCCTGCTTGCCTCCCTTTAATTCCACACTGCTTATATATACATAAACTTACCTTGAATAAAATTATAATCCTGTGTATTGTATATTATGCTTGCTATTATAATCAACTTTACATATATAAATACAAGAGTAGGGTATCAGTGATTCACTGTAACAATATCTTTTATGGATCCAAATCAATCTATGTTCTTTCCCTCTTTTATCATGCCTTATGCGTGCTCTTTTATTGCTCATATTTCAAATAAAGAAATCATAGCTAAACTATCATTAAAAAAATAAAATTATTAAGCCAATAAATATATTTAATCATTATGGATAAAAAAAATGGTAAATTTAACCGCTATTTTAAATTTCTAACATTATGATAAAATAAAATATATGTTTAAGTAATTGATTTTTTATGATAGTTTTTAGTTACTATCTTTAGATACAAAAAGGATGGAAATAATGAAAAGAATAAATATATTTGGTTGAAGAAACAGAGACTTCAAAATAAATATGTCTCTGATATAATTTTGAAGTGAATCTCAGTACTTTCAAAATAAGAGATACATAGAGGACACTTTTTTATAAACAATATTTATTATTTTTTATTCTAAAAATATTCTTGTAAAAAACTCTCAATTCCAAAAGTATTCAACTAAAACATATAAGAATAAAACAATTATTATCATAGTTTCAAAACTCAACTTAGGGGTTGATCCGAGGCAAATTCCGGGTCACTAGTGGAGCCTCGGGTCACTAGTCGGGTTGACTAGAATCAGTGTAAGAATCAAAATGGTTATTCTCATAATTTTAAAATTGATTTAGATGTTGACTTAGGGCAAGGCTTGGGTCAAGAGTGAGGTTATTAGTCGACCCAAGTCAATGTAAGGACAAAAATAGTTATTATCATAGTCTTAAAACCCGACTCGGGGGTCAACCCAGGGTAAGGTCTTGGTCACGTGTCAGAAGGGTCAACTCGGGTTAACATAAAATAAAAGTGGTTATTATCGTAGTTTTAAAATTTAATCCGGAGGTCAAATCGGGGCAAGACCCGAGTCAATGATCAATAAGGTCAGCCTTGGTTTATTAGGGTCAATGTAAAGATAAAAATTATAATTATCATAATTTTAAAACCTGACTTGGAGGTCGACTAGGGCAAAACTCAAGTCACGGGTAAAGAGGGTCAACACGAGTTAACCTGAGTCAACTTAAGAATAAATATGATTATTATTAAAGTTTTAAAACCCGATCAAGAAATCGACTTGAGATAAGGTTCAAGTCATAAAACAAGAGGGTCAACCTAGTTGCCCTCAATGTTTTTTAAAAAAATCAAAGCAACATTGTCATGACCAGTTTTTTTTTCAAAAAAATCAACGGGTTTTTAATCTATGTTTTATCTCGATTTTTTATCGGGTTAGATCGAGTCAATCTTTTATCTATTGTTTCTTAAACTCGGATCAGTTCAGGTCTCGAGTCAACCTGTCAAGTGAGTCCTAGTTTTTATAACTAAAATTATTATAATATTATTAATTTCAACACTCAATATTAACTAAATAAAAAAAAATTAATTATTTTTTAAATTATATAAATTTGACAACAATATATATATTAAAGATAAGATCTTATATATCATTACCATCAAATACAATTTTATCTTCATCGTATTTTCCTCTCTTACCTTCCAAAGTAGTAATCAAATATTATATCAACTTATGCTGAAACAATTCTGAGCGATGAGGTAAAATTACTTTTTGTTTACATTAACTATATTTAAAAAATTCAGTGCATAGTAAGGGATGAGATATTATACTGTTTTCAAGAAAGGGTATCATAATAATTTATAATAAAATAAATTATTAAAAAGGGCCCAACCGGGTTCGAACCGGTGACCTATTGATCTGCAGTCAATTGCTCTACCACTGAGCTATGGACCCCTGTGCTTATCTTTTGAGATAAAAAACATATATCTTATTACGAAGTCAACAGTCATAGACTCATGCGAGTGTGACGTCGTTTACGCTAAAGGAAAATGGAAGACAGCATAAAGAAGCGACTAGAAGGCCGTTTGAGAACGCTTTTTTTAAAATTTTAAAATAAATTTATATGTTTTAAAATTATTTTAATAGATTAATATTAAAAATAATTTTTAAAAAATAAAAAAAATTATTTTAATATATTTTTATACAAAAAACACTTTAAATTATCACTACTATCATAAATCTTGCTCCACAATAAAAGACCGGTAGGGTTAGTTTTTTCTTATAATTTTAATTTTAATTATAGGGTCAACATGAAGCTGAAATAATCCTCGCCATTAAAACAAAAGTTAAAAGAATTTTGTCTTTCATGTGCACACACTCAAATTTCACTTTGAATTTTCACAATAAAATTACCATTTTATCCTTAATAATTTAAGCCTTTGCATGATTTCAAGGGTAATATGGTATTTTTAACGGAACATATTTGTTATTATAAGATTGGATGGGGGTAACGAAGTCTTTTAACCTTTTATCTGTACAGTGTAATGTTTAACATACCCTCAAAAGTTGAATTTCCTTAATTGTTAGGGTAATGGCGTATTCGATTTTTTCTTCCTTAACTGTTAGGCCGACCATCGTCTCTTCCGAAGGATAACATTGAGGTGCATTTACTAGGACAGCACGTGTAATCCATATCAAGGTGGTTAGGTGATGGTTATATTTTTCTCTCCCTCTTCCCTTTGTAAAACCTGTCAATCCAACCATAATTAAGAACAGTTCTTTATTTTCTTTTTATTTCAAACGTTTATTCTTTTGATTATTTTTTATTTGTTTTGAATTTTTTTTTAATTTCATTTTTTAAAATTTTATTCTATTTGATATTTATATCAAATTTAGTTCTTATTATTTTGATTGTTATATATATGTGTTTTCAACTTCATCCCTGATCATTTGATTTTTATATGAGATTTGACTTTTATTTTTTTTAATTGTTATTTTTTTTATTTTTTAAAATTGATTTTATTTTTACAATTTTATCCTTGAATATTTGATTTGTTTAGAATTGAACGTCATTTTTTTACAGTGATCCAAGTCTTATGACCTGGGTCACAGATATGAAATTTTAACTCGGATTAACATCGAACTTTTTTTATATATTTTATTTTTTAATTTTATTATTTAACATTGAGTTTATTAAAAATTAAGCTTTTTTTCTTTCTTTCTATGACAATATCTTGACCTTGTGTTCTTGATACACATTTGTCCTTCTAGCTTGGACTGGATTGAGTTTTTATATTATTTTATTATTTTCCCGTTTTTTTAGTCAAATTTGCTCTTCTTGCTTCTTTTTTTTAGTACAAGTTTGTCAATTAGACCAAGCCTTTTTTTTTTTCAATTTCTCTTCGTCCTTTAAAATTTGAGGTCTTTAACTTAATCATTTTTTTTTCTTTAAAATACAATAATAATATTTTATATTAGTTTTTAAATTACAAAAAAAGTCAACTCGGCCCTCAGCAAAGACAGGACACCCATCTAGTGTTGTTCACTAAAATTGGTTAATAAGTTCTAGCAGCCCACTACTCAGGCCTGTTGTAACTAGCAATGATTCTCGGTGCAAGCTTTTATTTTCTTGAAATTATTTAGTTCCAATCATTTCCATGTTTTTGCGATCAATTAATGTGCCACTTTGATTTGTTTTTTGTTTGAATTTTTCACAGCAATCATGCTGCAGAGAATCGATATTCAGATATGAGAAATGGGCTAACAACATTCTCTGCTTGAAAGATTTTTATAAGCGTTTTTTTCCATTTTTAATCTACTGTTTCTCATGACCTTGAATCACAACACTGGTCTGAAAAATTGACAGTTAAATTGATTTCCAAATGGCGTTTTTTCATTTGTTGTTGGTGTATGAAACCAAGGGATAGAAATTTGAAATTTCTCACCTGCGAAGCCGTCAACAAGTAGAATAGATAGAGGTAGCAGATAATTTTTCATGGAAGTATATTTTCTCAGAATCTTCCTCTTTGGAAGGTAAGAAAGAGGATGCTGATATGATTCAGCCGTCAACAAGTGCGTTTTATGATCAGGGAACCAGTGTTTTCAGTACAAACAACAACAGCTATGCTAGAACCAGTGTTTTCAGTTCAAACTTATTAGGATGCTGATGCCGCCACCAGGAGAAAAGAACCAACGCTCCAGCAATTATTCTTGTCTAGAATAATTTAAAAACAATCAGTTGCAAGTATAAGGGAAAAGAAATTATTATAGAAGAAAGGCAGACTAGCTTTTCGTTAGCACGTCCATGTATAAAATGAACTATCCACACCAACACTTCAATGACAATGCCAAGACTGGAAATAGAACAGGGTTGTAAGAACAAATCTAAGAAAGAGTCAAACATCCATTTGCAGAGTTGTAGAAACAAATCCTGGTTTCTCTACCATCATATGATGATACACCATAGATTGCAAACATAGCTATAAGGAAACACACATCCCATAAGTTCATTACATGACGGATCATAGAAATAGAACCAGAATCACCAGATCGGTTCTAGAAGAGGACTGAAGGGTAAAACTCAAACAAACAAACCAATCTCATAATTCAGTCGGGTTCATTGCCACAAGCCATAAGCATTTCGCTCAGATGTAGAGTGCATCAAACTCCACCGCGAAATTGGGAGACTTGTATTTAGCTAGCACGGCTTCTAATGACATCAAGACCCATTTCAGTTGGATCGGTTGCCTGCAACTCTACCTGAATACCATCTAGTTCTCTCTTGAACCTGTCCTTAGAACTAGCATAAATCATCTTGCTTCTCACCCTTGATGTGTCGGGAGACCTTTGTAAACCACCAAGAAAATTATGAGCTTCATTTAAAAGTGAGAGCCCAAAAACAATAAAAGCACGAGCACACACAAATATAAACAATGTTACATTTCATTACCATGCAATGAAGAAAATTCTGCTCTTCTGGACATTCTCTGCAGTCACAAAATCAAAATCATAAACAGCAAAGCGACACTCATCAGCAGGGAGGCTTGCAGTAAAATCTTCATAGCTTTGGGCAGGCTCCCCAAGCTTCTCCACAATAACCTGCTTTTGCTTTTCCTCAATCTTATAAACAATAAAGCGGTAAGTTCTTTTAGCCTTCAGCTCCAAAAATTTCAGCTTGCAGTCATCATGCACTGCCATACCAGATGCTGCGTTGGCCTGTACACAGAGAGAGACACACAACACACGGTGAGATGGGGAAACAAAGAATGAAAGCGCTCACTCAGGCGAGCGATTCCTGAACATTCCTAAAAAGCAAAGACCCTCTATTATCATCTCTTTGATTCTTTCTTTATTAACACAGTAGGCGAGATCGATACCACACAAGCTTCTAAATTTACAGAACTAATTAATTAATTAATGTACCAAGACTTAATAATATTCAAAGTTATGACATTAGTCTATCAAATCTTGCAAATACTGATAAAGGGACCACATTGATTGCAAAAAGATTTCAAATTTTGGAGTTTTAGTACATTAGTAATGAACCGAAGCATACCCTAATCCTCACATCTCACAACAAAAAAAAATAATTTACAAATCAAGATGAGACAAAAATCAGCAACTATTTATTTATGAATTCAACATCACGTTTACTTAGAGAAAATACACGAGACACGATGGGTCAAAATTAAGAGCATCAACTAGTACGAAGTAGCATAAGATCTATCATTTTTAACCGTGTAGTAGTAGTGGAAGCACAACGACAAGAAATTAGAGATAAAACCTCAGATCTAAAGCATCATCGGTCGTCAGTCGCCACTTAAAAACAGACAAAGAATGATAGAGATCAAAACATGTAAAGTACTAAAAAATACACTCACCATGATTTTCCTTCTTATAGGGATCGGAGGCAAAAATAACAAGGCAAGGAAAACACCAGATTCACAGAGACAGAGACACGGTTTTTAGGTTTTGCTTTCTTCGATTCAACACAGGCTTTTACTTTCTGAGAGATAATGGAGGTTCTCCCCTAAGTCTCTCTCCCTCTTGCTGGTTTCTTTTTCTTTATTTCTCAGTTAATGGAATTCAGAATTTAAATGTTTATTAAATTATAATTTGGTCCTTATACTTTTAATACATAAACAATGTAGTTCCTATATTCTTACAAATAATTAACTACTCCCTATACCTTTTTTCTTATAACTTGGTGCCGTTGTTTATTTTCATCGGTGAAATGTAGAGTTGGCAGTTGGCACTGATCTTTCTGTTATTTTTTCTTCATGGTTATTAATTAATTATTTTTGAAACTAGACAAATTAAATTATTTGTTTATTTTCTTAGGGACTAAATTATAATTTACTCATTTTACGTCTTACTAATAACTTTGGGAGTTAATATAACTTAGTCCCCATACTAGAACTAATTAATCTATATAGCATCAGAATCAGAAATAATACAATAGTTATTTGATCGGTATATAATTAGATTGAGAATATAAGGATGAAATCTAAAATCTATGAAA
>Ga0325402_1005689_pt1 | contig 11701 bp, 9 predicted proteins | sample PopdelMetagenome_22_FD_207212 | JGI IMG/M metagenome (GOLD analysis project Ga0325402, IMG submission 207212) | Populus deltoides microbial communities from Bellville, Georgia, United States - Xylem-PdKOR-R3 | ecosystem: Host-associated > Plants > Phyllosphere > Stem > Wood/Secondary xylem...
TTTATTGCTCGAATGCGAACCATTTTTTCTCTTCTATTTTTCAATGACATTCTATTTCCTCTCTGGAAAATCAAAGATTGAAATGTAAAAAAATAAAGGATAAATTACATCAAGCATCTTGTAGTTTGATCGTTGTTTCACTTTGTCTTAGTAGTTTTGAAAATTTAACTTTAGTTCCTTAACTTAATAACACTTTACATCCTCATGTTTTAGTGAAAATAAATCAATCAAAAACATACAGGATTGTCATTATATTTTATTTAATAACCAAAAATCTCTTGTAATGTTAATATTACAACTTTGCCAAGGAACTAAAAAAAAAAAAGACCTAGCCACCATTTGTCTTCCCTGTTATTTAAAAAAAAAAAACAAAACAGAGGTGAGGTGAGGAAACCTTTAAAGGGCTCTTCTGTGTTTTAAAAAGATGAAAAGTGAAGTGTTATTTTGTAGGAGTGTTCTCAACTGGAAAGGATAAGAAATGAAAGAGTAACAAAACCCATCGTCGTTTGGTGCTTCTGTTACTCTTTTTTTCTCTTGATTTCCAAGAGAGAGTGCTACCAATGATGAAAGGGTGAGATTATTTAGAAAATAAAGCTGAGTGACAAAAGTGAAATATGAGGAAGAGCTCAGTAATCAACAATGAATTGACATGTCAAAGTTTACTGTCGTGAAAATGGTGGGGGGAAAATGGAAGGAGAAACTCAATCAGCCCTTAATCTATATGCTCATCATCAATGGCATCCCAAATCTAATTTCATCGACCATGTCTCGTACATTTCACACATTCTCAATTGGATCCTTCTCTAATGTGCATATTTTATAATTAACATGAGATGAGGAAAATATTTCCTCGGAAAGTCAACTGGTGACTTTGAATCCTGCAACGCTTGAATGTAAAAGCGAATCAAAATCTTGAAAAGTGAAGGGCATGAGGAGAGAGATTCCCATTGGAAAAGATCCATCACCTCATTTATTCTGAAATACATGTTAACAAGTTTAAGAGATTCTATGTGAATAAATATCAAAATTGTAGCAAGAAAGTGCGAATTTCCATGGGACCAAGTTCAACAACGAGAGTTGAACTATCGACAGGACCACCTCTAACAGGTGAAGGTTGCTCTCCGTTGTCTCCCTCAACCTTCCATGTCATCTTCTTCATCTCTGATTTCTCTTGGTTTGATGACAAGCTCATTTCCTTCAGCTCCTTAATCTGAAAATTGAAACACCACTCGGCAACAAACATGAAAGAAAACAAAACACATGGCACTGAAACAGATAGAAATATCCTTACTGCTTTTCCACTGAACATCTTCTTCAGTTCAACTTTAGCTAGTGTTGAATAAGCAGCATCTTCTCCCGCCTGACCTCATTTGCAGCATTGAAGAGGTTCGGGTTAGAATTATTTGTAACTTAGCCGTGTTACTTCAATTCAATAAAATAAACACTACCATGAAGCAGGATAATGCTTGGTTCAAAGTTTCACATCTATCCTTGACAATGAGACAATCATCTTGGTTTCCGAGATTCAACATTCAGCAACTGGAAACGCTGAGGGTTCTTTCCCTCAATCTTCCCTTTGTAAGGTTGAAGAAAGACAGGTCTATTCTTATACTTGGTGAAAGGAGTTATTCAATGTTCATCTTGCTTGTGTAAACACGGGTCTATTCTTATACTTGTTCTCATAACGGTACTATTTTTTAGAGTAAATATGATGAGAAACTAAGCAACTAAGAAGTGGTTAAAGGATGTCAACAAGTCATTGCAGAGCAAAACAGAATGGCAAGGTGGAGTACACAGAGCATGAGTAATGAGCTCATTACCTCATATAAATGAGCCAGACGGAGAAGAACACTCCCATCATCCAGCTCCTGCAAGACAATGAAAAGTGAGAAAGAAATACTCTTGAGCAATGTAATTGTTATTCTACAATAGGATGGCACCCTCACCTGAAGGGTTATCAAAGCAACATTTAGTGGCAAGCTGTAGCCGGGATCCATGGCAGTTCCTGTGGCCACATGAGATGCTTTCCAAGTCTCTTCCTTCTTTATAATCAATCAATTGCCAAATTAGGATCTAACAAAATTCATACGTACGGTTATTACAATGAAGGCGTACCTCCTGTGTGAAAGCTGCAAGAAGTGGTGTGTAAATCTCTTGGCCAGTTGTTCGGCGCCAGACTGCTCCAGCCCCTACCTGGTTGATGCTCAAATAATAACTTCCTCTAATCTGAAAAAGAATGTAGATTGATTGTAAGGAAAATGAGCTTATGAAGCATTTATATATCCTTAAGGTGCTTATCCGCAGCCCTTTATTTCATCCAAGAATGAGGTCAAGAAACTTGGAACAAGCATTATCTCACAGCAGTCAGTTTCAACAACGCAGACCATGTACTTGTCAAGTAACAACTATGAAATTGTGGTCAGAATGAGAATGAGAAGTGTTCATCCAGGACTTCTAGAATATAAAGTTGCTAATTCATGGTAAATCATACCGTTAGTCCTTCACATTCATCTCCAATGCAAACACTTTCATCAAGGGCTTCATTAACTCCTCTGGAATCATCATGGAGAGTCCGCCTTGTGTATGAAAGGAACGGTAATTAGTTTAGTATGTCCACAGATGAAAAGCATAGCGATTCTTGAGCATTGAAGAAAACATAATGTAACTATTTGAACCTATGAAGCATTAGTTCTAGCTGACCATCTTCGATGCTGGCTCCTCCAGTGGCACGATCAACCAAGACTGATAATTCAGATCTCTTATCCATCGTAAAAATTCCAAGGTTAAGCTGAAAAACTCCGAAAGGTATCGATATTATTTATTCATTGACTTTTTTATGATGATTGATAAGACGGATCACTTTCATCAATTTGGAAGGGGGGAAAAAAAGAACTAGACTAGCAATTTATAAGCAGTTGCTAAGTAATTGTCAAAATGAATCTGAATAACTGGATCTTAACAACGAGCAATGCCCACAAAGAAAATATGCTTTGCAAAGTTTCACACGTGAAAAAACTGAATTTTCTGTAGGTTGATGCTAGCATAAAGAAAATTACTGGATAATAGTTTCCTGCAACAGGTTCATTGACTGAGAGGCTCCAGTCAGCTCTGTAGTCTCGAATCTGTGAAAAAATAATGATAGATTAGATTAGATTAGAGAATACAATATCCTTAGTTACTAATGGAGGCTTCAATAAAAGAGAACAAAATGAACAGTTTAAAAAAGAGAACGTAGGTTGAGATGGTTGGACCTCTGTGAAAAGCTGTTCATAAACCCAAAACTGACGTTCTTGAAGGCAATGCAGATTTATAATACATAACTTTGTAGTCCAACCACTCATTGCTTGATACATGCAATATGGATGAGTGCAATTTATAATTGACAATCACAAATTTGATGTGTCTTTGCTAGCTCCTACTCGTGATCAAGTTGAGAATTCTTAACTTAGCATTATTTAATGTGCATGTTCCTCCACTAAGGATATATTGAGAGGTTCTGACATTGGAAAGAAACTATAGTGAGAGTTACCCGCTTTAGAAAGTCCCTTCCATTAGAATCAGTATAAAACACCTTTTCTGTGGCCATATTTGCTGTCATTCTTGTGATGACCTCTTTTCCAACACCATCTTCAAGGGGAATTGGGCCAATCTTCATGATTCAAAAACTTGTCAGGAAAGCTTAGTGTGAATCTTGAGACAGATTTTTAACTTCTAGTTTACAGAAAGCAAGCAGAAACATTGGTAGGCAGAGCATTCTTAGTTACAAGAGTTGAATGTTATTGTGAAGAACAAGTCAGACTTTCACAAATGAATAATAAAAGCAGTTAGGATTCAGAAAATGTGACTTACAGTGTATTCAAGTTCTGCATGCTCTTGATCTTTGTAAACTCTTGTTACCTGATAAACAAACATAAACTAAAATATAAGGGGAAAAAAGAGCTAGTGGTGGAGGAAACACAAACCATAAAAATTTATGGATAAATGCTATAACAAAGCTCTCATTATATATTGTGAATGTTCTTGTAGGAACTCATGCGCAAAATTTATGGTCAAAAGGATTTGATATTCAGTATCATAGTTATTAATATCCCATTTTAAAGAAAGAAAAAAAATTATAGGGAGAGATGCCTATAGATGTTGACCTGGTAGATCCATGAATTAAATTGTTGGCGAACCTCATCAAACAGTGGTCCACGATGAACCTGCAGGGGCACCTGCAAATAAACAAAACAGTTTCAAAATAAATAAATAAAAATAATCAACTCATAAAATAGGAGCTAGAATTTAACCCTTTATTCTTGGGGTGTGGGGTAAGCACTACAAGTCCACATGGTTGAGAATAAAGTGGACTTGTGATTTTTTTACTCATTTGTCATTTTAGTTTATACTCCACGCAAGAAAGGGTTGGTAATTTGTTAAGCATTAAGAAAAAAGTAACTTACTGATCTTGCAACAATATGGGGAGGGGAACCATCAGGCCTTAAGATATATGCACCTGAAGATTGCTGTATAAAAGATGGCACATCAGCAACTACTGCATCAATTTAGTCTCAGGTATAAAATCCTTATACAGGTTGGGAAGTCACATACCATGCGCTCAGAGCTTGAACCATACCAAAAGTAGCTTTGCTGTATTGGCACATCAACCTAGTAAAATGTAACCAATTAATTATAAATGATGTCCAGTTTCACTGTCGTAACATCTCTTGATCTATATATTATTTTTCATTTCAGGATTGTCTTTAAGAAATGATACAAGGTTCTATATTGTGAAGATTGATGTTACACAACAAAGAGCCAAAACTAAAACTAAATGATAAACGAACTAAAGGAATAGAAGCATATGCAGATTTCAAGCAAATGTTAAGACAAAAACATCTCTCCATGAGTATTGGAATTTCCTTTTCCAAACTGTGGAGTTATTTGTAGGCATGCTTGGTAGAAAAGAAATTAGCTCCTGACAAGCATAATGTTTGCAGGCCGTAGAAGATTTCCCAGAAGAGTAACATGTATGATTGTGATTGAATAACCACTGCACATGCCGGCTACTTTCGGAGTTAATATCATAAACTTGTAGTCAATTTATTTAAGAATTTCAGTATGTTGGCCACAAATACCAAAGTAAGAAGAAGATTTTGCTTCCCCAACCCTAAGAATTAATTTTAGAAGGTCCAGAAAAGAATGGAGCAGCTGGTAAAGAATGAATCAAAACCCATAAGGAAAGCCTATGCTGCCTCCATTCATGAAGTGAAACAAGGTCCAAAAGAACAATCTGCCAAGCATTATAAACCTCTCATAGGAATAGTTAAGAAGTCTACCCCTGTTTTGGAATTAGACATCCGTTTGAGCTGACCAGTCATCGAAGAAAAGGACATTTTCAAATTTCCAGATCCGATTTCAATGGTATCATTCTGTGGGCTGTCCATCACAGAGAGCCCGTTTCTTCTTTTCCCTGCATAGTTTTGTTATCCAGAAATGAAAAGGGTAAATTGAAAGAAAATAAAGAAACAAACTCAGTTTCATGTGCTTCTCTTCAGCAGATCAACCTTAGAAGAAATCACGTTAGTCTTAAGCAGGGTCGTAGAAGGAGAAAATAAAATCAAATGCTTACCTATCCCAGTAGCACTAGCAATAAAGTAGGTACTCCAACCGAGTGGTGGCACAGACACTTGAAAGTGCAGCCAATACCGGGGCACTTGAATGGATGGAAATCCATATGCCTTCAAATAAAAGTTTCTTAAGCTGCTTGTGGTATTATCCATGGTAACATATTGCGTCTCGATATGTTTTCCATAGGAATCAGCAACAACTAGATTAGGGTCATTAACCTGGTAGATATAGTTACTCAACAATTTTAGTGAAAGAATGAACTCTGGTCATAGAAAGAGAAAGGGAGAGGACATCTTCGAATCACATCGAACTCAATTTAGAAAGACTAGAAACTGCAGATTGATGCTGAAATTACTGAACAAGGAATGAAACACCCAAGATGACTTGACCAGATACTTCGAGCTGAACGTGCTTAACATCTAAGTCATGATCAGAACAGGTCAAAGCATAACAAAAAATATATAAATGAACTAGAATACAGGTTTTTCCTGCCTTCTAATCATTTATCCTAACACCTTGATTTGATTTCATCTACTTGTTGAATGAAATGAACCCATTTCCTCCTTTACAGTATCGACAACAAAACAAGATTTTACTTACTGGTATCCTAATAACATCAGTGCGATTCCATCCAAGAGCGTTGTACAAAACCATGACCTAGAAATAACAAGTTTTACATAATGAATAGGATTCTGAGTTAAGTATTCATAAAGAAAAAGTAGAAGAATGTGAGATTACCAATCTCTTCCCATTTGCAATAGCTTCCTCTGTTGGTGGGCAGTAACTGATATTTAGTAATTGACACTGACAAAATTCAAAGAGGCAGCATCAGGCCAGGAGCATTAAATTGATCATCTAAATGGACATATTTGATAAAGATTGAAATTCAGTGGTGAAGACGTAAAGGAAATCCTCAAATAACGAAAGTAAGTTGCTTCTTCTCATGGCCTTAGTGCAAAACTATATTTTCATCTGAACAAGGAAGATCGATTAAGCAAATAACAAAAGGTACCTGACTAAAATTCAATGCTGGTTTTGCACATTGATCTCTTGATTTATTGCTAAGCAAGCATGACAGAGCAGAACTCACAGTAGCTTCTGCCTATACATTAAGTTAACTTTGAGGAATAAAACTAACTAGCAACGATGAAGAACTAAGGATCAAGTAATTCAGAAGAGATTTTAGCTGCCCACCTCCAAGGCTCCAATAGCAAGGCGTTTTTCGTAGTCATTTGTAGTGTGTTGTTTGGCAGTGCCAGTGACACCATCATGGTGCTGTGCAATACCTAAAGCATCTCCAAGTCTATATGTGTTGGGACCAGTGGATTTTTTCCCAACCAGGAACTCTAGTTGTCGTGCTGCCTGTTTTAGAAAGCAAAGAATTGTGTCAGTAAAACAGCAACATTCTACCGCCCAAAACGATAAAATTCAGCCAGAGTAGCCATTATAGATGTTTTCCTTTCTCCACAGGGTACTTCCATTTCCACCTGGTTCAAGCAAAATTAAGAGCAAGCTCTAATGTAAAAACTTTAGAACCAGATCGGAGCTTTTCCTAATATTTTTTCGAAACCACAAATCACCAAGACAAAGAGGCTACTGACATACCAAATAATATCCACTCAGCTGACGAACATATCGCTTCAAGGCTGGGCGACTAGTAAAAAAGCCAGTCCAGTAGGCATTTTCCGTATCTGCATAACTGACGAAAAACAAGCATCAAGTGTGTGTACTCAACAGACTGATGTCTGATGAATAGGAGAGAAAAAAAACAATAAGCTTTGCTTTTCTTACGGGAAATAATCATCAGTTTTCAGTGGCCAAGACTCATTTGCTGCATTTTTCACATCAGTGTAGATAGATGGTGTAGAATACAAAGCATTCACTCGACCATCCTGAAAGATCAATATGCTTAATGGAAGTTCAAATTGCATTTAGCATTTAATATCTTCAATTGCCTGTGCTGGGATTTTGGATTAATAAGAGTTGAAAAGGCATTGGACTACATTAGTTTCTTATCTTATCACAACTGCAAGAAACTTAAACAAGAGCTTTCTGGTCTTCCTACATCTTGTATATGCCCTATAACACATGTCGTTAGCAATCTGATTGATGGGCTCACACTCTTTCTTTCTTGTAAAATAGTAGTGATAGAGAGGTTCTTTGAGCATCTTCTGTGATTGTCCGACACTATATCTAACGGCGGGGAAAACCAAGTAGATTATAGGAGGTAAAGGCAGGGTGAGAGGGAACAACACTTGGGAATTACACCACAACAAATTGCTTCTGTAGAGTTTTGGACTAAGCGCCTCTGGCAAGCATGATACATCAACAGTAATTAAATAGGCTTAGAATGATGAGATTCAAGATATGTGTTTTCCTATTTCATATAAATATTACCTTGTTAACATAGTGAATTAATTTGTCCATCTGCTTGAACCAAGACTCAGCATATTGATACTGGAAATCATCACCCATGGTCCACATAATATGGTTTGTCCTTGTCACATTTGCCTGCATGATAAATGGTGGTAGGATTCTGTTATACATGCTCAGCTCATTTAGCAAAATGAAGTGCTTAACACCTGACTCCTTTGCAGCCATGAGAAGCACATAATTAGAGCGAAAGAGAGGAGTTCAAATTTTACTTGGGTCATAGCAGCATTTATAAAATCATTAACCCTCTGCTCAACATTGTAGTCATCTAAAAGGGGGTTGTCCTGCAATATGACATGCAATAGGCTAGGTGAAAAATCAACAAGAAAGTTGCGTAGTATTTGGAAATAGTAAGTAAACATTTGTAGTTTGTAGTTAGAACCTGGACTGGCACAAAGTCGTCAAATACTTCAAAATGAAAACCATTTGGGGGACTATAATGAACAGGAAAGGCATTGGCAAAAATCTGCAATCAGCCCAAACATGTGAATTGTAAACCCCACAAACCATTTTCAATAAACAATGGATAGGTTGTTGTTAAGAACCTGAGAGGAAGAACCAAATGTCTTGGATCCACGCCATATAACTTCAGGAGCTTTATCATCTTTGCGCTTCGCTCTGTCCTGGTAATCAATCCTTGCAAAGTGTACAGAATCAAATCCAAGCTGAAGGAACAATATAACCAATCAAAATGTGTCCACTGTCAACCCATTGGAAAATAAGCCAACTTAAAAAATAATAATAATCTGATGATGACAACAGTACATCAACTTTTGATAACGAAGATTTTTATTTTATTTTATTTTGAGAATAATCATTCTTATAAGATTCTACACCTCAGTCCCAAGAAGGTAAGCTTGCACTGCAGAATGTCCAAATGGATCAATCTGCCACCCAGCACGAGGAGTCTTGTTAAACTGCTCCTTTATTGCGCGGTGACCTAGAGTTGTTTGGTCAATCATGTCTATGTAATGACAAGTTGCTTCATCATGCATACACCAACCACCATTTCTGCAATTGAACACTTAAACGCTTGTCATTTCCATAAAAGAAATGCATGTTGTGCGTCCATAACTACCAAAAACGTTAAATCTCTCCCTCCCTACAAAAGCACATGAATATGCAGACACCCTGAAAATTGCTTTATAACTACTGCATACACAAATTCCAATTGGCCAGCATCAACAAGTTTCCTCACTTGCTCTTGAATTTCCTCACTTTGTTCTACCCACCATCGCTGGAAAAAAGCCTACATATCATTCACATTCAGCTTTGTTAGATTATTGTAACCGCATATGCACTGGATAGCTTGACGAGGGAAAAAGGGATAGAGAAAAAAAAAGACGTGAGAGAATTTCACATCAAATGGCAAGATATCCTGCTAGTAAACAGCAGGAGCTACCAAACAGTCCTGGATTAGTCCAAACATTTGGGTACTCTACTGTGAAGTCAATCAACTTCCATAGGAGATCCAACTTCTAGTTAGAGAAAAGAAGAAAACAAAAATTGTAAGTTTCTATATTGACGATGAATCTTATGATAATCAAGATATAACTCTTCCAAGCCCTATTTTCTTCGTAGCTTGAATGAAATTTCAGAATCAGCTAATATGTCACCATTATCCTAAACTGTAAAACTAATTCATAGAACAGCATTTGATGTATGAGTTTTCAGAAAGTATAACAACGCAGAACTGCATTTAGGATTCCTATTAAAGAGTAGTGTATCCTGCACATAGCATATCATACACCGGTTGTTTGTGCAGAAAAAGCAATTGATTGAAGTTTGAACTTGTAAATAATATTCCAGGAACAACGAAAACAAAATATGCAAAAGGGAATCCATGAATCTAGTATTAGACTAAAGACCAAGCAGGAAAAAAGAAAAATCTCCATTTCATTACCATTTCAACAAAAACAAACTTCCTATTGGAATCTCGACGCAACGATTCCACCACTGAATCCAGCACATTCTCAACACAAGCACCCTGCCAAAGAACGGTAACGAAGTCAAACATGAAAATCAATCCCTTTAAAGAAAACCATAAAATCAATCAGAAGACAAACAGATTAGAACCTGAATACTGTTATTTGACCCAACATAGTATTGATCAACAGTCTTTAACCAACCAACATCATCATGTGAATGTGGTACCAAATGGACATTCAACTTTCCTGGCACAACTCCACCTCCAGTATTGTAATCCACATAACCACCATTAACTACTTCACCATGCAAGCCAAAAACAACCACGAAAGTAATAAGAACCCATCCATCAAACCATGTCAAATCCCTCTCAAGCTTTTCCATTTCAACCCCAACAAATTCTAAGCATGAAAGGTTGTCTTTCTGTTTTCTTTTGTTTTTTAAAGGGTCCAACGTATTCAGCCAAAGGAATGTTTTACAAATGGCATGTAAAGACAATTTTTTTCCTTGGTCTTATCTTCTCCTGCATTTCCTTGCCGGCCTAGTAGCTGTAAAGAGTCAAAGGAGTCAAAGGAGTCTTTATAAGGAAATGAAGAGGGAGGGAGAGATAGATTTTTACTGTGGAATCTCATATGAAATTTTGATAGCTAAAGCTCGAATTGAAAGGTCATCGAGTTTACCTAATAATAAATTCCAAGATTTAAATTAAATTAAAAATCGAAAACAAAACTCAATTTTAATGTGGGTTATGGCTTGATTCTTCGTGGATGACATTGTTTATCCTATGGTACTTTTTTTATTATTTTTAAACTTTATTTCTTTACTATTTTATTCTTGCACTTGGTGTTTGCATCATTCACTTTTTATTTATATTCCATACATCTAAATGGTGTTTAGGATGAATTAAAAAATAATTTTATAAAAAAAAAAAACAAGGATTCAAATTAAGAAAACAAAATCATGCATTTCATTTTTATTGTTCAAAAAGGATGAAAAACTATAATTTTATCTATGAAGTCTCAAATCTTTACATTATTGGGTCTATGAATTTATGTTTAGATCATAAATTTCATTTTATTTGAGTTTTGATCCCTATATATTGAGGGAAAAGAGAGAAAACATTTGATTGATTATATTTCAACAATAAAAAAACACTTATATTAGTGTCAGTGGAATTCATCTTAAAGAGTAGAGTTCTATAAAGGTGGTTTGGAACTTTTAGTATGCTGAAAAAAATAAATTCAAACTCATTTTTTTTAATTGATCTAACTTTTTATTATTATTTTTATTATGTTTTGGGTAAAAAATTAGATTTGGATTTTTAGGATTTTTTTTTAAAAGTGTTTTAAATAAAAAAAGATTGAAAATGAGATTTTTAGATTCAAGAACACAAAAACCAACTTCCTGACCAGAATTTGAATTAGATGACAGCATGTGGTATTACCTACCAAACAGATAACATGTTATCAAATTTAAAAAAAGATAATAATGATGTGTTGTTTATCAATTTAAAGAAAAAATATTCAGACGTTACTAGGCTTTGGTTTTTTAGCCTAGAATGCTGGGTGATTCTGCTAGACCTGGTGTCTTATTTTTTTATATATCTATTACACTCTAGTTTTTTTAAGTTTTTTTTAAGGTATTTTTTTATCAAACTCAATATAAATCATATTAAAATGTTATTTTAGTTATTATCAAATTTTGTAATAGTTTTTAAATTAGATTATAGTTT
>Ga0325402_1005693_pt1 | contig 11699 bp, 11 predicted proteins | sample PopdelMetagenome_22_FD_207212 | JGI IMG/M metagenome (GOLD analysis project Ga0325402, IMG submission 207212) | Populus deltoides microbial communities from Bellville, Georgia, United States - Xylem-PdKOR-R3 | ecosystem: Host-associated > Plants > Phyllosphere > Stem > Wood/Secondary xylem...
CACGCCTAATCACCAGTGTTAGAGAATCTATATCTACCTACCCTCCCTCCCTCCCCCTGTATTAGATTTTTATTTCCATTTAGTGTCACAATAAGAATCCTTAGAAGTTAGAACCCTAAATAGAAAGGAAGGAAAACATGGAACCCAAACTCAGAATGCAAATCAAAGAAACAGTACGAGAAATCTTGGAGGAATCTGACATGGAAACTACAACTGAACATCAGATTCGTAGGTTAGCATCCAACAAGCTTGACCTTGACCTTGATAAATCTGAGTACAAGACTTATGTTAGACACGTCGTTAATTCTTTCCTCGAAGAACAAAAGGCCAAACAAGAAGACGATGAAGAAGAAACAGGCAAGCAGGAGCAAGAGTATGATGATGAGGGCAATCTTGTCATTTGCAGGGTTAGTGCAAAACCCTAACCCCTTCTCCCCCCTTTTTGGTCTTAGCTTTGGAAATGTTGATTTTGAGATGTTAGGTTTGTTAATGAATATTGAATGTTTCTTTTTGCTGCTTTTGATTGACAGTTGTCAGCTAAGAGAAAAGTGACAATACAGAATTTCAGAGGAGCAAATTTGGTCTCAATAAGGGAGTATTACTATGACGGTGGAGCAGAAAGACCTACTACTAAAGGTAGATTATTTATTAAATTGTGGATTTTTTTTTCAAAATGTTATATGCTGCTTTTGTTTTTTTCTATTATTTTGTTTAGTTTTGTGTTTTTCTATGTGGGTTTCTTGTATTGATGCAAAATAAGATTGGTTTGTAACTCAAGTTGTGGGTTTGGAGGATTTTTTTTCTAGTTAAATTGAAGTTTTTTGACGATCATCATAGTCACGACTGTCTGATTCTCCGAGTTTGGTGGATTAATCAGTGGTGTATAATTGTATAGGTTGAGAGAAGTTATAAATTAAGATGTTGGTTATGGATGTTTGGTTTTTCAATCCTTGATTATTTGGTTAATTTTGTGAGGGGCAGCCATTTTCTCTGGTTGAGTTCTGCGGTAGTCAATTTCAAATCTTGTTTTATCACTTGAGCAATCTGATTTTGAGCATCTTGACACAAGACTATTTTGAACCCCTCTTACAATATCTTTTATCTGTGTGATTTTCTTTCAACGGATCTTCTGGTGTTAGATTAATGTTTGATGCTTGCAGTCATTCCATTTGTGTGGTTTTGTATGATGGCTCATACAGTTCTATGATTTACGTTGGAAACTTAAGGGATATGGATATGCTTAGATTTTGATTTCGGTGTAGTGAAGTGCCCTGCATCCTGCTTTAAGGCAGTCACTCACTTTAGTGTAGTGAAGTGTCCTGCATCCTGCTTTAGGGCAGTTACTCAATGCAGCGTGATTTTCCTGAGAGCTATAATTTCACCAAGGCCAATCTTCAGGAGATTACTATTCTTTTCATGTTCATCAAACATAGAGGCAATTCAGAAAATATGGGAATGACATTGAAATAAAACCGTTTGGACTTGATAATATGCGTATTTCAGAATAAAAGGAAGAAGAATCCAAGAGCACAACTATGCATTATGAGTGTTTACTGGAATCCGAGCAAGGTTTTTTGCTTTTTATCTAAGAGTCAGTTTTATCATTAGTGTGTATTGAAAGGATTTCAGTTGGAAACACATAACTTATATTCATTCAAACTCCTGCATCTAAGATAAAATGTGTGACAAAATTGACAAATGTTGTTGAAGACTGTTACATTAAAGCCGTTTGATATTCTGCCTCATTGGATTATGGTCATTAGTCTCTTTTTATCTGTGCACACATGCGTGGACATGTGTAAGTCAGGCCATGTTGAATAACTATTTTGTTTCTTTAAAGCATTAAGCCCAGTTGTGTTTCATGCTGCTAATATGTGAAGGTTTTGCTTAACCCTTTCTTGTTGTCTCCTCTCAGGAATAAGCTTAAACGAGGAACAATGGTCGACCTTGAGGAAGAATATACCAGCAATTGAGAAAGCCGTGAAGGACATGCAGGATCGGGATATGTGAGAGTGATTCTGCTGTCCGGGTTTTCAAATGCTCGGAGGTGTCTTTGAAGAATTAACTGTCACCATGTTTTGTACTGTTTCTGAATATTAAGTTCAGACAGCCTGTTGCTGGCATCTTAAAATGCTTCATGTCTTGCAAGATTTAACTGCTGCTATGGCCTGTGCCTGTGCTTCTTGTCATATTACTGAAGACAGCTTGTTGTGAATCAATGTTACCCTGCTGGCCTTGATATATTCTCCAGTTTATGGAGTCGCCAAAATTTAATGCAACCGTTGTTGCCTTGATTCACATGCAAACCGCCAAAAAGCATAAAGAATTCTCCTTACATTCCCGATTGATTTGATGACGATTTGTTGTCCATAGACGTTGTCAAATCATTTTGAAGGGTTGTTTTGTTGTAATAAAAGTTGACTCTCCAAAATAATAATAATAAAGAGAAATGGTGATTGGGTTGTCTCAACTCTCAAAGCATAATGTTACCGAACATATATAGAACAGTATTACGTTACTGAACACAGTTAATGTTTCTAGTTAAATATTCTTGTAGACAAAACGCAAAATTTGACAAACTTCTCAAAGTTGTTTCAATAAAAAATATATTCCATTTTGCTCTTATCAGTTATTTCATTATTGAATGTATTAATTTTCCTAGAATAATAATATTATTTCACTTCATTAATTCATCTAAAGCAAAGTAGCCACATGATGCGTTAAATTGGTAAAAATAATAAATTTTAATTTGAAATAATAAATTAAAATTTTAAAACATGTATGAATGTAAAAACATATTTCTCTAAATAAAACTAAAATTATACTCTAATAATTGCTTCCGTTTCTTATATACCTTTCCCTTATCAACCTACTGGTCGGCTGCAAATCCCATTTTGGTCACAATAAACGACTTGTCGGTTATCCATTACCTCCCTATGAAGTGTGAGGTTTCTTAGGGCATCTCCAACCATGAAAGTTAAGTCAAATTATTGATTTGATTTTTTTAAAAAAAAACGTAAATATGGTTTTTTATATGCATTTCAATAAAAAAATTCATTTTAATAATTTATTTTTATTTTAATATATTTAATATTAATAATTTTTGTTTTTTAGAAAAAACTATTAAAAAAATTCAATTAATAATTTTTTTTCATTTTTTTATATAAATATATAGGAATGATTTTTTTTTAAAAAAATCATTTTAGATTTTTATTTAATTATTCTATTAGAGTTACAAAATTAATATAAAAAAGTTTTGGCTCTTATTTTTCTCTTCCATTGTAGATGCTCTTATGGTCAAATGAATAGCAAGGTAGCCAATTAACGACCTGTCGGGTTATTCATCACCTCACAAAATCCTCTGCACTGCTTCTCCATCCCTTCACCCCCCTCTGTGAAGTGTCAGGTTTCTTGTGGTTAAATGAATAGCCAAGGAGGCATCTCAATGGCAGGACGTGGAGGATCATCAGCAACAGCAACAAGTTCTTGGGTATCACCAACATCAGTTTCAACATCAGGGAAAAGAATACAACGAGAAATGACTGAACTTAACATGGACCCACCTCCTGATTGCTCTGCTGGACCAAAAGGTGATAATCTTTACCATTGGATCTCCACTGTCATGGGGCCTCCAGGTTATTTCCTCTACTTCACACTACTTTTCTTGTCTTTTTGAGTAATGGGTTCTTGTTGCTTTTCTTGTTTTTTGTTCTTAATCTTTATAAAGTTCTCAGCTTTAGTTCAACTGAGTATGTCTTGAGGATTATGCTTTTTGAAACTTCCATGCGTTATTGCTGCTGAGCTTAATTTAGACAAAGCTAGCTGTCACTGATCAAACTGTCTTTTTTATTTTCCTAGTAATTTGGATGTTGTTTGTTTGGATTATAAATAAGTTTCAACTTTTGGTTCTAGCAATGAAATTGGAGAATATAAGATTGAAGGTCTTATTTGATCATGTTCCTTATTAAACAGCCCTCTAGGAACTGGTAGCTTGTTCTTCATCATACTGGGGTTCTCTTTTCAGTTTTGCCTATTTTTCCATGTTATAGGGTTTCATTCCTGTTATGCTTCATATGTTTTGTAGGAACGCCATACCAAGGCGGAATATTTTTCCTTGATCTAACGTTTCCAAGTGATTATCCATTCAAACCTCCAAAGGTATGTGCATTTACATCCAATTAGTTGATTGCCATGCATATATACATATCTGCTGAGTTTTTCATCTTAGACGTGAGATTATTGATTTATGTGGTTGATCTACTTCTCGGTAAGCTTACTTGAAAGATTAGAATGAAATAGGAGTCAAAATGTTTCAAAATTTTATGTTGAAGCTCAAGAGTATAAGGGTTCCATTTATAACTCTACCAAAGTAATAGGTGATGTTGGACCCTGTCGGCCGTGGCACTATTGTGATGCCTAGTTGGATTACAAAAAATAGCAGTCCTAGATCTTATGTGTGCTCTTCTGTGATAATTATTCTGTTGATGGCCTGCATTTCTAGTTACATCAGAAGACAGCAAGTGAGAGAATCGAGGATAACTCATGAAGATGGAACATTTAAGAATTAAAAGGAACTCCTTTTCTGAAATGTAGTTATAGCAGTTCAATGAACCTTTGTGTATAGTTTACATCCATGGATCTAACATAATGTTTTACGCATCAAATATAGTTGTGACATTGCCAAGATGTTGTTAATAATATAATGAATTATCGTATTAGATTTTAGGACCTTTGACTGCTAACTTGTACATTTCCAACCATTCCATCATTAGTTGACTCTGAGCCATATCAAGGAAGATTGAATATAAGCACAACTGCATGAAAGCATATTTTTGGTGATGGTTAAGGGAGTAAGGTGTTTTGATGCTCCACTTTCTATGTTCGTTCTTTTACTTATAAGATTATTTTACAGGTAGTGTTCAAGACTCGTATCTACCATTGCAATGTTGATTCTGCCGGCAACCTTAGTTTGGACATCCTGAAGGATAGTTGGAGTCCAGCTCTTACAATTACTAAAGTGCTACTTGCAATCAGATCGATTTTCACTCACCCTGATCCTTGTAATTTTTCTTGCCTTCGTAATAGTCTATAAATTCTTTTTTTTTTCTTTAGCTCGGGTTTCGAGGCAGATATTTGGGTTCTGGCCTTTACACCAACTGCTATTTTAGTTGCAGGCTGGTTGATTTTTACTTCCATATTATTTCTGACAAATTTGTATTTCTTTGTTCAATTTTGATGACCATAGGAGTTTTGTTGGTTGGCAATGGGGAACATTTTATATAATCTTGTGAAACCACGGTCATACCTTTTTGTCAAGGAAAAAAATTTCATGGGGCATATTCTTGTTGAAAGTCTTCACTTTCCGATTTCAATTACCCTGTGATGAACACCCAATGGAAAACCAAGTTTTCAGGTTTTATATGTACAGTAAAAACTATGTGAAAACCCTTTTTGCTATTTATGTTTGGCATCCCAGAGACCACCTTCATATTAAATATTCTGATGTTTTACTAACGTTTGGTGTTCTCCTCACCGCAGACAATCCTCTTGTCCCTGGCATTGCCCACATGTACTTGGCAGATAGAGCAAAACATGATGAACTAGCTGCAGAGTGGACACTGCGATTTGCAAAGTGAAACTTATTGAGCGAATGAGCAGCCTTGCAAACAGAGTTTCTTTTCTACAAAACATACTTCGGCATCTTGTTCTGCAGTGCAGATTACTGGACAGGGGAGGTCAGAGCACCTCATTATTGGTTGAACTTAGAGTTGAAAGGTTTGTAAATCTCTTGTAAATGTGCCATACATTTTGCAAACTGCCCAAGGTTATTTAGATTCAAGGAATATCATTGTTAAAGGTTTCTCCCTTTCTCTCATGTGGCTCGGAATTCTGTGTATGCTGTGTTATATGAGATGTTCTCTGTGCGTTTATGCAATTGGTTGTGGAGAAGTTCTATGGATCATGCCCCCAAAGTTGTCAATTAGGTCCAAATTGAGAATATTCAATTTCAAATTGTGGTAGTAGAAAAGTAAACGTTGGATTACCAAGGGGGGTGTTCGAATGTTTTCTGCAGCATATTTTTCTAGGTTTGCAGCATCTATTTAACTTTTCTGGGATCAACTTTGCTGTTTGGCTCGCCATTCACTACTGCATATTCAGCATTGCTCATGAGTTGTCTAGCATATTCTCCTGCATCAATGCCATGTTTGGACCAACCACCCACACCATCTGCCACCCCAACTGTTTTCTTCTCTGCGCAAATAAAATGGGCATCATCGCCCTGTAGCGTCCCAAGTTTTTCCATGGGAATATAGGATGATCCAGAGATCATTGTCAATTTTCTCTTCTTTGAACTAGTCCTATAGACAACGAAAAGGGCAAAAACAAAATCGCAAGTCACCTGCCTAAAATTATCGAGTTATTAATGCGCCGTGTGATGCATTTAATTAGGGTTAGAGTGTCTACAAGTTAGATAAAAACAAGAAGAGAAAAAACAAGTAAAAAGGCCTGTCACGTACCCATGATCAGTAGTGGTATTTTGTTCTTCGCCTTTCATTGTCAAGGCGGCCATATCGTTGCTAAAGAAGCCACTTGTTGCTAGAACATGGCAATACATAGAAAGAAAAGATGGTAAGAGTTCGACGAAAAATAAACAAAAGGATGAAAATCCCGTGCTATGTAGCAGTAGCTTGTTCGTTCCGAGTCCACTTAGAACTTAAATAGGAACCCACAAACAAAATCCTTATCTGATATGGATCAAGGGTTTAGCTGGTTCATAGGTGGATTTGTTACTCAATTCTTCAATTTAATCTTTAATAAATTCTTATTTTCTTTCTTTCCAAACCCACAAAACCAAGTGGGTTTCTCAAGAACTCGAGTTGAGTGCCCCATCTCAAAGAAAGAAAAGAAGGAAGGAAAAAACTTGTTCTTGTTTGGCCTTATATGCTTCTGCCGCGTGGCTTCATACAAAGCAAAAGAAAGAAAATCTACAGGAAAGGCCGATATTCGTTGCAGTAAGACACTCATTTTAGGACTGGAAAGATGATTGATGCGTGGCCTTTTAGGAAATACGTAAACAAAAAATCAACTTGTATGGAACCAAAAAAAAAAATTAATCTTTTTTAATATTTATTGTTATTCTCTCTTTATAATTTTATATCTATTGTTTTTTTAATATTTATTGTTATTCTCTCCTTATAATTTTATAGAATAACTAAACTAACCCATTTTATATATCTTTTTTTATTAAATTGAAGTTTATAGATAAACATAAATAAAATACTTCAAAATCTAATATAAAACAAAACAAATTAAATTTTAGATATTTATTGTAACATTTTAGGTTAATTTTGTTATTTTTATGTAAATATCTCACATTTTCATTACAAGATGGATTGCTAGTTTTCTTCATCTCATTATTAAAAATATTTCCTCATAAAAATACTAATTTTGTGTTGACATGGTCATAAGATAATATTTATATTACTAATATATTTTCACTTCATGGATTTTCACTTCATTTCAGCGAGATAAGACGTCTTCTTCTTCTTCTTCTTCTTCTTCTTCTTCTTCTTCTTTTTCCCTTGATTTTTATCATGTCTTTTGGCATAAAAAGTAATTGAGAAAGCTTGACAACTTGTTTAATTTTGTAAATTTAAATCTTGGAGATAATATTTAAATAAGTTTATTATTATATATTAATATATTTTTTGTATTGTTTGTGTTATATATATAATCCAGGTATATATAAAAATGCAATCAAACAATTATGAAAACAAATTATAATTTTTAATTATTAAAATCTTCGTGTTTCACCTTTTAATGTAATATTTAATGTTTTTCGTAATTGAGAATTATATTAATTGAATCACATTTCAAAATATATTGTTTCCAAACATATGATTGGAGAACGAAAGATAAGCTTATGGTTGAACAAATAAAAGCAGAAGCGTAGTAGTTGGCTGAGCTTAACAGACATTCAAAGCAAAAGCAAACAAATGGTGGCCAACGGGAGATGCCTTTTCTTTCTCCTATTATTCCTCTCCCTCTCCCCCTCCAACTCCAAACCAGTAGCAAATCCTCAGTTTCCATGCAAACCACCAACCCATAACACCTACTCCTTCTGTAACAAATCCTTAACCATCACTAGAAGAGCCCAGTCTCTCATCTCTCACTTAACCCTCCAAGAAAAGATCCAGCAACTCTCAGACAATGCCTCAGGGATCCCCAGACTTGGCATCCCACACTATGAATGGTGGTCTGAGTCTCTCCATGGAATTTCCATTAATGGCCCAGGTGTGTCCTTTAAGAATGGAGGACCTGTTACTTCAGCCACTGGTTTTCCTCAAGTTATTGTCAGCGCTGCTTCTTTTAATAGGACTCTTTGGTTCTTGATTGGATCAGCTATTGCCATCGAGGCTAGAGCTATGTACAATGTTGGCCAAGCAGGGTTGACCTTCTGGGCACCTAATATTAATATTTTTAGGGATCCCAGATGGGGGAGAGGCCAAGAAACTCCTGGTGAGGATCCTATGGTGGCTTCTGCTTATGCTATTGAGTTTGTCAAAGGTTTCCAAGGTGGGCATTGGAAAAATGGTACTGAGACTGAGAGTACTGGTAGACATGGGATTGGACAGAAGAGGGTACTGTTAGGAGAGGATGGCGAAATTAATGATGATAAGCTTATGCTCTCTGCTTGTTGCAAACATTCCACTGCTTATGACCTGGAGAAATGGGGCAATTTCAGCAGATATTCATTCAATGCTGTGGTAACTTGTTTTTTAATCCAATTCGTTAATTCATTTTTACTGGTTTTCATAATTGTTAGTTGGAATTACAAGATAAAATATAACTCCATCGAGAACTCCTTTGATAGTATTGTTAACTAGTTTCAAAAGGGTTTCCGTTGGCTTGGCTTAATTTGTAACTGGTTGGTAGGTAATAGAGAAAAGTTTTAACTGCGTTTAGTTTGTTTCTTTGTAACCTATGACTTTTGGTTTGCTGGAGCAATATTTGATTGTCAAGTTCACTTTTTTATATATAAGTTGTAGGGTATTACAAAGCAAGATTTCTTGGTGTTTTGGCCTTTCTTAAAAATGAACGTTAACTGCAATCTCAAGTGAGTTTAATTGGTTTATCATTCCTAATAGGTTACAGAACAAGATATGGAGGATACGTATCAGCCTCCATTTCGTAGTTGCATACAAAAAGGCAAAGCAAGCTGCTTAATGTGTTCATATAATGAAGTTAACGGGGTGCCTGCTTGTGCAAGAGAGGATCTCTTACAAAAACCTAGAACAGAATGGGGATTCAAGGGGTAAAAGTTTTTAAGAGTTCTTTCTATATTATGCAATGGCAGAATCGAAATTCAGAATTTGATTGCTCATATTTGCGTGTCCCCGTGGAAAAACAGATACATCACCTCAGATTGTGATGCTGTGGCCACAATTTTTGAATATCAGAACTACTCCAAAAGCCCTGAGGATGCGGTTGCTATTGCTCTTAAAGCAGGTATCTATAACTAGCAGCAAACAAATACCACTGTTTGTCCAATTAATAGTCACTATGGGGATGCTTATTTGTAGGAATGGATATTAATTGTGGAACATATGTGCTACGAAATGCTCAATCTGCTGTCGAGAAGGGCAAGTTACAAGAGGAAGATATAGATCGAGCTCTTCATAATCTTTTTTCAGTTCAACTCAGGCTAGGGCTGTTTGATGGAGACCCTAGAAAAGGGCAGTTTGGAAAACTTGGACCTAAAAATGTCTGTACCAAAGAGCACAAGACACTAGCACTTGAAGCAGCAAGGCAGGGAATTGTGCTTCTGAAAAATGATAAAAAATTACTGCCTTTGAATAAAAAAGCTGTTTCTTCCTTGGCTATTATTGGTCCACTGGCAAACATGGCAAACAGTTTGGGTGGTGACTACACAGGTATGACTTGCTGCACATAATATCTTATTCAATTCAAATTCTATCCTTTTGTGTGAATTAGTTTCATAAACTAAAAGTCAGATTAAGTATTGGCAAATTGTTACCAAAAATCATTGAACTGAAGTGTTTTCTTTCTATGATGGACTGGTTATCATGATGTAAACAAACAATCATTCTATTTGTAATTTCCATATTAGTTGCAGAATCACACTGATAGCAAACCTCGAAATCCGCTTACATCAAGTAATTGCAGAGTTTTGTAAACATTGTAGAATTTCTTCAACTTCAACACTATATATTTATTAATTGATACATTTAATTGTAGGATATCCATGTGATCCACAGAGTCTTTTTGAGGGACTTAAAGCCTACGTAAAGAAGACTTCTTATGCCATCGGTTGCCTTGATGTAGCTTGTGTTTCTGATACTCAGTTCCACAAAGCAATAATTGTTGCCAAAAGAGCTGATTTTGTAATTATTGTTGCTGGGCTTGATTTATCACAAGAAACTGAAGAGCATGACCGAGTTAGTCTTCTGTTACCTGGTAAACAAATGAGCCTTGTATCATCTGTTGCAGCAGCAAGTAAAAAACCAGTGATTCTAGTTCTTACTGGTGGAGGACCACTTGATGTATCATTTGCCAAAGGAGACCCAAGAATTGCTAGCATTCTTTGGATCGGGTACCCTGGTGAAGCTGGTGCAAAGGCACTTGCAGAAATCATCTTTGGAGAATATAATCCAGGTTGGTATGTGTACAAACATCAAGTTCATATTCTCTTCCAAAAAATTGAAATTATCCTACTACATCTTTCATCGACACTACATTGAAAACTCCAATTTGTTAAAGGCGAGACAGCATAAAAATAAAATCATCTTTGTAAAAGCATGAAGTTACCTTTATTAAAACTCATCATTTAGAATGGATTCATTTCCAGGTTTTTTAAGGAAAGCAGGTTACCAGTTAAGATATGAAAAGTATAAAAAATAGAATCCATTTGAAATTACATATGTTCTGATATCAGGTCCCATGGAAAAATGTCTGGGATTGTTTGGTTTCTCTGATACATAGAGAAAACAATGCTTTCTTGTTCTCATCCAGAAGTCCCATTAAATGTCTTTACATCAAAATTTGCAGGTGGAAGATTGCCAATGACATGGTATCCTGAGTCATTCACTGAGGTATCGATGACTGATATGAACATGAGACCTAATCCTTCTCGTGGTTACCCAGGAAGAACCTATCGGTTTTACACTGGAAACCGAGTATATGGATTCGGTGGAGGCTTAAGCTACACTAATTTCACTTACAAGATCTTGTCAGCACCAAGCAAGTTAAGTTTGTCAGGCTCTTTGTCATCAAATTCTAGGAAGAGAACACTACAGCAGGGAGGAGAAAGATTAAGTTATATAAACGTCAACGAGATTACATCTTGCGATTCATTGCGATTCTATATGCAAATTTTGGTCGAGAATGTTGGAAATATGGATGGAGGCCACGTGGTGATGTTGTTCTCTAGAGTGCCAACAGTTTTCAGAGGCGCTCCAGAAAAACAGCTTGTTGGATTTGATCGAGTGCATACTATTTCCCACCGATCCACTGAAATGAGCATCTTGGTCGATCCTTGCGAGCATCTTAGTGTTGCAAACGAGCAAGGAAAAAAGATAATGCTGTTGGGTGGCCATGTCCTAATGTTAGGAGATCTGGAGCACTTTGTTACCATTCAAATTTATTGATTCCAACTGTTTCAAAATACCACAATGTTT
>Ga0325402_1005696_pt1 | contig 11698 bp, 5 predicted proteins | sample PopdelMetagenome_22_FD_207212 | JGI IMG/M metagenome (GOLD analysis project Ga0325402, IMG submission 207212) | Populus deltoides microbial communities from Bellville, Georgia, United States - Xylem-PdKOR-R3 | ecosystem: Host-associated > Plants > Phyllosphere > Stem > Wood/Secondary xylem...
AAAGTCGTATATTTTGCACGCGAAGTGTTTTGATGCTAACCATTACTCTCAATGATATAAGCAGCTTTCATGTCTTTGTTTTTTAAAAATTGTATTCAATAAATCTATCGCATGTATAATTACATCTACGGTGTCCTTAATTGGAAAGACGAATTGAAAAAATATCCTTTACTTGTAGACCAAACTGATACAATTAAAAAATTTAAAGATAGATTTGCAACTTGCTTCTCCCTACAAGGACAGATTAAGTCATTTTATCTTAAAGAAATTAGCCCAGTTGATAAATTAGTCTGGTTTCGATGTGTCTGGCCTGCTTAATTTCCAAGCAAATGGTTTTGGTGTAAAAAAAACTGTTTAAAGATATTGATATTGTTAAAAAAAAAAAAAAAAAGTCTAAGGAATTGGATTATTAGATTAATGTTTCCACGCCATCATCAGGATCTTGTCAGGAAAAAACATAATAAAATAATGCAATGTGAATAATAATAAGATCCTAACGGTAGAGAATTGGTATAACCCGAGGATTTTATATGTTAATAACAATAATAATTATATTAAAAAAAAAACAAGGTAGTTGTTATTAATAAGAGCCGAAGACTTTACAACTACAATTCCGCGGGAGACTTGGGGGCAGACTCACCAGATTTCTTCCCAGATATTTCTTGTAATCTTAATAGGGAAGAAAACAAATATCAATAATAATAACAACGCCTTCCTTGACAACGACTCTTCAGTTATAAGTCCATCATGCTCTTTTCTATATAGAGAAGATGCTACAGTAATGCCTGTCATAGCATAGCTGTTAAATCCCAAGCTGGTTTTTTGGGTAACGCACAAGAAAGATAATTTTTAAGTATTTGTGTCTTGTTTCTAGCCTTTTGTTTTTCCTTATCTCGGTTTTGTTTTCTTGAGTGCTTGCAAAGATGATGCTTCAATATCGAGACCTGGCCAAGCTTAAAACCAAAAAGGTACTCTCTTTCTCTCTCTTGATTGATCCTTTTTGTTTCCTTATTATATCACGTGGGTTTTTACTGGGATTTAGTTTTGGTTTGCTTCTTGGTTGGAATAAGTAAATGGGTTTCCTCTTTTTCAATTTTCATCATGTGAATCACTGGTGATGCCACTTATTGGTTCTCGATGACTTCATGTTAGGGTGGTTTTCCTTATTTCGTGGCTTGACTGGGGTAGAAAACTGAAATGCTAGTTTGATGCTTAGGGAGTGAAATGCAACTAGACTGGAAAGGGACTTGAATTAAATAACCGGACATTTTAGATTTTATCAAAATTGAATTTCATTGATTTCAGGAAAAATCAACTTGCTTTGATACTGATGATGCTGCTTCAAGAAATGAAAAGGGTTCCCTGGAAATGATTTTAGCATGGAATAAATTTTTGTAGATGTATTTGCATTTGTTTTATGCTATATTTTGCTTCTATATTTCTAGGTTTCTAGCCATTGCGATATATAATGGCTGCACAAAAATGCGGGTTTAAGTTATAATCTGTTTTTTAAAATGTGTTGGCAATGGAAACAGATTGTTTTTGAAGATGTAATCGCTGCACGTGATTCTGCCACACTAGAGCATCTGAAAGAGTTAAGCTCCAAGCGCAGGGTAATTGAGGAGTCTATTAATCAGACTAGTTACATCACCGAGGCTATTGCTAGAGAAATATCCGGTGGACTGACTTCTCGTTGCGAGCAGGTAATCTATTAATTTCTGAATGAGAGTCTGGCTAAGCAAAATGGAAGTTTTTATCTTTTGTATTCTGTGAAACTAGCCCTTCCTTTTGTGTGTTGTCTAATTGCCAAACTTTCTTCAAAGTGATGACTGTTGTGTTCCCCGTGTCTTCGATGAATGAACTCAAGCATAAAAGTAATCTTAATATCTCCTAGTGATATTGTAGTTAAGAGCCATATTGGAGATCCTGAATTTGTCAGTTTGGTTTTGAATGTTGGGGATTCCGGCTCCCCTATGCACGGACCGCGGACCAGTGGTGTTCTGATAGTTGCTTATTGGAAGCTAAACACACTGAGACACAATATTTAACGTGGTTCGGCAAATCGCCTACATCCACGGGAGAGGTTCATATTATTAGAGATAGAGAAAGGATATAGTACAAATACATGGAGGAGGAGGATCACTTCACTCAAACTCTACTCCCAGCTCTCACACACTGCTGCGCATTGCAGCAGCTCCTCTTTCTCTCTTCTTCTCTTCACTTCACTCTCTACACTCTCTCACTTTGCTCTCTAAAATTATGCCTCTTTTATAGGCATCAATGGTAAGACAAGATCCACAAATCATGGCACCAATTATGCCACTATATGTGCTTCCACTTTGTACCAAGTGGTTGATGAGTTGTTTCACTTGTACAAAGTGAAAGTTATTTGCCACAATAATGGCTATTTCCTAACATGGAATCCGTGTGATGTTATATGATCCAGTAAAAATTTAGTTGTAATAGAATTAAATGATTCAATTTGCATGTATTTTACAGTTGTCGTAGTCTCTGTAGCATTTCACATATTATTCTGAGTTGATAACTTGTTGAAAATATCTCAGGAACGTCTCAGACTGGAACACTATTTACCATTACTGGAAAATTTCATTTCTCATGCTGATTTGATTAGCAGCAACAGCCAGATGGTTCAGTGGACTTCACAACTCAAGATACGATGGAGTAGTGCTTCTAGCTCGTCATCTTTCTTTGACCTTAGAGGTCCAAAGTTTTTTCAAATCGATAATTTGCGATTTGAGCTTGTTATGATCCATTTCCTCTATGGAGCGACACTACGGGAGAGGGCTTCGGAGTTTCTGTCAACAGGTGGGTATTGCTGACCACTACTTATCACATCTGCATGACTCTGTTGATTGATATTCTATTCACTTCCTTTTTTATTGTTGTAGATTTGAAGCAATCAGCCTTCATTTTCAGAGAAGCTGCTGGAGTTTTTCATTACCTGGCTCATGAGGTTATTCCATCTTTACAGTCACCAATATCTGCAGAAAGACCTTCAGAAGCTTCCTCGGCTTTGTCTGCTGCTATGAGTTTCATTTGTTTGGCTGAGGCCCAGGTTAGCTCTTTTTTTTAGAGGTCATTTCACACGAATAACATGAGAATAGGCTACAAGAAATCTTGAGCATCAGATCATGGGATTCAAGTGTGGCCCATTGATCCCACCAATCCATTGGTTTGCACTTTACTTGTCATCTATTCGTGGATTTTTTCTTTATAATTAATTTCATCAGTCGATAAAAGTTTGCATATTGATAACTGATTGTATGACAATCTGATAGGCGGTGTATACAAGGAGGGCGGAGGAAAAAGGTAATACTGGTTTCGGTGTTCTGGCAAAGCTGCACTATGGTGTTGTGGAATTGCTCAGTGAAGCCACAAGTGTTATACACTCAGGGACTGGAGAAGGCAAGACTATTTCATCACGGTTTTTGGTATGTATGTAGTGCATGGTAGTGTCAAGATTGTTTGCATTGTTCGATGAGTATACATATGCATCTTGGTGGAAACCATAAACCTTTTTAGTCCTATATGGTCTCTTTTTCATCAAAAAAATAACTAGCTCGCACAGAAATATTGGCAAGTGGCTGGAGGAAGGAGACAAAATAGCCAAAGTTAACTGAAAATCCTCTTAAGGGGTATACTCCTGTTACATGGATTTGCTATTTGCTAAATGTTAATGGATGCTTTCTATGTTTTGTTTAGGAATTTACATCATCTTGCAAAGCACTACATGAGTTACGAAGTAAAAAACACCTCGCAGAAGGTTTGAGGAACGATGGCCAAGTTGGTGTTTCTGTTGGAGTTCTTTGTGATGCACTGATCAGTTCAAAAAAGAAAACGCCAGGGGAGGATTCATGGAAAGCTGTTTTTAAGAATGAAATTGAAATTGTTGCAAATACACTAAGGAAATTCGAACATGAGAACGAGTTTGTTTGGCATGAAAAGATTCCTCATGGGGATGAGCTGCCATCACCCCAAGGTACCAAAATTGTGGAGATTGTGCCCTTTAAGCCTAAAAAATGGGAGAGAGAACTTGCTTTCAAATTGTAGTTAATGTGCAGAGAGTCATTGTATAGTACCTCTAAGACTGGTCTTCTTTTTTGTGGATGCAAAGGTAAACAAACTTCTTGACGTCCTCACCTTTTTAATGAGTATTAAGGCGAGAGGGGTGTTTTTTTTTGTTTTGTTTGGTATGGGGGCTCAATGCCAAAGGTGGTTGAGTTGTTTGAACAAAGGTGTTTTTGTAGTGTTTATTATTGGTTATAAGATTGTCACTGGGCTGTTCTTTCTCTCTTAGATTAGAATTGTGCAAGTGTGCATGACCTTTATTTCCATTTTATCCGTGGGTTCAGAAATCAAAAGCTGTGTTATTGCTTGATTTTGCGTTGTGAGGTGCAAAGCTGTGTCCGCGTCTTTATGGAACAATCAGGGGCCGCTGTTGGTTTTATCTTCGGAGTAGTATGTGAGATTCCGAGTAATGCAAGCAAAAAAAAAAAGTCAATAAAGAACAGCAGCTCGCAATGGCTCGTCTGTAAAAACATTCGAGCTCAGGTTAGCCCTTCGCCACTAGTCTGTTCATGTGGTATTTCTTTCATCTGGAAACCAGATCATCTTTGGTTCCATCGAAGGGATGGTTGCCATACCCATTTGTCTGGTGGCGAGCCTTCTTGGGCTTGAGTTGCTCACAGCCATTCTTTCTCACCACATTTTCCTTATTTGAAAACGTAGCGGCAATTTTCTTGGATCAAGGAACTTGGTGCTTGTATGCATCGTGGTCTGAGTGTCTTAAACGAGTTTCCCCTGCCTTGACAATTGTTTGGGTGTTGATCCGTGCAGTAAATCATTGATGGCCTTATCTTCGAAAACGAAAAAACTAATAAGTAAATCTGTAAATGAATAAACTAATATTTAAAATCCAATATATCTGGGAGGAGCTAGGGCTTTGAACCGAATTATCTGCCCTTCCTATAAAATCTAGGTTTCGAGTAATTTTAAACTCTCTCTCTCTCTCTCTCTTCTTTTAAATGAAAAGGAAAAAATAAATCATATGGTAATTTTAAATAAATATTTTTTTTTATAAAAGTGACTCTTAATTTCAAAAAAAACAAAATAAAAGTTAAATAAAATGATAATGTATATAAAGACATCATTTTAATAAAATCAATGGTATAACAAAAACATTGAAATATAATTACCTAAAACACTAGTAGTATCTTTGATATGTGTAATTAAAAAAATTCAAAAAACAAATTGGCATTTTTTTAAAGCATAACAATATCCTTTAAAGCAACACATTTTTTATTTCAAAGCAAAACGACATTAATCAGACACAATTTATTATTTTTTTTTTAAAGAAAGAAGATAACTATACTTTAAAAACGTAACAATGGCAAACAAGCACCTGTTAAAAAATGATGAGTGATTGCTAGCCACGTGGCAGAAACAAACCCATGCGATTGAGAAGACTCGTTAGCCATTCACGGAAGAAAGTAAATTTAATGGAAGAATTCGCGGGAAGAAACAGCCAAGCGGAGGGGAAAAAAAAAAACTCCACTAATCTAAACAACACTCGTTACTCTGCCTTAACCTTCCTTCTCTCCATTTAAGCTATTCTCACCCACCCGTCCTGAGAAGATCATTCAATTTACTCCGTCTCTGAAGAAGAGAGCACAGTTGGGTCCACTTCTGCTGCCACTGCCACTGATGTGTTCATGCTCACTTACTTGGAGGTGACATTTTCCGTCTCCTTCATCTGGGAACCCCTTACCTTCAGCATGATTGATTTTTTTTTTTCCAGTTTTATTCTTGTTAACAATATTATCCATCTCTTTCTTTCAATTTTAGGGGAATAGTTGTTTATGAGAGGTGGGCGAGGCTAATGTTTAGGTCGACCTCTTCCTGGTGGGTAACGTGGATTTTGGAATCCCCGGGCTTTATGATGCTGCCAAGGAGGTCCTTACGAACTTCCAGGTACTACTCCTAATCTTTGAATTATTATGTTAAGTGCTCATTGCCTGCTTAATTTTGACCTCGTGCAGTTTGCCTTTTGGTTATGGCAGTATACACAGTCAATTTTGGAGTCCATTATCCATTAAGATTTATGTGGGATGGCATTTTACAATTGTTTTCCTCTGTAATTCATTGTGGGAATGATTGTGATCGGTGAAAATTGGTTACAATGTTAATGTAGCTTAGTGATCTTCCTGAAGTGGATTGCCTATAGATCTCTCAAAGCCTAGATGATCATTGCCACTTAAAGACACTTTCTCGATCATCCAAATGCTAAGCCTTTGCCGCATCCCTTTTTAGTAAGTAAGTTTTTCTCGAATGCAAATTTTATCCCTCATTTCTGGCTGTATCTATTGTACAAGCTTATTTCTTGAGTGCCTGCAATTTATTCAAATAGGACATGAACATTATCTACTGTATGATCAAGAGAGAGAAAGAGATCAGCACAGAGGCTTGCAAAGCATCTACATGGACTTAACTGATATCTGTTTTAAGTGACGTTTTTCCCCTCTCAATAGGGGGTCTTCTATGAAATCTTTATGCCCTTTCAAAGCATTACATCATTATGCCATTCTCATGGAAGAAAGTATGATTTTTCTTTGCTTGTAAGAAGAATGTCTTATTTCTAGTGCTTTAAAAATTGACCGTGCAAGAAGACAAGCTAGAGAATTGGAAAGTTACTCTTCGCTCTTTCAGTGAAAATAAATTCCAGGTTGTTTCTCTTTGTGTGCACGTCTTTGTGTATCGCATGCCTGCTTGCTAAGAGTGCCTTCATGCGTACGTGCATTCCTGCATATATGGATGCTTGTCAATTGAGGCAGCCTAAACACTTGCCAAAAGCATAGAGTAGCTTTTCCTGATTGGAGTCTTTTCTATTGTCAGATTAGCAGAGCATGGCTTATGGTTCCATTTTCAGATTAGAAAACTATGGTTATGTCGCATAAACAGGATGGTGTTCAGGCTTCTAAGTCTTGCCAGTGCATGTGTTCTCTCTACTCTGAACCTTCTTCTTGACATTGTTATGACCAAGCTATGCACTGTTACTTTTAAACCAGTTTGAAGCTTTGCAACCGGACATGCAATGCTATGATACAATATAAGCTGTCTTTTCTTAGTGATGATGATTTAAGGCATCTCCACATTCAAACACAAACAAACCTCAGATCTTTCAGGTCACATATCTAGAACCTGGTCAGAGTTTTGAAATTAAAGCTAAAAATGGTTCTAAAGTCGGAGTTAAAGCTCCTGCAGGGCCAGTTTTAGGTCCTCCTTGGCAGCATCATGAGAAGGGGTTAGAGGTTTTCGTGCTTGAAGAGAACTACTAATTACTTGCATTGCCCCTGGTTTAGTATCTATTTTAGTATTTACTAACATTCTGGTGTTTTGTATGCTATGCACTCAGATACCTCATAATTCTCCACAAGGTCAATTAACACTCTACTATGAGCCTCACTGTGTATACGACAAGGATTTTCTTGAGAAGGAACGTGCCAACATTGTTATCACACTCGTCATAAAACAGCTTCTGCCAAAATTTACTTTGGTTTAAGGACTAGAAGATGCAGTTCAGCTTGCAAAGTTGGTGCAGGCCAAGTATTCAACCTGTTCCTTGATTTTTGCTGCTTCATTTATATGCTTTCTGATAACATTTTTTTATCAACTTCTTGTCTTTATTTTCTAGGTTCATTGCACCAATGAAAAATGGAGACCTCGATAGCAAAGGGTTTCTTGCCACAATCATTCAAGGTTTGCTTTCTTTTATCTAACCTCGTCAGTTTCCATTGAAATAAAATCAGGATGGGGGTACATAAATTTGGATACTGCAAACACGATATGGGAATTACTGTAGTTAGCGCTCCTAAATTGAAATTCTTGCACGACACAGAGAAAGAATTTGAAAACAACAACAAAAGGAGAGAGGGATGAACTATACGTGTAAAATCTATTGTAAAGAATGTGATATAAAAAAATGTTATTTTATACGTGTAAACTTGTTTCCCATTGAGTTCTGGAAGTTAAGGGGCCTCTTCTTGAATCCATTTCTTGGTTTATCAAAGACAGCCTAATTATGCTTGAAAAAGTTGATTGTCATCAGTTCTCTGCCCATAAGCTGGTACCATTTCATATTAGGCAAGGCCGCGAAGGAAGAAAATGGAAAATGAAAATCTGTTCAACCAATTTACTCGAGTCAAGTTCTATTAGAAAACGAAAAAATTGATAAAATATTTTTTTTTCTTGTTTTTAATTTGAAGAAAAAAGAAGGCAACATAAAATTCCTTATCTTTAATACACAAAATTTTAGCACCTTGAAATTTTTAAAATTCACGCGGGGAATGTTTAGTAAATCGATTCTTGGTTTCTTTGTTGTGTATTGCGTACTTGTTTCAGAATCCTGAATATTGTTTGTAAAGATGAAGAGAATGACTTGTGCAATGTATTCATTCTAAGAACATGCCAGATTAATGTACAATATCGCAATACTGCCAACCTAAGAAGGTATAGAAACAGCTGTGATTATATCATACGGAAACTGGGTTTTTTCTTCCCAGTTCGTACTGTTCGTACGTTCGGATCACTGGTGTGTTTCAACTGGAAAGACTTTGATATGCTTTTGTACTTTCTCTGAAATTGTGCTGTCTTGTCATTCATCAAAACATAAGTATTTTTTCAATGGCATGAAGAGATGTAATAAAATACCTACTGTTGTGCACAGCTGTTCATGATGGAAACCATTATAGATGGCACAGCTGTTCATGAGTATCTGATAACTAGACCCGCAACCTGTTAAAAAATAGAGAGAGGCATATTAGTTAATGGTTTATTTTGTGCTATTTTCGTTCTTAGGGGATCAAATGCTGTGATAAATGCGGGAAAGCAGGGGGATTAAACAAATTGCAGGCCTCCTTGTTCGTTTTTCTTTCTGGTTTCAGATCTATTTATTAATTTTTTTTCATACACAGTCCGTCCTTAGGCTCACACGGAAAGGCCAATGGACCGACAAAAGGTGCTCACACGGAAAGGCCAATGGACCGACAAAAGGTGTCAACGGGAATGCCCATAAGCACAAGCGCATGCATCTTGTATTAAAAGTAGGAAGCCTTTTCATTAAGATTTGAGACGTTTTCTAGCGCTTTGAATTTTCCAGATTTCCATTAAAAGAAGTCTCAGGTCCAATTCCAAGATCCAAAAAAGCATTGGAGATGAGAATGTGACCTGTTCCATGTTATGCTACGCAGTCAGGAATTATCGGGTCCCTCGGATGACAAAAAAAAAACAATATCCAAGCGACCAGCCTTAATCAAAGTATAAAGCAGAGCCATCTTTAGCCATGAAGCTTCGAGAATGATACACAAGTATTTATAAATATTCAAATACACGCCAACTATGTTCCATTAATGCATGTTGATGCGATGGCTTTGCTTCATTTGTTAATAGTTAGCACCTGCCATTTTATTTGGCTCTTGCGAAAAAATAAAATAAAATAAAATCACCACTCATCACAGCGCAGGGCGTTGAGAACCCCGTAAAATTAACAGTTTCAAAATCATAAAACTTAAATTATAAAACAATGAAAAGCACACGGACAAACTATAATTTACTTTACTTAAAACATTAAAAAAAAATCTATGAGTAATGAGTAAAACATTGTACACCAAAAAACTAGATATTGTGGATCTGAACAATATTTTTACTATTTTGCCACTTATTATAGAAATCCATGCCCTAGTTGGAGGGGTATTATTGTTATTATCACATGACTTATTAGTTATTACCGAGTTAATTAGATCAAGTTCGTCCTTTTTTTTATTTTTTGAAGTCTAATATAATTATTGATTTAGTATTGGTTGCAAAAGAGAACGGGCACCTAGGTTTTAGGGGTATTTTAGTTTTTATAATTTGTATTTCTCTAGTTTTTTTAGGGCAACAGCATCATTTGCTAGAAAAAAAAACTAAAAAAAGATTTTTCACTTATAAGATTGTTGTAGGTTTCAGATAGCATGTGGCGCTTTCAGGTCATGACGGTAATTGAATATATTTTCACTTATAAGATTTTATGTCCATCTTTATTTTATTTATGATAATTTTTAAAATTATTTTTTTTTTTACAATTTTATCATTGTGAATTTTATCCTAACAAATTTTATTCTTAGTTTTTTGTTTTTTTTACCTTGATTTTTTTTAGATTTATTTTTATTTTATAATTTTATCCTTTAACATTAAATTAGTTAAGTGTTAGGTTTTTTTAATTGAGTTTTTATCTATATTTTAATGGAATCGAGGATTTAAGAGGCTAGTCCTAGTCTTGCCTTTTTTTTTTTTCGTTTTATTGAAGCTCAGTTTTTTAGTTTCATTCTCTAGTGTTTGTTTTGCTTTTTATGAAATTTTTAATATCGAGTTTTATTTCTCTCTTTGTTAAATTTATTTATAAAAAAGAAAAAATTATTTTTTAAATAAATAAATAAATTGATTTTATCATTCAACGATAAATTAATTGGGTGTTGAACTTTTCTACTGAGCTTGATTATAAAATGTAATAACTGACAAGTTTGAGAGACTAACATGAGTTTAAGAGCTTCACCGAGTTTGCTTGTTTTTTTTTTGGTTTCATTCTCCTACATTATCTTGTTTTTTTCTTTATTAAATTTAGTTTTTTTTAAAAAAATATTTTAAAATTAAATTAAATTAATTATATTTATTTCATGGTTTGTTTTCGTAGTAACTGCTCTAACAGCACCTACAATTTCTTTCAATTATTCGAATCTTAGGTTTTTTACACTTCTCTTAAAACTCTAGTGCTGGAGAAACATATCTTTTTATGTTAGTAAACAATTTTATAGCCGGCAACACAGCGCGTGTCATGTAGCTAGTTCTAAAAGTATGAGCATGGAGTTTTTATTTTTTGTTTGTTTTTTATAGAGGGAGGTGACACAGGTGATAAAAATGCTTTGAATATGACTGCTTAAGAAATGACATTGTTCTGATTTCTCAGTTAGGTCATTGGAATATTCCAAGGTCCCATTATAGCTCCACTTCGCCACATAAACCAAGAAATGACTTTATTAGTTTTAAGAAACTGCAAGAGTCATTTGGCCTTAAGATTCACAGAAGAGACGCTTTCTGCCAGAGACCATCCCCACCGCCTTCTCGGCATGTACTGTATATATTCTTCTGCAGGTTCTAACTCCAAGTCCCATGGATTCACGTCTATCTTTATACAATATGCCCAGAATCCATGCTCAAATAATAAGATATCACTACCCGTTGATTTAAACAGTGAACACTATATATATATATATATATATATATATATATATATATATGATCATACAGACCAATAAAGAGATGGAAATGACCAAAAATGTACAGCAGGGAAGTTCTATCTGGGAAGAAATGTATGCTTGGTCGGTCCCGCGTGTACCTAATACAACCTCTTTATTAAATTAACATTTGTTATTGTTAATTGACATGGAATCTTGGACAAGGTAAGATTCTTAGGTATCGGAATATCTTCACCTTGCCTGAAGATAATTTAAACAAACGAAGAATATACTGGGACACCAAGGTCATCATGAATTATAATATGCACATTTCAAGTTTTTATTTTAAACACCACATCTCACGTAGATTTATTCATGCGAGGGCAGAGAAAACACAATTTCACATTAGA
>Ga0325402_1005700_pt1 | contig 11696 bp, 10 predicted proteins | sample PopdelMetagenome_22_FD_207212 | JGI IMG/M metagenome (GOLD analysis project Ga0325402, IMG submission 207212) | Populus deltoides microbial communities from Bellville, Georgia, United States - Xylem-PdKOR-R3 | ecosystem: Host-associated > Plants > Phyllosphere > Stem > Wood/Secondary xylem...
CTTGTTTGTAATTGCTCTTATTTTAGAGGTGCGAATGTGGATGAAAAAATGAGTTTCTTACACCTATTTGCTACACTTTCAAGGTTTCCATTACTATTTGTAACAGTATACTTCTTCGATTCTGCCTGTGTTTTTTTTTATTATTATTATTGATTGATGAGATTGGATTTTAACTGGGAATGCGGATTTATACTGCGTAGCATTGCGCTTCGTGTGTTAAGTGATACTGAACGTTTGATCTGTTTAATAAATGAATTACTTTCCATGTTAATGTTAATATCATCCATGTTTTGATGATAGTTATTTAAGAACTTAATTTTACCTAGAAAAATAGATTGTTGTTGAAAGAAAAAAAAATTTCCTTATTTGATTTTGAATTTTTAAACTTTTTTGTGTTGCTGCTTCTATAGATGTTTATTAGATATTTTAAAGTGAAAAAAATTGAAAAAAATAATTCTATGTCCAAATACCAACCTTAATTTTCCAGCCATAACTAATGGCTAGATTCCGAAAATAAATAAGTGACGTGTTATATGCTTATTTTCTTTTTAAAAAAATATTCATCCACCTCTTAAAAAAAAAAATCATCTAGGATGTGTGGGCCTCGGTTTTTTTTTAAGCCTGGATGTGCTCAACCACCCAATCTAGACCTACATGTCTAGACTTTTTTTTTATCCATGGGTTTTTTTTTGTTTTTTTAATTTCATCCTTTATTGTTGATTTTTTATTGGCTTTTTATTCAATTTTAACAAATTTTATTATGTTTTTAATAGAATATAATTTATTTTTTACTTGGCTTATAAATAAGATTTTAACATTTTTTTGAGAGATTTTAGCTAAAACTAAGGTTAACATGATTGAGGAAGAAGACATCATTATTGTAGTTATTTCTGAAGTCAATATGGTGATCAATGATGAAAATTAGGTGGTAAACTCTAGTACTACTAGGCACATATATGCAAATAAAGAACTTTTCTCCACCTATACACCTTTTAAGGATGGAGAAAAAGTGGTATATCTTAGAAACTCAAGAACTGTAAATGTTCTTGGTAAAGGCAAAGTCTTTCTGAAATTGACTACGGGCAAGACATTAGCTTTGAATGAGGTGCTACATATCCCTAATATAAGAGAAAAATTGGTCTATATGGCTTTGTTGGAAGAATTTATGATCAAAGTGTCATTTGGATCTAACAAGATTGTAATGATTAAAAATAATGTATACTTATGGGGAAAGGATATTGTGACCATGAACTTATTGTACTCAATGTTGCTAATGTAATGAATGAAAATGCATATTCTTCTACTTACTTTCTTGACTTTATTGATCTATAACATGCTTGATTAAGATATCTTAGCTTATCTTATTTTATCTTAAGAAAATGAATTCACTTGGTTTAATTTCTATGTTGAATTATTCATCTATGAACAAATATGGAATATGTGTTAAAGCTAAAATTACTAAGAAAACATAAGCATTTCTTAATAGAAAAATTGAATTACTTAGCTTAATACACATAGATTTAGAAGATTTTAAACAAACTATTACTAGAGGAGGTGAGGAATATTATGTGACTTTCATAGATGATTTTTCAAAATATACAAAACTTATCTGTTTAAAAGTGAAGATGAAGCTTATAGCATGTTTTTATTATATAAAGCAAAAGTATAAAATCAACTAAATAAGAAATCTAAAAGAGTTAGATATGATAAAGAAGGTGAGTATGTTCTGATGAATGGCTATTATGTAAAGAAATGTATAATACATGAAGTTACTCCACCTTATTCACCCGAGTCTAATGGGGTAGCTAAAAGAAAAAAAAATTAAAAGAAATGATGAATGTTATGTTAGTTAGTTCTTCAACGCTTAATAATTTATGAGATAAAGCTATTTTATCTTTATGTCATTTACAAAATAGAATTCATAATAAGAAATCTTGTTTAACACCTAATAAATTATGGAAATGTTATTTTTATAATTTAAAATATCTAAAAGTGTGAGGATGTCTAACTTAGGTTATGTTACCTCAATAAAACAAAAAATTTTGATTGTATTTTTATTGGTTATGTTGAAAATAGTGTTGCATATAAGTTTTTAGTTTTAAAAAGTGATGTGCTAGATTGCAATACTGTTATTAAAATATAAAATATAGAATTCTTTGAACACATTTATCCATTAAATAAAAGATTTCTCATGCACATGTTAATGATAATAGAGTTGATGAAACTCATATTGAGAAGGAGTAGGGAACAAATAAAAGAAACTTCCTTCGAATTTTTTTTTTACTTATTTTAGAAAGAAGCAATTAAAGTTAAAATTGATTCACTTTTGCAAAATAAAACTTGGAAGATTATTGATTTGCCCCCAAGTGTAAGACCTACTGATTGCACATGAAGTTTAAAAGAAAATATTTTCCTGATGGTTCTATAGATAAATATAAAGTAAGATTGGTTGTAAAAGGTTTTACTCGAAAATAAAATATAGATTTTTTTGATACATTTTCACTTGTAACTAGAATTTCTTCAATTTGAGTTTTAATTACTTTAGTTTCTATTCATAACCTTTTTATACATCAAATGGATGTTAAAACCGTTTTTCTAAATGCTGATCTAAAAGAAAAAATATATATGTTACAACTTGAAGGTTGTATAGTACCTGGATAAAAAAATAAAGTTTGCAAATTTAAAAAGTCTTTATATGGCTTAAAACAAGCTCATAAGCAATGGCATGAGAAATTTAATCAAGTTGTTTTAAATGATGATTTTTCTTCAATTAGTGTGGATAAATGTGTGTGTATTAAATCTATTGATAATGAATATATGATCATTAGGTTATATGTAGATGATATGTTTATTTTTGGTATTTACATAAATATCATGTATAATACTAATGTTACTTAGCCTATAAAATTGATATAAAAGACATGGGTGAAGCTAAAGTAATATTGGGTATTGATATTATAAAAAGAGGCAATGGCATATTGTTAACAAAAGAACATTATGTAGAGAAACTTCTCAAGAAGTTGGGTCACTTTGATGTAACACCTATGAATATTTCTTGTAATGATAACACTCAATTAAAGAAAAATAAAGGTGAAGTTGTTGTTCATCTTGAGTATGCTCAAATTATTAGGATTCTAATGCATTTAATAAACTTCACTCGACCTGACATAAGATACTTTGTGTATAGATTGAGTAGATATACATATAATCTCAATCATGAGCATTGGGCAGTGATAATCTGACTAATGAAATATTTGAGAGGTACCATGGATTATTATATTCTATATAGTGAATTTCTCGCTGTATTAGAAAGATATAGTGATGCTAACTAGATTTTAGATTTAGATGAGATTAAATCTACTAGTGGCTATATCTTTATTTTTAGTGGTGGTATAGTGTCTTGGAAATCATCTAAGCAAAGTTTAATCACTCGGTCCACTATGGAGTTAGAATTTGTAACTTTCAAATAAGTAGGAAATGAAGTTAATTGGTAGAGAGATTTTCAAACTGAAATTCCATTAGGAACAAAACCAACACCTTTTATATTAATGTATTGTGATTGGCAAGCAACAATAGCCATTACTAAGAATAAATTTTTCAATAGTAAAAATAGACATATTTGATTAATACATGATGTTATGAAGCAACTACTAAAAGATGGAATTATTTCAATTGATTATATGAAGTCAAAAATGAATTTGGTCAATCTTTTGACTAAACCATTTGGTAGAAAGATGATATTAGAAACATCGAGGAGAACAAGACTAATGTTAATTGAGAAATCAAAATGATGGCAACCTAATATATATGATTATAAATCCCATGAGTTAGATTAATAAGGGTAATAACAAAGTCTTTTATAATTCTGTAGTACATGATGTGAGAATAATGCTAGTCTGCAATTAAAAAAAGCATGAACTAAAAAGTTCTTAATGAATTCCATATTAAATATGGATAGTGCTCAAATTGTAGTAAAAGCTTGATGGAATCACCTATATAAGTGTGGAGTGGGGCCGCTTCTATGAGATACTAGTAAATCTCTAGAGCACCCATGAATAATCAGGTGCGTATATGACCTATTAGCCTAAAACCAAGTCAAACAATAAAAAATTATGGGGATATGATGTGATTAATGAGATACCTAACTTACAATAAGGATTTTGGTCCATAGAAGTTAAAAACTTCACCAATAATTCTATAAGTTAAATCTCATTATTTCTATGATCTGGTTCATATTCTAAAAGACATCAAGTTTGATGCATTATACTTAATAGATGGAAATCCAGCAAGTATATTCTTATTTTAAACAATATTTTGAAATATATGAGGGGTTGTTGTAAATAATAAAGATTATTTCAAAAGGTTTTTTCCCCCAACATTGAAAAGATATTATCTTCTCCTTTTAAATTGAAGTATTTAAATAAAAAAGGTTTATTATCCCACATTGAAAAAACACAACTTTCTTATTGTGAATATAGAGTATATATATTAACGTGCTTCTTATCTCACATTGAAAAAATAAGATATTTATCGAGTATTTATATATTGAACTTTGATATGAGATAGTAACCAACAAGAAAAAAATAATAGGCTCGCATGTATAAGATTGAGTCAACCAAAAGGAAAATCTTTGATTACCCTTTACACGGTCTTAGTAATAGTTTGTCTTGTTACCCTTAAACTGAAACAATAATTTTTTAAACTCCTAAAATCAAATCTCTAACAACTCCAAGAATTAATTCCTTAACAACCCTATTATTTAAAATCATTGTAACAGTTGCCTGAATTAATTATCTAATAGCTTTTTTTAAAAAAACCATTGTAACAGTTCTTTTTCAAAACTATTGTAAAAGGTACTAAAAGATAACTTTTTAATTCTCCATTTATTTTGCTTGCTAGCTGTTGTGGTCTGTGGTGTGTGTGTACCTTCTTGAAAACAATAAATGCCAAGACAACAAGATATATTTATTCTCTAGGTCCTTACTTGCATTCTTAAAAACAATGAGTGACAAGACAATAAGATATATTTATTTTCTAGAACCTTGTTGTATTCTTTGCTTTTTCTTTTTTTATTATTCTTTTTGTTCTTGCATCCCTTCATTTAAGAAAAAGGACAGTCTTGTGTGAGGAAATATCCCTAAGAATAATGTCTATTTATATCTCGGGTTTGCTTTTTATTGTTTATGTTCGTCCTGGTTCTTCCAACACATAATAACCTAAAGAGGTTTACTTAGTGATTAAAAAGAATTGCTTCATTCTTGATATTCTGGTATCAAACTTTTAAATTAATATCTAGAGGAATTTATGAAATTTTTCTATATGCACTAGGCCGACATGAGGGGTAAATCTTAATATCACTCAAGAAAGATTTAAGTCAATATAAAAAAACCTGTACATAGTACATTATATATACATGTACATAAAAAGAATGTTTATTGATTTGATGTTAATATGAATTTATGATAAATATATGAAACCTGATATATGAATCATATATAAATAGCTGAAAAATTATGGTGATATTTTCTGATACAAATGTACCATTAAAAATAAAGAAAAAAACATTGATTCTTAACATATCATATCTTAATTTGTTTAACAACTAAATCAAGGAAAGATATTTATTTAAATCATTTTCATTTTATATTACATCTATTTAAGTCAAACATCCTTTTAAAATACAATTAAAAATTTAAATAAAATTTTAAAAACTCATACAATTAAAAAAAAAACATAACAATTCTTATACATGCAATCAATTTTTTTCAATACATATTCAATTTAAATATTTGACAGTTCTTAAATTTTAAGAGAAATATTAAAAATTATATAATATATTAATAATTTTATTAACATATAACCAACTTGAAAAATAATAAAGAGGTAGATGAAACATAACTCAATTGATATCTTATTTTAAGTTTTTCAACAATCTTAAAAACTTTGATGATAATTTATTTTAATCAAAGGAATTTATTTATTTATTTATTTTTCTTTTATTAGACATAAATAAAGAATATTTAATATATATTTTAAATTAAAGGTTATAATATGAGTTTTCAATTGGATTAAGTAAAAACAATAAACAATAGATATATTGTAAGAAACTTTTATTCAAATTTTTCTATTTAAAATGCTCTTTCTTTTAATTTCTCTCCTTGAAAAAAAAATAGAGGGATATATTTGAATAAATTGAATGATTTGGTACATGAAATTATGATAATTTTATTTTTTTCAATAATTTATTTAATAAGACTCTATTTTGGTAAAATCAGTTAAATTGAACCCAATATTTAATTTCCATCTAATTTCTTTCTTAATTGGGTATGATATAAATAAATAATTTTCATATAAGATGAAAATGGGATCTATAAACATCATGAATGATGTGATGGAAATCAGGCCACTCTTTTTATATGAAAATTGTTTATACATATGTAATATCCAATTACCAGAGCAATTGGATGTGGTTAACTATTGGACCCAATTGAACCAATTTAATAAATTAGAGTGTCAATTAAAAAATTATTAATGTAAGGATAATTCTAAATGATTGAGACAAATATATAGGAAAAATGATAGGTTAAACCCATGAAGTCATAAACATTAAAAACAAATGATAAAGTTTGATGGAAAAAAAAACTCTCATGTTTAAAAAAAGAAAAATAATAAAAAATGCTTGTATAAAAAAGTTTTTATCCAAGAAAACAATCAAAATGTTTTTAACATCGTTAATTCATTTAATTTTTTATTATAAAAAATGCTACCGGAGTTTTACATATTAAAATTGGATAGAAATTATTTTATAATTTATCTTATATTCAATATTAAATTATCAAATCATATTTCCAATATTTACATCTTATATATATTACATTAGATATAAAATAAGATTTTCCTTCAAATTGCAACCATTTAAAAATGAAAGTTTTTTTTATGCTAGGAGCTTCCTAAACTAAAATGTTTTATTTAAAACTAAAATAAAAAAAATAGTTTTGAATGAGGACTTAGAAACAGCTCAGTCTCTACTTTGATAAAAGATAAGCATTGGATTGCAGGGATAATGAGCAATTAATAGGGGCATGAATACGTTCAAGATTATATTAAATGAAATAAATTCAAAAGGCATCACTTATCATATAGATATAGCTCAAATCTGCTCACCATAACAAAGAAAGGTAACCCAAAGTAAAAACACAAAAATAAATTAACATATAACAATATGAACATTGAATTTAAATTCAAATAAAAAATTAACATTTACAATTAAAAATTAATATTAATGTTTCACAAATATTTGTATTTATAATTTTAAAAACAATATTTTCACCTTAAGTGACACCGCTATTTGGACAACAGTTGACTAGATAGTTGGACTAGTAGTTTGGATGAGTATTGTTGGGGTATCCTTGAACATACAAGTTCAAATTCACACACAATTAACATCAACACAAAACAAATAAATAAAAATGCATGAATGAATAGTAATCATGCATGAATAGCAGTAACATCTGCACTATTTATATTTGTGAATAGTAAACCATGCATAACTTTCAGAAGGAAAAAAAAAGAAAAAGAGATGAAAGTTAACCTTAAGGCTCGTTGTAGATGAAGAAGGAGTTGCTAAAAACTTTCTCTCTCTCTTTTTTTTCCTCTCTACCATCTTATGGATTAGGCTAGTTTAACTTCTCTCAACTCAAATTCTCTATTTCTCCCCTCTTTTTATCTTAAAAATTTTCTCTCTCTAAGTTGCTTCAACTTGTTTCTTGCTTTGTCACTATATTTATAGGTACGAATGAAGCTCTTGGAACCTTTCTTGGTGGAATGTGGACATTAATTTACTTGGGTCAATCTCAATCATTTACCATTATTGTACACTTTGGACAAATATGCATGGATTAGTCTATTTGCACCAGTTTTGCAATGGTATCAAAGGTTCAAAACATGTTTTTTTTTATTGAGAATGTAGTACACATGCAGAGGAGAGAAATGATGTATTGTTTAGAAATTTTGAAAGGAGTGGGAGAGAGAAGAAAATGGCTGAAGTATTGTCAAAAGCCATGAAAAAACAAAAATTATAGGCTTCCACACATGGAAAAAGAAGACATTAGTCATCTATGCAACAAAAAGGCTTCCACACATGGAAAAAGAAGACATTAGTCATCTATGCAACAAAACAATGTCGCTTTTAGTGCATTTTCATTGTTCTGAAGTGTGGAGTGGCATTGTTCCACTTAACAACATGAATTCAAAACATCTTTTAAAGATAAATGAAAGTTCTATTTTTTAAATAGGTCCTATGAAAGTTCACTTTTTCCATGAAAGTTCTCTTTTTTCATTTTAGTCATTGGACTTTTATTTCTTTTATTTTTAACCAATTTCAACTTTGAAATAAATATTTCACTTCAATTTCATCATTGGTTTCATTAAAATGGTCCCTCAATATTAGCTTCTTTTCTAATTAAGTCCATGGCTTTCAATTTTTAATTATTTATTCAATTTCAGCATTTTTTCTCTCTCAATTTCATCATTAATTTTGTTACAAAGGTCTTTCTATTTTGCCACATTTTCCAATGTAGTCCAATCATCTTCTCTCAATTTCATCTCAATTATGTCTCTAATTGCATTTTCTTTCAGTTCTTTCTTTTTCTTTTTCAATTTTTTCCTTAAAATATTTATTTTTCCTTTTGATTGAAATATTTTTTTAGAGAGGTGAAAAATAGGATTGTGACAATATTTGTAAATGAAGAAGTAGGGTATGAGCACAAAGACCTACTATATATAGATATATCCAAGAAAGCATGTCAAATCTCGATGACTTCTTTAGTTTTAATCTCTTATGATTTTTTATGGACCTTTTTCTCAAACTTAATTATGATATTTTTGTTTTTCTCTTATACACATAGACATGCTAAGTTGGCATTTGCCACTACAACACTATATAAATGATATTCAAGGTTAGTGTTTGTATATTGCTAGTTCACTTCTTGATTTTCTATATTGGAGTATTTTTTTTCTTTAGTAACTTTGTTATTAGTGACCTTAGTAGTTCAACATAATAAAGTATATCTGTTTTAGTGTTTATTGTCTCTTGAAGATTTATAGAGAGATGATGACTTAGTGGATCATTACATCATGTTAAGTTTTCGCTTTAAACCTTTCTTAGTAAAATACTATTAGATTTACTCAGCTAATTAGTGAACATGATGTCTTGAAATACCTAACCTTTTTATATAAATCAAGCCAATAGTACTCATATAGTTCTCTATATTGATATTTCTTATAATTTTCACAGTTTTGTTTATTTTGACCCTGAACAATTTTTAATTTTATGAGTGCTTAGGATTTAGTCTTTTATAAAATATCAAAGAAAAGGCTATGTTTATTACTTATATAGGTGATCATTCATTAAGAGTATTCTAATACATTCATCTTGATATACTAATTTATGAAAGTCATTAATAGCATAACTCACCATTTATTACGTTGCAACTAGCATCTTTTTCATCATGAGAATATACAGAAATTAAGCATTTTCAAGTGCTACTAAAAATATTATATGTCTTAGTTTTTTCTATAAACTTGCATCTTAAGAGCTTTAGTCAACTAGATAGGGTTGTCATCGTTATAATCTTTTATCTTTAAAGTTTTTAAGCTCATTCCCCTCAACAAATTATACATAAGCTATCTTGACAAACCTTTAGTTAACAAATTCATAATATTTTTCTTTGACTTTAAATAGTTCATGGAAATAATCCCATTCAAGAAAAAATATTTAATAGTATTATATCTACAATGTCTATGTTTAGATTTACCATTACATATTATACTTTGTGTCTTTCCCAATATAGATTGATTGTCATAAAAGACTTAAATTGTTAAAACTGGTTTTGGCCAACAAGGAATATCCGCTTAGAAGTTTCAAAGTCACTCGGCTTTTTTTCTAGCTATATAAAAAGAAATAAACTTTAATTTCATCATGGATCTTTCAATACATATTTTCTTAGAGGATTTTCATGACACAATTGCTCCACCAAATATGAGACATATCTATTAGTAAATTTTAAATTTTTAATGTTAGATATCCAATTTGTATCAGCATACTCTTTCGGTACCGTTGGGTTTCCAGTATATTATAGCTCATAGACTAAGATGTATCTCAAATATTTTCTTACTTATTGCTTTCCAATTATCCATACTTGAATTACTAGTAAATCTACTTAATTTACTAATCGAATATGAAATATCTTGACTTTTGCAATTTATAATATACATCAAACTTTCAATTATTTGAGAATGTTGTAGTTAATTTATTCCCTTAACTTTATTTTTTTATATAGATGTAAACTTATGTCCATATATTGATGTTTTGGTGATGCTATTATTACCTTAAGAAAATATCTCAAGAATTTTCTTAACATAATGAGATTGGGACATACTAATTCGTTAGATGTCCTGATAATTTTTATTCCTGGTATGACATCCACAACACCTAAGTCTTTCATATCAAACTTATTAGTTAACATTTTCTTAATAGATTTGATCATGTAATCATTGCTATCTAAAATTAGCATGTCGTTAATAAAAAGACATATATTGATATATCCATTTTCTGTTTTTTACATAAACACATTTATTAACTTCATTGATTTTAAACTTGTTTAACAAAATAACCTTGTCAAATTTTTTATGTCATTGTTTAGCTGTTTGTTTCAAACTATTTAATGACATGATAAGATTATAGACTTTCTTTTCTTATGCTTTAATAACAATCTTCTTAGGTTGTTCCATATAAACCTCTTCACCAAGGTTACTATTTGAAAATGTTGTTTTATATTTCATTTGATGTATTTCAAGCTTATTAATCATTATGATTGTTATTAATATTTATATCAAAATTATTATTAACACATGTGAATATGTGTTAATACCTTCTTATTGTTTGAATTATTTAATAATAAGTCTTCTTTTATACTTTTGAAGATCCATTTATGACCTAATGATTTACTTTCATGTGAAATATGCATTAGTTCTCATGTGTGATTATTCATAATGGATTCGATTTTACTATTAATTATCTCATTCTAATAGAAAGTTTCAAGATAGGATAATGCCTTAAAGTAGCTCTAAGGTGCATTTTTTTTTTAAAGTATGTTAGAAAATAATGACCAAATATTTTAGTCATTTTTTCCCCTTTTACTCATTCTTGGTTCAACTTATCCCATTTTTAATGAGTACAAATTTATCACTCTCAAATACTATCTTAAAACTATTTTTTCTCAACAATGAGTCATATACTAAGTTCTTTCTAATGTTAATAACATGAGATATATTGTTAAGGGTGAGAAGCTATTCAAAAATATTCTTCAGAACCTTTCTAACACTAAGTACCTTGGAGATTGTTGAATTCCCTATGTACAAGTGTATACCATCCAGTTCTTTATAAGTGAAAAACATCATATTCTTAATGTATACATGTCTTGTTATATCAGTATCAGCCTTGTTGATAAGATAAATTCATTTCTGAAATTTCATTTATAAGGTGATTAACCTCGGTGATATTGACTTGAGAAATCTTTCATTGTTTTAGGGTTTCCTTGTTAAGTTTTATCTCCACAATTCTTGGTTTGGTGTCCAAACTATATATATATATATATATATATATATATATATATATATATATATATATATAAGAG
>Ga0325402_1005704_pt1 | contig 11692 bp, 8 predicted proteins | sample PopdelMetagenome_22_FD_207212 | JGI IMG/M metagenome (GOLD analysis project Ga0325402, IMG submission 207212) | Populus deltoides microbial communities from Bellville, Georgia, United States - Xylem-PdKOR-R3 | ecosystem: Host-associated > Plants > Phyllosphere > Stem > Wood/Secondary xylem...
AATTTATTCTTTTAATATTGAGTTAATCAATAATTAATCTTCATAATTTATTTTGATTTACTTTTTATAGGGTTATTATGGTCTCACGATCCAGATTATAGATTTGAAATGCTAACCTAAACCAATCCAATATGTAGTACTCAATATTTAAAAAGAAATGTCATTCAATATTATTGTAATAATATTTTAAAAATATATCATACAATATATATTATATTTTGAGTTTCTAATTAAATATTTTTATTAGAAAACATGTTAGTAACGTTAGGAAAAATTATTTTGCCTTTTTTTTTTCTAACCCGCAATTCAGCTCCGGCCAGTGATATGATACTCCACAACTTATTCGTTAAGAGACAAGATAAAACCTCGTGAGATCATGGTTCGACTTCCACCCCTTGCAAATATTTTCAAACAACTTCTTTATAGGGTTTTTATGACAATGCTTACCTTTTGCATTTCGCATTGTGCTTTTTTTTAAAAAAAATAATTCTATCATTTTTATTTTTAAATTGTTTTGATATATTAATATAAAAAAAATAAAAAAATATTATTAAAAATAAAAGTGTTTTAATTTCAGACATTACCCCTTATTTTAACAAGATATTTTGTATTTAATAGCATGGTTATTAAATTTAATTTGAATTACATAGTAAATGAGTTAATTTGGATCAACAAAAACAACATTATTTTTAAAATAATTAAATAAAATTTTGACAAGATCAATGAAATCATCTTTTTAATTTTTTAAACTCAACTCGAGTGAAGTGTTTGGTATAACTACCGAGTTTGGTTACGATAAATAACAATAATTATAATATTCTAACATAATTTCTTTTCCATACTCTATCTTTACATTCACTCGAAACAAAACCAATCATCATTAAGGCAAACCTCAAAAGCACTTTAATGGCGATGTTTTAACTAAACAAAGCAATTAATTAATTCACTGATCCAAGTTCATCCAATAAAGTAAAGAAAAAGCAAAGCACCCCAAAAAGGCAGATCTATGGAGAGATCACACAAAAACAGGTGGCGGGTAACCTTTCATTATTACAAAATAGTAGAATAATAATTAATTAGTTACAAAAAGACCCAAAATTTTATTCATTCCACTATAGATTCTCTAGATGCCCAAACAGGAACACTCACTTTCCCTCTTGTCCACCCTCATTTCCTCTCTGTTTCCCATTTTCAAGAATTCAAATTCCTCACCCCCCAATCCCCAAAAAACACTCACAAAATCTCCATTTTTGAAATTCAATCCTCTCTAAATTCCCCATGGAAGAAGAAAATCCAGTTGCCAAACATCAAGATTCCACGTCAGGTTCCCCTGATCATTCTCAGGTAACCCTGTCATTCCTTCATTCTCTCACGCTGTTTTTTTTCTTTTTTTAAAAAATTTTAGTTGCTGATTTTTATTTTTCTCTTTAATCGTTTTTCTAGGTTTGTTCAAGAAAACCGAGCCTCAGTTCTCTAGAAATACCAGCAAGGTCACTAGAAACAGAATTTACGAAAATCGAAATAGCGCAAAGCCCTAGCTCAGCTAAACCAGGCTTGCCGCCGCGGCCGAGTTCAGCTAAATTTAAGTCGACAGTGAAGAGTTTGCTTCCGCAGAGAAGTTTAAAAGCTAAAAATTTAATACAAGATGGTGAAAAAACGGTGCTAATTGTTCCTGATACGCCGCCGTCTGATAGTCCTGCTGCTAAGCCTTCTACTTCGAGGTCGTTTTCGCTTAATAAAGTTCTGTTTCCGTTAAAATCGACGAATTCTTTGCCTGTTACGCCGTCTGCGAATTCCGATCCCGAGGCCCTGCAGGAGCGAAATGTTAATTCTTGTTCTGATTATGATGTAAGGATTTTATTTTTGTTATTATTATTGTTTTTTTCAGAAATTTGGAGAATCTAGGCACGATTACAGATTATTCAGTATGCTTAGAGTCGTATTACGGGACCTATAGGTAGTTATCATGGTAGGTCCCATGAGAAAAACAGTTAAATTTTTATTCCGATGATGTAAGCCGGAATTAGTCCGTATTTTTTGCGTAGTTATAGTTACAAAGCACGGCCTGGACTGGCGGGTCCATATGGTGAGTCGCTGACCAGAGTCCGGTCAAGATAAGATTTTATTTGAATAGATGTTTTTACTAAAATGATGGTAGTTTTTGTTTTTGTTCTTTTTAAAAAATCTTGAAACGATGTTGTTTCATATATTTTTTTTTAAATCATAGCTTAGATTGACCCACTGACCTGCGATTTGAGCTGGATTGATCCCTATTTTGAGTCTTATGAATTTCTGTAATGATTTAATTTTGTTTCCATGGGTGGGTAGTTGATATAGTGGGTCCCACTTATAGCTTCTTCGGTGTATAGTTTATTAGAGATGGTGCATTTGTTGAATTTTAGAAATGTGTAATGTGTGTGATTTTATACAGAAGGTAGAAGTTCGGCATCATATAAGACGTTCATTATCAGTTCCGGTGAATATAAAAGTAAGGAGTTTAAGACGGTCAGATTCAGGTGGAGGTTTGTTTCGTGTGGTTTCAGCAACTCCACGTGCTGTGGCAGCTGATAGCACGTTGACGAATGATGCCTCTACGACAGAAATTGGTAAATTTTGAATTATAAAAGTGATTTTTGAGCTATGAATAGCTTTTGACTTAATGTGAACTGTTGTTGTGTTTGTGTGTGTTTAATATGCTAGTGATTGAAGATGACGGTGAAGATATTCCTGAAGATGAAGCGGTCTGTAGAATTTGTTTGGTTGAGCTTAGTGAAGGTGGTGATGCTTTCAAGATGGAGTGTAGTTGTAAAGGAGAGCTTGCGCTTGCGCATCAGCAATGTGCTGTGAAGTGGTTTAGTATCAAAGGAAACAAGACATGTGATGTTTGTAAGCAGGATGTTCAGAATTTGCCTGTAACATTACTAAAGATACATAATCCTCAAGCAGCTGGTAGGAGGCCATTACCTGCACCTCAGCAGAGGGAAGTTGCTCGTTACAGGCAAGTTCAATTTTTTTCAACATCTAGTTGATTGCATATCGTCTTTTTTTTTCCCCACTAGATATGTAAGATTCAAAATTTCACCCTGTTGTTGACTAGTGCCTTTTGGTTCAGGCAGGATACTAGGTAAGGGCTGGGATTTTAGACATGCTGACGATACTACTTTCTTTCCTCTAGGGTCTCTGATGGCACCTAATCCAATGAAATGACAAACTGATATTTATTTAGAACAATTTATATCATTGAGGGTTGGGGGGTTGAATCTCTTGATCCCTTAGTTTCGAGATCAGGGCCGGGGGTCACATCGAATTCATAGCTGTTATAAACCATAATTTATCTTAGTCGTCATTGTTTCTAGAATAATGATGTTAGCTCCTTTCTTGTTCAAAGTTTTATTCATGATTTATTAGGTTCATCTGGTCATATCAGAAATTTATCACAATTTTTTAGTGTTGCAAAAGGACATTGTGGTTTGTCAGCTCATGCCAATGACCTGGTGATGAAAGCATTAAACTCTCTTCAATTGGGTGGCAGCACCAAAGTGATCCTTAGAAGTCTGCATATTATTCATTCTATAATTTGATAGTTCCTCACTCACCTCCACAGCATAGATCTCCTTCGCTTGAATTTGCTTTGATGTTTTGATTGGTACCTGTTTCATGCTTAACAGGGTTTGGCAGGATGTACCAGTTCTTGTCATGGTCAGTATGCTAGCATATTTCTGCTTTCTGGAGCAACTACTGGTACATATCGTCATCTTTCTAAATTTCTAGTATTGAACTGGGGTAGCATAGTAAATCCTAATGTGGTATGAGCAAAGCCATGTAGGGTTATTGCATAAATTTATCAGAAAATTCAGGTCATCAGGCTATTGTCAATTATTCGTCAAAAAGAAAGAAAAAGATCAGGGTATTGTCAGATGGAAAATAATATAAAAACTTAACTAAAAACAGTCATAACATGACAGGAACTCATATTGCTATCATTTATACATGAAAATAATTCAGAGATAGGTTGGATAATTGCACTACCATACCAGTTGATGTTCCAGTTCCACAGTACCTATTAGTGTCAACACAAATATTGTCTGGTAAAATAAATGATCTAATGAAAGGGCATTATCTTACACAAGGTAGTTTCACATGAATTCTCAGGTCACACATTCTCTTTTTGTATGATGCCTTTCTTAAAAAAATTAAGTGTTGAATTTAATGTTTAATTTTCGTGTAGGATTAAACATTTAGGGTCTCCATGTTTCCTTATGGCCTTTTGCAATATGCATATCAATTTTCTAATTGATTGAATACATATAAATTCTCAATCCACATAACTCTTTAAAACCAATATTTTATGTTTTTTATAAAAAAACTCTATTATGCTTATTGACAGTCTTTGCAATTTTATTTTATTTTCAATCTTTTCAGGTATCTGACTTGGGCCCTCGTGCTCTTGCCATTTCATTGCCTTTCTCTTGTGTTTTAGGTCTCCTTTCTTCCATGATTGCTACCACCATGGGTGAGTGTCACTATATCTTCTCTTTTTCTCCTTTAATCTAGTCTGTTCTAGATACACTATTAGCACCATACATTACACTACAAAATCAAACTAAATCTACAAAATCATGTTATTCTCATTGTTTCAAATTGTCTGCACATGATAAAAGATGTATTTATAAAACAAAACTCACTCATTGTAATAAAACCATTGGAGTGCTCATGATATCATATTGGCGGTTCTTTCCTTTTGCACTCCAAGATTTTCCCATTTCCAGTGGCAGAGAAAAAAAACTATTTTTTTTTATGGATTATCATGATTAAATGACTTTAAAATATGTGGTGGTGGCAGTAAACCGGAGTTACATATGGGCATATGCTTCCTTCCAGTTTGCTGTAGTCATCTTGTTCGCTCATATATTTTATACCGTGGTAAGCAAACTAAATTTCTTGCCTGAAGTATTCTGTGTGATATTCCTAATATGTCTTATGTCTCATGCTCCATTCTACTCTGGCAGCTCAATGTGAACCCTATACTCTCTGTCCTGCTATCCTCATTCACTGGTTTTGGGATTGCAATTAGCACAAATTCTCTTCTTGTGGAGTACCTGAGGTGGAGGTCAAGCAGGCTATTGCAATATTCTCATCAGCAAAACAACAGAGCTGTGCAGCAGGCGCAGCAACTGCAACAACAGCAGTCCACACAGACATGGCATCAAGAGCATCAACAACCCAGACAACAATCCGTAGAAGATTCCAATGTTGGTTCCACTGATAGCACAAGGCAACAAGATGCTACAATTCCAAACACGTAGTTCACAAAGATATGATGAAGACATTGATTTTCTGCAAAGGTAAAAAAAAAGAAAGATATTGAACTTGTCCATTTTATGTTTTCCAAAATTGCTTCGCATAAAGGTGTCAAGTCCACTCATTGGTCAAATGCATTTCAAAGTTTCTATTTGGCCTATTAACCATCTTGAGCAGCAGTCCATATGCGATACTAGGTCACCGAGTTTTCCATTTAATAGTTTAAACTTTTAGGTTGGACCTCTGCCGTAACCAAGATTCAGGGTTTCAAGGTACTGGCACTTGTAAGCCAAATTATTGGAAATTATACAATGCATACAGCTATCACGTGTTGCGGATATGGTTTTATGTGCTAATTCAAATCAATACAATCAATGCTTTTTTTCTCTCATGCAGGGGCCAGGCATTGCTTTTCGATTCAGCCATGAAATTCCACTCAACCAAAGAAAAAGAATATGATTTACCGAGTTTTTGGGGCATATGAGAAGCCAATTTTTTTTTTTTAGAATGCAGTGAGTCATTCCAAACAGTTGACAACCATGGTGAAGGTATGCCTGTCAAGTCGTGATCGAGATTAGTCAAGTTCCATCATGAAGGCTGCTGCGGATTCTGAAATTCGAGGAATGTTGGAAGCTTCATGCTGTATTGCTATTGAGATAACCTCATCGCCCTCGGAAAAAAAGGCATAAAAGGGATATATATACCTCGCTCTCATGTCACTGTCCAGCCATGGTCCTGGATTTTTAAGTGTGGGTTATGGTAAAGAGCCGAACTGACCAAGCGCATCTTCATTTTTGCTTCTCTGGATTGCTCTATTTATTCTTGTGATTTTCCATTTAAATTTTCCCTAGTGGCATAGAATCAAATAATGCTATTGCACATGTAAACCGGCGATCATTCATGACCCCAAGTGCCACCTCCATGGGGAGTGGCATGATAATATCTTAAACTACAGGCATAGGCCTCTGGAAGAGATCCTTGTTGGCCTCTTATTTTAAAGTCTTCTCTACAAGCCCTGCAACTTTTTTTTTTTTAAACTTTGCAACCAGAATTAGGACGACCTCTGGCAAAATAGGGCTAATGGTCTGACTGAGGAGAACCTGCATATACAAGAGAATGGAGTAGTTGACACAAATCGAAACTCTTGTAAAGGTCAGAACAAATCAAAACTGTTAGCCTGGAAAGAATTCCGCATGTACACCTTCATATTTTCCCCTCGAGCTATACCGTTACTGCGTGCTTGAAAAAGTAGTGTTACAGGCATTTTACAAACGTTCAGTCACAACCCGCCCTCCAACAGGGGGGGTGAAACATGGAGGGGGTGATATTACAGGCTGTCTTGGCTTTTTAACTCTTTCCCTGGCAATTTAATTCAACATCTAGTGCTGGGACCTGGGCACTCCATGGGTTTTGCAAGTAGAATTCCTCTGCGACGCTTGTGGATTGCCACTGATCATGTTCCCCTTACATTTATAGGAATCCACTTCCACGGTTTGGTTTAGTCAGCGCCTCAAGAAGCCTGTACATCCACCGATCTAGCATTCCTGTGTATAAAACAGAAGCAAAAGTTAAAACTTATGGAAGCGACGAAAAGCAACAGATGGTACACGTGTACTGGAACTATGGATAGAAACGGCATCATCAGAGTCCAGCCTAGCCTGTAAGTTCCATTCCAAAAACCCACATGGAAACATTGATATCTTAGTTACTAAACTGATTTTCCAGTGTTCCCCATCACAGTAAAATTAGTGGGTACTACTGGGTTATAACAATGCACAAACCTGTCAAGGCAAATGTACCCCCTAAAATCGCACAGAGCCGAGTGATAAAATGAAGAAAACTACGCCGTTCTTCTTTGATTGTGACGGTGATAGGTGACAAATCATACAAGAAGTACACAGCTGCAAAAACAACGGAAAACAATGGCAATCAGTGCTAAGAGCCGAGCAAAGGAGGGGGCAGTTGATCCTCTATACAGATTTTCAACTAACCTGGCCATGTCCTATCAAAATCTGTAATGGGAGAAAAGTACTCCGTAACGGAGAATTGATTGGTCGGCAAAACATCTTTGGAGATGTACCTGTACTCAGTTGGAACAATCTGCAAGATACAATAAAGTTACAAAATGTAGTATCTTGAGGAAAAACAATCAACTGAAACCTCCGGAATCAATACCAATGATATCTCATTATCATCTAAAACAAAAATGTTGGAAGAAATATTGGATGGACTCCTTTTTCTTCTGGAACCTCACAAGATATAACACAATTATGCTAGTTCCAAATCTTCCATGGCAATTTATATAATCTCATTATAAGGGCTATCTAGCAAGGGAAAGAAAGGTAGATTTCTGCTTGTTAAAGAGACTGCTCGCTCTCAAGGACAAGATAGCTCCCAATGTGAGATTATTCCTGAATATTCAGCCCTTTCTAGCTTGATTGCCCAGAGAGGAAAAAAGATGTCTTGACATTCACTATTGATATTAGGTTTAGACAGCATATAAACTGCAGTAAAGTCTCATTGCATATCACTTCTAACGTAGAGATCATATAAGTTAAGAAGTAGTCAGTCATCAGAAAGAAAGCTTGAAAATTCAAACCTTGATGTAATATTTGAATGTTCCGCTTGTTTCACGCAGAATCCGTGCAGTCCCATCAAGAGGGTTGTGAATTCCAGGATATTTTGGTCCAAATGATAAGTCATGGATAATATGACTTACATTGACATGCTTAGCTCCATCAAAAATCTGAATGAAAACAGTAAGAGTCCTGATTGATAACTGTGGATGCAAAGTAACTCAATGTAATATATATAACACAGAAATTTCTAACAACATACTTCAGAAACAGCCATTTAATACAAAACTGATATAAAGATGCCCTGTTTAAATTGATCTTACAAACCAACTAATCCAGGAACAGTCCTCACTACATCTAAGAAAGACTATGACCTTTATATAGTTTTCTGCGCTCTCCAGGGCAAGAAGATAGTACTTTGTATGTGAATGAATGCACACTCCCCATCAACCCAAAAGAGAAATTAAAAAAAGGGTAAAAACAAAATATGCAGCCACCCATCCACCAGCATCCAGCAACTTTCAAGAGTGGAGTTACAAGTGATACACTCGTTAACTGACAGCTCATTTAAAGTTTGGATCATATACTGATCTGGAAACGAAAAGAATTTAATTTTTTCATTTTAGCATTGTTGTTGGATAGGTAAAAAATCAAACCAAGTGCTTCAAAGGCTATTTTGTTACAAAAGAAAACTGAGTAAAAGAAGAAAAGGAACAGCTCTGACCATTTGAGCAACAAAAATGTTTAGTCCATGAACTGAAATATGAAAGTTGCCAGCAACCCTTTGGACATCTAGAACGCCATAAACCTGAAGAAGATATGCAAACTTAGAATTTTCCCACCTTGTAAAGTAACAATTTCATGAATATACTACAGGTGTTGAAAAGCAATACCCGACATCCTTCTTCATTTGCCAATGCTTGCTTGACCTTCTTGATCATAGTTTCAGCAGCATCATCAAAGCCATGGGTATGCTGTTCTTCATGGGAATCCTTGTGATGATCTTTATCATGATCTGATTAACATTGTTTTGAGATATCAGCCACATTAATTAACTTGCTATGATAAGGGAAAAAAATTAATGACCAATACTAAGCTAATTTAGTTATTTGGACCAAATCTGATATGCTTGTTAGTTTCAAATTTCTTATCATTCCCTTTGATACCAAGTTCTAATAAAACCTTGAAAAAATCATGTTTCCCAGATGCATCTCACAGAGAATGATGCAAAAACTATCATGCTACATAAAGGTCATATAAAACAATTATGTAATAAATCAAAACTGGATCCTGAAAATGCAAATAAATTTCTAGCATGCCAGAAAATTGATGTTACCATGGTTGTGAGCTTCATGTTCCTTCTCTACAAGGTCTGATAAATATTCAGTGCCGGTGATATGGCCATGACTGTTCAAGCGAAGCTGTAAAAACTCTATCCTGGTTAGCAGCATGCCAAATAGCAGCTTCTATCATGCCATTAATGGATACAGACATGAGCACACATGGCTAGTTCATCTAAGACTCACATTCCAAGATGCTCATAACAGCTCTTTAGTAAAGTAAAAAATTTCTAGGACAAAAAGGGAAAAAAACATGAAAAAAGAAATTATCCTACTTTCCATATGTTTGTATCCAGATCCACTTCATGCTTTCCTGACATGTCAATTGCATCCACACTCAAAACTGCATATGTGGAATAAAAGAACCTTGAGAAAAGTGGGACCATTGAATTACCATAAGAGATGAGATAAACAGATATCAGTAAGAAAACAGAATTTGCTTCTAAGAAGGAAAGTGAATCACTAACCATCACAAGGTAAAGAGGGAAATGTAATATTAACGTGAATTGGAAGAATTTCTCCACGTTGCACGTCTACAGACATCTGCAAAACACAAGAAACACCAGGAAACTTAGATCCTCATGAAATATAGCATAAAAAGCCCGGTCAATCAAGTTCAGCAAGAACCTATACAATTGGGAGAATGCCATGAGCCAACTTTTAGAATTACATTATAGTCTTGGTAAGACAAGAACTGCACATTCAAGCTCTTTTCTGCTCGCATTCTTTTGTTTAACTGACAGAAACCTCTTACTGCTTGGAAAACTATGCCTATGAATCACCACTGCAGCTTAGCTCAACAAGGCTAATAATGATCATTCTCTTTTGGAGTACATGTTAAAGATTAGATGTTCCTCAATTTACACAAAGAAAGTTTCTTTCATGATATGTGGTTGTGTGGGTATTTCCTCGGCCATGACAGCGGAGGTCGCCATATGTGGAGTTCAGGCAAGGGTTTGCCACACATTTTCAGAGTTGAGCTGTCCCAGATTAATTAATGCAAATGTTTCCTTGCGATAATTACAGGCTTTAAATCCAATTGGTGCTGAATGCAAGTTGTCCGGTTACTCAGAAAGGAGCGGGGGTGGATGAAAGCGGTATTATGGCATCATAATCCATGCTTTTTGAAGGTCTGTCTCAGTGCTGTAATTATTACATAAAGAAATTTATGTACTTGAAAACAAAACGATGAAAGTCTAGAATTGGAGGACCTGGTGGACTCGCATCATATCTAAGAGACAACCAAACATGCAGAAGGGAGATGAGGATTAAGCACTGACCTGATGGACCGTATAAGTAGTAAGATAATATGCCAACTCATGGTAGAACAGCGTAGCCATTATAACTAGCCCAATGACGGAAACTACAAGAAACAAGAAGAAGCAAAACCAACATCGTAAAACTAACACTCAAAAGACAGTACAAACACTGAATCTAGATTCAATAAACACTCCTTTTCGTTTCCTAGATACAATATTGCATGCATGATTGCAATAAATGGTTTAAGTTCAAGAATTTCTCTTACATTATGATCCACCACAAACAAAGCTAAGAATGATCATTTATATGAATTTAACACATCTTTTATCGAAACCCATTTACAAACTTCTCATGAAAATTAGTTATCTTTGCATTTGTCCATCATAAATCACCCGCCACGCCACAACCACTCAATCTACACACCCCACTAGAACCTTAATTGACTGCAATACTGCCAATACAAACATTCCAAGCTTAAAACCCACCTTCACTGAGCGAAAAAAGATAACTTCCTATCTCAAATTATGTAAAAAACAAAAAGAATTCAAAAACGTTAATTTACCAAGAGCCCCAGATTGTGTCTTTTGCAACAAATGCTCTTCCGCACGGGGAAACGCATCCAGGCTCTTTATAGCTTGTTTCACTCCCATCTTTTTTACCCTTTTACAACACCAAACTGTCAGCTGCATAAATCAATGGATCACAAAAAACGCACATCAGAAAACCTTCAAAGCTTGCTTCTTTTCTTGCAACAACTTTTTTAACATCGTAAAAATATAGAATTTAGTGAATTATGAGAAATGAAGGATCCCCAGTCAAGTTTATTGCAAATTAATAAAAAAAAATCCACCAAAGGGAAGGTTCCAAAACCAATATAAATGGTGAATTTTTTTTTTTTTGGAAATATAAAATAGAAGTGTGCGTCGGTGATAGATGGTGAGGAAACGTACATGAAGAGAGATTCAGGGGATACTCGGAGAGAGAGAGAGAGAGAGAGAGTCAGAGATTCGGCTTTTACGACGGAGTCGACTTGATGTCGTTTTGGTTGGATGTTTTTCTGATTGGAGGGGCCTTTTGCATTGCAGCAAGGTTCCAATAGGGCTTCTGAGTTGCGTTAAAATTTGTTTTTATTGTACGGATATATATATATATATATATATATATATATATGTATGTATGTATGTATATTAAAATTAAAACAAAATAAAAAAAATT
>Ga0325402_1005707_pt1 | contig 11684 bp, 9 predicted proteins | sample PopdelMetagenome_22_FD_207212 | JGI IMG/M metagenome (GOLD analysis project Ga0325402, IMG submission 207212) | Populus deltoides microbial communities from Bellville, Georgia, United States - Xylem-PdKOR-R3 | ecosystem: Host-associated > Plants > Phyllosphere > Stem > Wood/Secondary xylem...
CTAATGCAGATTTTGGAGACAACCCACAAGAATTTATGAGATAAGACACAGTAAATGCGTGGTGATTTGTAGTGTTTGATGATATGCATCTGAGCGATGATGATAGTAATGAAGTGGTCTCAAAAATGCAAACTTTATCTATCATTGAAGTTCTAACAGAACAAGTTATGATTCTAGAGAGGAATTCAAGCATTGGGAAAGGAGGTTTTGAGAAAGTAGTAATGTAAAGCCACGTACCCTCTTCTCTGCAGATGATATCCAATCAAAGCCCGAAATCTGGTACTGCCAGTTCTTGAACCCTAGTTGGTACCTGGGAGCTTGGATTTAAAATAATGCCTATTTATCGGTCCGACATGTTTTTGAAAACTTTTAAGATTTTTGTTTTAATTTTAAATTTTTTTTTTGTTTTAATATATTAATATTAAAAATAAATTTTAAAAAATAAAAAAATATTTTATTTTAATATTTTTTTCAAATAAAAAAATACATTACAACACAACTTCATTCATATTCTGAAACCTAAAACCTTGCTTATTTTTCTTTTGGGCTTGGTACACTCAAGACAAAATCATTCTTTTATTCAATTTGGTTGGTTATATTACAAGTAATATTAATTTTTTTAATGTAAAAAAAGGGTTAGGAATTGATAGTGTTTTTTAGTAGAAAAAAAATAAATTTATTAGTCTAATGTGATATAATTAATTAACTTGATTAGTTTGAAAATAGCTTGGATGACTAAAAACAAAATAATAAAAATAGATTTTACAAAATTAAGTACCAACAAAATGATAAAACGTTTATCTAAAATCATTATAACTTTATAAAAACAAAACAAAACAAATCATAAAGGCTAATTTAAAATAAATCATATATTAAAGATGAAATTAAAAAAAAATCAATTCAAAAATTAAAAAAATCAAAGAATAAAATTGAACAAAAAAAAAAGTGCCTCAAAAAACAACTCGGGTATGCGGTCTTGAGCCTTAATAAGAAAAGCCAAGGCACACGGGTTTATCAACCTAGGCTCACACACTTGGGCTTTGATTAAAAAAAAACATTCTAAAGGGTGCCCACCCTATTTTTTTGAAAAATAATGATTAAGTAGGCGAAACATTGTCTATTGAGGTAGATCGATGATGCATTACTTGCTTAACCTAAATGTCAGTGACTAAAGGATCACCGAAAAATGATGCTAGAGATGTTTCACACCTAAAAAATCATTTTAAATCATTTTTTTACCCAAAAATACAAAAAAAAAAATAGAGACTTAAGTAAACCAGTTTTTTCCCTAAAAAAGGTCCCAAAACAAAAATCAACTTGAAATCCAAAAACGTCCCGATATCAGATTTACTATCTCATGCAATTTAAAAAGAAATAACACCCTAATGGAAATACCATCATCGAATGAAATCTATTGATGCCAAAATTGGCCATTTGGGTGATCAAACTTTATGTTAATCAATGGTTTTTCTTTTTACAACTAGAATTCAATAATGACTTTATCCTACAACCCAACCTCAAATCAAGGACTAAAAAAATAAAAGAAATGAGGTTTTAGATCAAAAAAGAAATTTTTGAAAAACCAAAATGACTAAAAACGAGTTAGTTGTAAAGTAAGAAGACTAAATTAATGTTTTGAATCAATTTCAAAATGACCATCAAGTTTCTCCATGTTTTTTAGTTTGATCCTCTATCTTATAATTTCATCATTTTCTAACAAATTAGAAGCCATTAGCCTTTAATTTGGTCACTAATTTGGTCAATGAATAATCAAATCGAGAGAGAAAAAAGTTTGAAAATCAAAATAGCAAAGAAAAAGTAATTTACTACTCCAATCCACAGTAAAAATATAAGAGGATGAACAATAATTTATGCACAATAAAATGTATGCTCTCTTTTAATTTCTTTTGTAATTTTTTTAAACCATTTAATCAAAATTAATTTTGGTGAAGGGAATGATAGGTGGATTTGATTGATCTTTAATTTATTTAACCAATTAATTTTTTTAATTAATTTTTTAAACCATTTAATCAAAAATATTATATCTAATTTTATTTGAATCAGGTATGGAAACGAGTGAAGGTTCACCTATTAATCATTCAACCTGATGTTTTTAATATTTTTTAATTAATTTTTTAAACCATTTAATCAAAAATATTATATCTAATTTTATTTGAATCAGGTATGGAAACGAGTGAAGGTTCACCTATTAATCATTCAACCTGATGTTTTTAATATTTTTTAATTTATTTTTGAGAATATAGAAAATTATTATAAATCATACATAACTATCTAATATTTACTTTTTAACTAAATTTTGTTCTATAAATTAAAAAATATATACTTATTTTTTTAATATTTGTTATTATTGCAAAAAACCTCATCCTCTTGTTACCCGTTACCCGCTAGATACTTGACCTGTGCTTTATCGCGGGTCACATATTGTTTTTTATTCAAGTAAATAATAATAGAAATAAAGACACAAATTAAATTAATTGAATAAAATAAAAGAAGAACAAAACATAATGCAAGGATACTCATATTAGAAATATTATCTGAAAATAATTTTTTTTATTTTAAAAAATAAAGTTCATCTATATAAAAGATAAAAAAAAATTATAGATGAGTCAAAAAAATTCTTCAAAAAAATAGTCATTTAAAAGAAACTTTCTAAACAAGGCTTATGTTTTTTTACTCCAAAACCCGTTTTTAACCCCTTTTTGACTCAAAACACCTTAGGAGCAGTGATAAACTTATTCATTGCCTAAAAAAACACTAAAAAACTGAAAATCAGTCAAAAGCTAAAATCGAATTGAGCTTGGATATGTTTTTTCATTAACTTTAAAGGTTAAAAAAAAAACACGTAATATGAACTCTCCTCATCAAATAGAACCATTTGACACAAACATCGACTATTTTGGTGGCCAATGATATTTTTCTCTCTCTACCGCTGGAATCCGGTGACCTATCTCTCTCCTTTCTCAACCAAGGATTGAGAGATAACAAAAATAAAATTTTATACCAAAATTAAATTTGAAAAAAATTGAGACACCGAAATCATATAATTTGTGTTATTTTTAAAGTTAGAGGACGAAATTGTGTTTTTCCTGAAACTTCTGGCACGCCACCCATGTTTGATGCCTTTTTAATTTTGATCCATGTTCTTTCAATTCCGCCTTTGCTTCAAAAATCCAAATTAATTGGCCTTTAATCAGGATTAAATCGCCTAAAATAAAATTTTAAGGACCAAAATGAATGTCTAAAAAATAAACAAAGTCATCTATAATGTTTTGTAAGGGGGTGAATAGTGTTGGCTACATAATATTTACCCCACATGTTTTAGTTTTTAAGTAATTAATTTGTCTTGTTGTTTTTATTTCTTATCCTTTGTATCGGTCTCATCTTATCTTTAGTCTAATTGAATTCAATTTTAATATTTGATTTTAATTCAATTGATAAATAAGTTGGATTCATATGTTTGAAAGAGATAAAATTCAATTCATTTTATTTTCTATATTATTCTCATTACCTTCATTTATTTCTTCAAAGGTCATTATAAAAAAGGACTAGATGAGTATTTTGGAAAAAGTTATTTTTAATATTAAATTTTTTTTTTGGAATTGTAAATTAAAGGACCTTTGATTTACTTTTATAATAATTTTAGAAAAAAATAAATTTTATTTGAAATTCAATTCTTAACATTATTTTAAATATAAAATTTCATTAAAATCTTTGAATTGAAATTAATTTAAATGATTCCAAAAATGCGGTAAAAAAGCTTAAAGCATAACGGTAACAAATTCCTCTGCACTATGCAGGGAGTGAGTCCAAAACTCCATCACTGAACATTTTTTTAACGCTGTTAAGGATTGTTAAAGAGTTAATGCACAGTTAATGATGAACCGCCGATTGAACCTGAACAGCTCGCTAAATAATTAAAGTTTAAGCTAAAGCAATTTAAACAAGAACAAAGAGAATATTCTGGGTCACTTAACGAAACAGCTTTGCTAGTTTTAGCCATGGATGATTCTGTCATCATTCAGTTCATAAGATAAATCGATGGACATTTCTCTCAATAAGATTAATAAAAGATATATAGTAGGGCATGAACAGCATCATGCTTTCTTGAAAAATATTTAGGGCTATTTTTCTCTGAATTTTCGCAGTATCTGTAAGGACATGTTAAGTACTCGAGAGTTTTCGAATGTTCATTGGTTGCATGTACTTTCAAGTCACCATCACAACATGTGCTTTGCCACGATGGAGTTTGCTGTTTCAGTCAGATGGAACGGATCCCAGAAAACATAACTTGTTCTATCCCGGCAAACCTGGGAAATAGTTGCGCTTGAGACAATGCCCCCATGGGCTCCCACAACATAGCAGCAGCATGCGTTTCTTACATCCTGAAAACCTGAGAAACAAAATGTACGAGGAATCAGAGGGAAATGCAGAAAAATAAAGCTTGTGTGATCAAAGATTGCGCACCATATTGTTTGTAGTTTTGAATGATATCTTCTTGTATAGCATGCATAGCTGTCTGCATTAACATGTTGTGATCCTGTAAGAGTTTTGGTTAGCTCCTCTACAATGCTCTTAAGTTTGGGGTTATACATCTGAGATATCTGATTTTCAAGAGGAACACAGCCATCTGGCTTGGAAAGCACGTCTCTCGCAAAAGGGATGCACCCACCACGGGGAGAATTTACCACTACCAACTTTCTAGCACCCAGCTTGTACAGCTTCTGTAGACAAAAAAAGAAAACGAAAAAATCTGTAGTCTGTACGAAAGATATATCAATTGAACCAACTATACATTATAAGAAAATAAACCCAATGGAAGAGAAAGGGATGAGAGTAGAGAGATTAAGAATAATTACCACACATAAAAGTGACGTTCTATTATGTTGCATGCAGCATAAATATTGGTACATGGGTTAGACTTTCTCAAGTCTATTTACAGAAACTCAGCAATGTAAGTTAAGTGCAATCAATTACATGTATTGCAAAGTAAATGTCAATTAATCATTCCAATTGAGAAATGTTGTTGCTTGTGATTAGGAGACTTCCAAGGCTGACGTAGTGGAATCAGCAGATTGCATGGGACTGACAGATTTGATAGGATTTGCCAGTGTAATTGCCTCTACAGGTGTAATATTCTCTTTACCCCCCTCAAGCGTAACGGAGCAACACGAAGATTGAGCTTGGACTTAAGAAGAGAGAACCGATCACGACTCAGGTCTTTGGTGAATATGTCAGCAAGCTGATGAGAGGAGGGAACATAGAAGGTATGGAGAGATTTACAAGCAACTAATTTGCGAACGAAGTGATAGTCAATCTCCATATGCCGAGTGCGAGCGTGGAAAATTGGATTGGCAGCCATGTGGATAGCAGAAAGATTATCGACATAGATGCAAGGAGCAGTCTGAAGAGGGTACCAAGTTCTCGAAATAAGAATCCAAACCAGCGGATTTCAGCGGTGGTGTGGGCAAGGCCACGATATTCAGCTTCAGTGCTAGAACGAGAAACAGTAGACTATTTCTTGGCAGTCCATGTGAGAAGATTGAGGCCGAAAAATATACAAGCACCAGTGGTAGACCTTCGATCATCTACAGAGCCAGCCCAATCAACATCAGAGAAGCTGCGTAAAGTGAAGTCATCGGACTGGTGAAACACAAGACCTTGCTCAACTGTACCCTTAATATACCGAAGAATGCGCTAGACAACCTGAAGATGGGAAGAACGAGGGTTGTGCATGAACTGACACACTTGATTGACAGCAAAGGAAATATCAGGCCATGATAGAGTAAGATATTGGAGGCCACCCACCATGCTGCGATAGGTAGAGGGATCAGATAAGGGATCTCCATCCAAACAAGACAATCGAGTGTCAGCCGGTAACGGTGTAGGACATGGTTTACAATCAGTCATATTAAACTGTTTCAATAAATCAACTGCATATCTAGTTTGAGAGAGAAATAAATGATTAGTAAACCGTGAAATTTCCATGCCAAGGAAAAAATTGAGCTCACCCAGTCGGTGACTGTCAAAGGTGGAGCACAATTCATCAAGAAACCGGTGGACATGTTGGAGTTCAGACCCGGTGACAATGATATCATCCACATAAACAAGGACATAGATTGTGCAGTAAGAGGAACGATGAATAAAGAGCGATGCATCACATTGACCGTGAGTAAATCCCTGAGCAAGGAGAAATGCACTGAAACGTTGGAACTAAGCTCTGGGAGCCTGTTTAAGGCCATAAAGAGCCTTATGGAGTTGACATACATCATGAGGACGTGAAGAATCATGAAAGCCAGGGGGCTGTTTCATGTAAACCGTTTCTTCCAAGTAGCCATTCAAGAACACATTCTGAACATCAAGTTGTTGAAGGGACCAATTAGAAGACACAGCCAGAGACAAAATAGTGCAAATGGTGGCCGGTTTAACTACCGGGCTAAAGGTCTCTACATAATCAAATCCTTCATGTTGATTGAAACCTTTGGCGACAAGGCGGGCGTAGCGATCAACGGATCTATTAGCTTTTCGTTTTACTTTGAAGACCCATTTGCAGCCAATAATATTCATTTGAGAAGAGGTGAGAACCAAAAACCATGTTTGATTCTTCATGAGGGCATCATATTCATCCTACATGGGATCAAAGCAAGCGGCATAGAAAGCATGGGGTAAAGGGTGCGGGGTGGTGTGAGAGTATAGGAGTTTTGGTTCTAGAGCAAAGGGGATGATGGTCTTGAGACTCTTAAATTTTTTAGGAGGGTTTGGTGCAGCAGGAGAGTTAGGGAGGAGAGATGGGTCAAGAGGGGAAGGAGGAGGCGTTGATATGGGTGAGGGGGTTGTGGTGTGGATAACAGGCGTGAGGTTTGTAAAGCTGGATGGTAGTGAGGGAGACATAAAGGGTGACAGGGGTTGTTGGATTAGGAGACAAGGGAAGGAATGATTGTTGTTGGACTAGGGGAGAGAGGTGGTGTAGGGATAGATTGTGTGGGGGAAGGTTGTTGTGAGCTGGCAGAAGGAGGGACCGATGAAGAGTCAAGGATAATAGGGGCAGAGTGGGTTGGACTTGTAGAATTGTTGGTTTGTTTAGAGTACAGGTCGGGCCCAATATCAAAGTGAGCAGTAGGTGTGGATTAGGCAACTGGTGTAGACTAAAGTTGCTGGTAGGGGAAGTTTGCCTCATCAAAAACTACATGCCGAGATATATAAATCCAACCTGAAACAAGATCAAAACAGCGATAACCTTTGTAATGATCATCATAGCCAATAAATACACATGGAACAGATTTGAAGGATAATTTATACCTGTTGTATGGGACCATATGAGGGAAGCAAGCACATCCAAAAATTTTGAGAAATGCATAATCCGGTGTGCATTGAAGTAATTTCTCATAAGGAGATATCTGATCAAGCTTAAGAGTTGGTAAGTGATTAATCATAAAAACTACAGTAGAGAAGGCTTCAACCCAAAAGCTGTGGGGCAAGCGAGATTGGGCCAGCAAACAGAGTCCCATTGCAACAATATGTCGATGTTTCCTTTCCTCCACTCTATTTTGTTGAGGAGTGTATGGACATGAGATCTAATGAGATATTACATGATCACGTAAAAATATTAGAAATAATTTGCTAGTAAATTCACCTCCACCATTAACCTACAGTTGTTTAATGTGAGAGCTAAACCGATTTTCCACCAACTTTTTGAAGTGAATAAATGTAGTAAGAACTTCTGATTTCTTAGCCAATGGATATAACCAAGTAAATCGAGTATTATCATCGACAATGGAGAAATAATAACGATAACCAAAATTTGAGGAGATTGGTGCAGAACCCCATAAATCAAGATGTAAAAGTGCTAATGGAAATTAAGCATGAGACTGTCTGTCTTCAAATGGCAATCGACAAGATTTTCCCAACGGGCAGATATGACAATTTTTATCGGAGACAATTGCACCATCAAGTTGTAAGTGGTACTTATTCAACAACGTAGTAAAAACTGAATGAGATGGGTCTCCAAGTCTGGCATGCCATATGTCTTGTGTTGTACGCTTTCCATAACATTCAATTTGACAAGCAATAGAAGGGGATATCTGAATGTTATAGAGGCCATCGAAACTACTGCTAGTAAGGAGTACCTTCTCCGTTTTGTTGTCCTTCACATAAAAACCATTAGCATCCATCTTAAAGTAACAATTATTATCACAGCAAAAACGACGGATAGAGATCAAGGCACACACAAAACTTCATTAAGATTTAATGATTTATGCAACCCGGTCAATTGTGTATTGCCAATATGAGTTATTGCTAACTGATTGCTATTTCCAACAATAATTTTATCTGTACCTGTGTAAGGGTGAGCATCAAGAAGAAAGGTGGCGTTGGCTGTCATATGGTGAGTAGCACCTGAATTAAGACACCAATTGATATTTGCCACATCAGCAGTAAAAGAAGGAGAGGTGGTAAAGTTTTCTGCCATGTATGCATGAGGTCTACGGTCAAGACAAAACCGAGCTATGTGCCCCTGCTTATCACACCGAAAACAAATGACTTCACTACGTTGGGTATTTGAGAATTTGTCTTGAGGTGTTGGAAGCAGAGGAGGGCGCCCATCAGAGAGAGTTGCAGGAGAAGAGGTGAGGACAACAGATTGAGGGTCGCGAGGCTGAAAGTGACGATCTGGAAACCAAGCCCCTTGAGCTGGCTCCCAATGCCCTGTTCGCCTTGATCCACGCCCTTGATTCCAATTCTTACCACGACCGTGTCCTCATCCAAATCCATGATGAGGATTGTGATTGTGACTAGGCATGTTTGAATTGAAAGGGCGCTCATTGGGCACACGGTCAGCAGCCATAGCAACTTCTGAAGTCAAGGTAAGAGACATCTGTTTTTGTAAATGCTCTTCTGTTAGAGCTAAACCATAGAATTGATCAAAGTCAATATCGGGATGCAGGTGAAGTGTTGTGGCTAGCTCTTTGTATTCAAGACCAAGTCCATCCAAAACATAACTGATGAGTTCATCATCGTCCATGGTTGCACCAGATTGTATGAGAGAATCAAAGAGTGATTTGGCATAATTGAGATAATCAACCACTGTGGTGTTGTTGTCCTTCCAGAGAGTGCGAATTTGGTCTCGAAGAATCCGTACACGGGTGCTAGCAAGAGGTGAAAGACGCTTGGCCAGCATGGTCTAGGCTTGATGAGCAGTGGTACATGGGATGAGAAATGTTTTGATGGAAGAGAAGGAAGTTGCTTTGATCCAACTCAAGACCAATTTATCTTTTGCTAACTCTGGGTGCACAGAACCATCTTCTTGCACTTTAGGTGGTTCTGTGTTGTTCTTGATGACTGTTGTAAGGTCATGCATCTCCAGTATATCTTCAAATTGAGATTTCCAACTCAGGTAGCTGGTGCGATCCATAGGGACAGTGAACAAGGATGAGATATTGAAGGAGGTGGGCAAGGAATGGGATGAGAATGGAGGTGAGGAAAGTTTTGACATTTCAGAAATCAATTTTGACATATCGAGATTGCTTGATTCTTCAGATTTGGGTGTGCTGACCATTGGTTTGGGTAGGATCGATATTTTGAGGGTTAGTTCTAAAGAGTTCTGATACCATATAAGAAAATAAACTCAATGGAAGAGAAAGGGATGAGAGCAGAGAGATTGAGAATAATTGCCACACACAAAAGTGACGTTCTATTCTGTTGTATGTAGTATAAATATTGGTACATGGGTTAGACTTTCTCAAGTCTATTTACTGAAACTCAGTAATGTAAGGTAAGTGCAATCAATTACATATATTGCAAAGGGAATGTCAATTAATCATTCTAACTGAGGAATGCCGTTGCATTTGATTAGAAGACTTCCAAGGTTGATGTAGTGGAATCAGCAGATTGCATGAGACTGACAAATTTAATAGGATCTGACGGTGTAATTGCCTCTGCAGGGTGTAATATTCTCTTTATATATAAGTGAAATAATTAGACACACTGTGATGATCTTACTGTAAGCTGTGATCGTAACGTTGAAAGGATCATATAAGTGAAGTAATTAGAGCATCACTAGAACTGTTTCTTCGTGGGATTGATGAAGCAACATCATTCCCACCGGTTGCCACAATGTAGATAGCCCCGGCAAGCAACTTCTTAGCGTCTCGGATCCCAATATTCGATATGATGTCTTGTCTTGTTCTGTTGAAATACCTGATTTGATTCTCAAGGCTAATGACACCTCCCTATAAAATTACATGCAGATTTCATCAGTTTTTTCTTCAGAAAACCTTTCATTCAATTATGCTTGAAAATAAAATTTGAAATTCAGTTTCTGCAAAGCCAATGTATTCCACGTCTAAAACAAATACTAACAAAAAAACTCCCAGTTTCATTCAAAATTCCGGATCCTGAAGAAGCATAGTTGACACCATTCAGAAGCACGTCTCCAACAGTGGTCGGAGCCAAGTAGGGAGGTGGGAAGTTTTTCAGGCCCAATTCTTGTGCTGTTGATACTAAAATGGAAAGCTAGAACTCAGAATCGTTGTCATTTTCCTTTGTTTTTATTGTGTTTAACTACACAGCATTAAGGAACTTAAAGAACATAAGAAACTTACCTATAAAGTCGACAGATATTCTACCATTCGAATATCTTCCCGAAGGAGTGCCAAATGGTTTCCCAAAATCAATCCCATTGGGAAACACTGGTTTTGCTAAAGTGTTGATGTAAAGATTGTTTCCAGCATCAACTCCTGAATCTCCAAAAATGTATAATGCTGAAGTATCCTCTGCCGAGCTGAGACTGATCAGACTCAGTAAAGTGTAGACAGCATAGGTTTGGGGGATACAATTCCAAGAATGATCACTTGTCTGTTCGATGAGGTGCTCATTACCACAGGTCCTAGGAAATGCACTTCTGGAAACTAATTAATAGCAAAAATACATGCAGAAGTAAGATCAGAGCTAGCTTTGCTTAATTCTTTAATCAAACGAAAGGGACTGCATGTGTTATATATTTATGCAATAACTGCTTGGTCTTATTAAGACAATGCAGACTAGTGTAATATTTTGTACCGTGATAGAGTGAATCCAGTTTTTATCGTCTAACCTCCTCTCTGTTTATTAATGATTTCAGGGTTAATATGAAATAAATTTTAATTTTTCATGTATTTGTTTGCTATTAATTAGAAAAGATGATTAATCAATTAAAAAAAAATTTAATTTGGTTTTCAAGAAATATTTTCTTTTTATTTTGGACAGAAAATATTTTTTAGAAGTTATGAAAATTTTAAAAATATCATATTAGTTACTGATTATATCAAATTTGATCCTCAAGCTTTTGATTGTTATATATTTTGTTTTGAATCTTTTTTTTTAATTTCATCCATTAGAATTTGATTTAATTTAATTTTTATAATTGTTATTTGTTTTTCTCTTATTATTTTCTTAACTGAATTTATTTATCTATCAGATTTAGTTTTTATTTTTTTATTTTTATTTATTTTATTTAAAATAATTTATAAAATTATATATGATATAATCCTGCTAATTAGCCCTAATATATATAGAAGCCACCCACTCATTGTATTTTGTGTTTGCGTTTTGTTATGGATAGAAGTGGATGCTAGAATTTATTTTTTATTTTATTTAAAATATGTTTTTATGTACAACTTATTTGAAAAAAA
>Ga0325402_1005709_pt1 | contig 11680 bp, 8 predicted proteins | sample PopdelMetagenome_22_FD_207212 | JGI IMG/M metagenome (GOLD analysis project Ga0325402, IMG submission 207212) | Populus deltoides microbial communities from Bellville, Georgia, United States - Xylem-PdKOR-R3 | ecosystem: Host-associated > Plants > Phyllosphere > Stem > Wood/Secondary xylem...
TTTTTTTTTTCACTCTAAAGCTTAGGTTATGTTATATTAAAGATAGATTTTGAGTTATATTTTATATGTTTCGTGGAACTTATTTAGGATTGCAGCTAATTAAGGTGGTGAAACTAAAATTCTAAAAGACTGATTATAATCATTTTGTCTATACAATTTATAAAACCTTAAAGATAAAAAAATTGATCATGACAACAACAAATCTTCATTCAATTCAAATTTTATGTGCTCAATAGCGCCATAATCAAGAATTCTTGGTTAATATTTTTCATGTAATTCTCAAACAGTTAAACTGAACAAGAATATTTACTTGAATTGACATTAGATTCTTTTACTTGATTAATATTTTCAGGGTGTTCAAGGCACTTGCCGAGGACGGAAACTAGGCGGCACACGCAAGCAATTACCTAAGCGAACATTAGTCTTGTACTAATTCATTAGTTAATAATGCTAAATAGGTAATCTAAAAAATTCATTAGCAAATACTTAATACTCCCCCAAAAGAAATGGCATCTTTTGCATCTTTGACCGGGCGATTATTACTAAACGAAGACTCGTTGATCAAATCAGTCAGAATCAGGATCATAGCCGTTAATTAGAATGTATAGAAAGCAAACCACAGGCCAATGATAATCTGTGCGAACTACTGCCAGCAACAACTGCTTCAGGACAGTTCAGCATCTTTCGTGTTTTGTTAAATTTTGATGATGCAATGTTTAGCAGCTACCAAACCCATATACCAGAAAAATTCGACGGAATATGAGGATCTACCGACAGAGTGACTATAGAAATGAATGAATTGAGTCAATAACTCAGGGTTCGAGAAGCCGGCAATCTATTGTTTTTAAGTTGGAAGACTCGGGACAGCTAGGTTATGACATACTGAACAGTGCATGGTTTAGAGTGACATTTGTAACCTAAACTGCAAGTAATCCTGTTAATAATTAGCTAGTAATGTGTTTGTTCTGTTTTTTTAATGCATGAATCTCAATATCTCAGGCATTTGGTACAATGTGCAGGTTGGCAGGCCAGTGTTCTAATGTTTCAGGCAGAATTCTCCCTTGTACTAGAAGCTCCATCGTTGAAGAATCAGCATCATGACTGGCAATCAACCCAGGAAATATCCCAGATCAAGAGGGGGCGGAACGCCAAAAAAGAATTTAATCAGCATCCGGGGATAAATCATGTGCAATTTGGTTGTTAATAATTATTGAAAAGATTTGGTGAGAGCTCTTGGAAAACTCTGTACACAGTGACAAAATCTTGAAATGCGTGCAAGTGTCCACAAAATAAGAAGCTTGGAATATTCAACTCCTTTAATGAACAATCACAAGAGGAAAGCAAGAATTCTTGCTTAGATTTACCTTGTCCTCAAGATTAAAATACCTGTCACGTTAGCTGCCTAATAAGCTAATACGCCTCCTTTATCATTTCCAGGTATCAGGACATAGAAATTGGAGATAAGTAGACAACTCAACATTGCAAAGCATCACTTCTTACAAAGCTAGCTACTAATTACATTTCCTATATATATTTTACTCTTGACAGGTCTAAACTTCCAAAAACAAAACAAAAAAAAGGTGCCATAAAGGCATAATTAGATGGTGCCAGGATGTAAATTCCTGCTAGTAAGATACTCGGTCAATCGAGTAAGCATGCAGGCAGAAAAGTAACATGCTCATATTGTGATTGTATACAAAATACTGCCAGACATGATGAAGCTTAATTTAGCAGCGTCTTTTTTGTACCCCAACCAAATTTCAAGTTCATCAAAACAGGTTTCAGGTCCTTATGAATAACAAATCTGTAGCACTTTGCAGAGCTATTAAACTCAGTTCATTCAATGATTTAGGTCATGAGATGATCAGCATCATTCAATATATCATTGTCTTATTACTTAAATTTTTTTTATTTTAAAGTTATTTTATAAACTAACTCATATTTTTATCGATTTTTTAAATTTTCTTTGAATTAGTTCAAGTTTGTTTTTACCATTGCATTTATTTTTAAGCAAAAGACGCAATAATAAAAATATAAAATTACTGTTTTTGCTATAGATACCTCAAAGCAAATATAAAAACATAAGCAAAATAAACACAAGTGATAGGATACAAAAGTTATTGAGAAATGTGCAGGGAACAACATTAAGAATTAGAACAGCTTAAAGAATATGGACAATCAATACTCCCAATTCAAAGACAAGGCAGCCTTTTTGCCACCGAATTCTTTACTTACAACAGTTTCTGAATATCAAATTAAGAAGTATTGGCACACATGATCGTACGAGCAACTTCAGGAGAATTCCTTGACCACCGTTATCACATGAATTTGTACCTCAACAGCCAAAGTATCATTAACTAGAAATCCCTTTGGAAGGGCGTTGACGTCTTCGAGAGACATAAAGTTTAGGTGACCCCAGTCCTTGATTGAATAAGAAAAATGGGAATAGGCTGCAGCACATCGATTAAACCATTTATCAGTAAAAATAAAACTTGACAGAACAATTTTTCTTTTCTTTTCTAACAATCTAAGCAGAAGTTGTGAATTGACCTTTTTTTTCGATATGTTTTCCGAAAAGCTGGTCTCTCACACGCAGCATGTATTCAGCATACGTTGTTCGTCCACATGGAAGAGTTTCAAAATCCTCCATTTTTAAGTAGATAGACAAGCTTTTTCCTTTCTCTGTTGAATTCCCTTTCGGATAAACCAGCAAAGCCCTACGTTGAAAACAAATTAATACACACATACCAATAAATATAGTATTTCATTTAATCTTACGTACCATTTGTACCCTCCAAAAGAAAAAACTTGGGACTTGTAAGATTCTTGATCCAGTGCTGAAAAGTTCTGAATTTTCCAGGTAAAAGTGTCGCTGACAGGTTGCTTAACCAAGGTCAAGCATTCACCTTTGCCAGTAGGTTTAATAACAAAAATCTCAGCTCCAAATATGCAACGATCATCAATTAGATATCCCTTTGACTCGTCATTGAAAATAGTCAGAGGGATTAATTGGTCAAAACCCAATTCTGTTTTCATTCCATGAAAGCGTCTTACCCTTCCTTTAGCATCTGATCAACAAACGTTTCAAGTCCTTAACGTGTGCAAGAATAATTGAATAAAAACAATGGTTAAGCCCTGTCTCAGAGGACCATTTGATCAAGTTGTGTGCTAGCTTACATTGGATGGTCAAGTATTTGTCTTGGATTTGGTTATAAACAAACAATCTGAAGTTCACGTTGACCTCCCAGCCAAAAGGGAGTGCATTTGAATTGGAAAATGCCAAATATAGAGATATGTGTCCATCCCCATTGTTTTTCTTGTTTCCGTTAGGATAGAGACGTAATCTCCTGCAGTTCAAAAATCTAAATCATGGAAAGAAAGGAAACATGGTAAATGCAGAGGAAGAGAAAGACACCATTTGAGGCCAACCATGCATGGAACTGGAGTTAAGCCCACATACCATTTGTAGCTGCCAGCTTCAAAGTCACCTGATTCGACGTTGTCTATCTTTGCATTTGCAAGTAGGGAGAAGTTTTCGATCTTAAATGTGTAGTGAGCCGGTGGAAGATCCCTCGTTGACCTTGTAATTTCTGCTAGATCATCTCTAGGAGGAATTTTAACTTCCATGACTGGTTCTGGGGCCATGTTTTGTTGATTATTGCTCTTTGTTCTACTTTTTGTGTGGATAGAAATGGTGTTAAATTTGCCAATTTAATATTGCTCAAGCAATTAAGCATTTTTTTCCCCACCCTTGGTTTAAGGAAAGGGAGCGGGCAAGGAAAGAAATGTATAGAATCCATGGAGAAAGGAAATAGGAAAAGCATATAACGATTCTTTCCAAAACGGAAGAAGCCGTGTCGTGTCTCAAGGACGTATTAGACGTGCTTTTAACGTTTCAAGAATAAAAACATAAAGTGACTTATTCGAGTCTTCTCTCGGTCACTTTGCTGTTTTCCCCTATGGTGGAATGTCAAGCAAAGAAATGCGAAGAGACTAAACACAAGGAGGGCAGCAATGCTCAGCGATGATGCATTCATCTGCTCAGTTCATCGAATTAGAATTTAGAATACCGTTCCGTCCACCCCACCAAATTAGATCAGATTGGTCTCACCGGCAGAAGCAAAGCTCACTAGGACTACTGTGGAAATCACTTTTCTTTTCTCAATTGGGATAGGGGATGGGTTGGAACCTCAAACTCTTGGGAGTTGGTGTTAAAGGATCCTAGCATAAAGTTTGCATCGGCATAAAGTGCCATCAAAATCCTGTATTCAACCCCAAAAGATCCACTACCCTTTATACATGCAACTGGCACTAAATGAACGATCACAGTAAGAGTGGAATGATGGTACGCTTTTCACTTTTTGAGTATTAAGATTTGAGTCACTCGCCCTTTCCCTGACTGAATCATATCAAATCAGTGCCAACATTTTAAAGCTCAATCAGTTGCAATAGTATTCATAAGTGAGGTACAAAATGAGGACGATAATCAAATAATTCTCTTTTAATGGAGAATTTATTAAAGTAACAAACAAGATATGGAAACAGCTTATCAATCCACTGAATTTGTTGTGGTCCAGGCTGGTCAGCAAAGCAAGAAAAACTGTTTCAACTCCCGCAGGTGACCATTCAAACGCATGGACAATCCGTCAACTCCAAACCGTGATGTGTACCTGGCTAAGAGAATTTCAAAAGGAAAAAATCTGATTCATGTTTAGAAGTTTCATTGATCATCATGCACACCAACATAAAAAAACTACATCATAGCACTAAGCTTTTATCCTATAGTTTTTATGAGTGACGAAGAGGATTGAAAATGTTGTCAAGCTTTACATTATTATACACAAGTATTTCAACGACAAGGAGGCCTTAAAACAATTCAAAATGACTACAGCCAGTCAACAATAGGCAAGGAAGTAACTCGAGTTTTTAGTATTCTTTTTGTTTGTCATTATTTACTCTCTTTTTTCCACTAAGAAACAAAGGGAGGGACCATAAACCATCTCATGTTTCAGTGATGGTGCAAGTTTGCCCTCTTGCATCAATCTTATCATCCAGCACCCAGAAATATAAAAACACAGAAAAATCTGTTAACTCTTCCCACTGCACTGTAACTAATATTAAAGTAGTTAAAAATAACAATGTCCAGTCTAAGCAATGGGATTACTAAATGACCAAAGGTGTTGAGAATCTAGAACCCATCCCTTACTGCCAGGTGCCAAGCTCCGGCATTGTACTTTCCAAGCAGAATGACAAACTAGCTGGGCTTGACAACATAAAACAACAAGCATCCTTTTCATGACAATACCCAAACTGCCCTAAAGAGAATGACAAGCATAAAAGAAATTGAAAAAAAAAAGTAACCACTTAGTCAGCCCCAACTAGTTTGGGATTGAGATTTAATTGAGTTGAGTGGACTTATTGGAGATCAAAATTGTAACTGCACTGGTTTACTTTGTAAGCAGTCAATTTCCAAGTGCCTACTTGATCAAATCCATGGGTTTAGAGCATTATAGCAATTTGGTTCTTACCATTTGTATTATAATTAGCTGCTTCTATCAGACTAGCTACAAATTCTGTAAGACACTATGATTCCTTTAATTCTCATTCAAGAGTGAAGGAAAAGAAGGCGCTCGATGCTGCAGCACCAAAAGAATGTGTATGTTTTTTATAACAATGATTCCACATTCTTTCTCAAGTAAAATAGGGTTTAGCCTGCAAAATATCTGGGCAAGTCTATAATGAAGGTTACACAACACAATATGGAAGGGAACTGCCTAGTTTCTTTTTAGCAAACCTGATTCTTTTGATCCATTCCTGGCTTTCACTGAGCTGTTTCCTCTCCAATTCATAACGAGAATGAATTAGGTATTGCACTCTAAAAATCTATTTTATTTCTTGGAAATATACTGAGAACCCATGTCAAACCACCTATTTACATTTTAAGAAGGCATTGTTTTATCTAAAATGAGAAAACATTTTACAAAGACATACATGTAACCATTTCCTACATCTGTTCTCAGAGAAACCCAGTTTGGGCATGTAATTCTTAAAGCTTCATGAACATTGCAAGGAACACATTAAGAGTAAGATACCTGTAAAGGATGCTCTGGGCTAGTATATCTCATCATCAGGGACATCAGGATTCAAGAATTTCATTGGATCTTTACGCATGTCCTCATAATTCAGGGTCGGTGTCACTTTTTCTGGCACTGGAGCCAAAGGAATGATGCTATCTCTGTCAATAACTCCATCAATTATTCCATATTCAACTGCTTCAATTGGAGACATGTAACGATCTCTATCCATATCTTTTTGCACTTGCTCAACCGTGCGACTAGTGAAACCTGAAACAATTCTAATTATATTATTCTTGTTATGCATAATTTCTCGTGCTTGAATTTCCACATCTATTGCTTGCCCACTAGCTCCTCCAAGAGGTTGATGAATCATTATCCGTGTGTTGGGCATTGCAAAACGTTTGCCTTTCGTTCCACCTCCAAGAATTATAGAAGCTGTTGAAGCTGAAATGCCAAGGGCAATTGTGGAAACATCAGCCCTCACAAGCTGCACCACGTCATAGATAGCCATTGAAGCACTGTGCATAATATCATTAAAAGCTGATCAGCAAGTGAACAAAACAAACAAAATGGTAAAAAAGGAAATAGATTTTCTTTGCCCTAGATCACCCAAGTGGATCTATCATCTACAAACACACTTCTCAAATTTATGGCTCTTGTTCACTTTTATATGTTGCTTATTTTACCGTTCCCACAATATCAAGATGAAACTAACCATCAATCTATAATCAGTTCTCTTGCAAATGTGAAGCCTCGAATCATAACTAATGACTGTTTAATTATATAAACTAGACTCACTTGGATGCATTCTACAACAAATAACCATTCCAAAGAATTTCAATACCATTTTTTTCCCCTGGAATAGGATTAAAACCCCATGCGTTTCACTAATCCCACTTCAATTCAATCACTTGAACCAACCACACACTGCTTTAATAAACAAGATAAAAAATCTAAGTATCCATCTTTCCTATAAAAAAAAGAGCAGTAAAAAAGATTCAAACTTTGAGCTCAAAATAAGAAAATGAAAAATGGATATTGTTTAGGATTACCTAAGAGAACCACCAGGACAGTTAACGAAGAGACGGATATCTTTAGTAGGATCCTGGGCATCAAGAAGCAACAGCTGACTAATAATAGCATCAGCCACGAAATCATCTATATTGTTCCCTAGAAACACAATCCTTTCCCTCAACAAGAGGCCCATAGCGTCCGTCTCGGCCCCTCTCATGGAGGTGGCCGGTGTTTGAGGGGAGGCCAGTTGGGGAATTGGGGTTAAGGTTGGGGAGGATTTAAGGGAGGTTTTGAGAGGTGAAAGTTTTGGAGAAGATGGCGTTAGGGGTTTGAAAAGGAAGGGGAAAGGTGAAGTAGGTGGTTTTAGGTTGTGTTGGGGAGAGAGAGTGGGTTTTAGAGAGGAAAAGAGCGGGGTTGCTGTGGAGGAAGAGAGTGAGAGCAAATCCATGGCTCAAGTTTTGGGTGAGACTGTGAGGGGGTGAGGGAGGGATTGCTGGGATAGTTAAGCAAAGGGTAGATACTGGAGAGACCTCTGTCTGTATTTTTCCCTGTGCATTTGTTTTTTTCTTTTTTCTCGAGTTAATGTTTTAAATGCTGTCGTTTCATGCTCTGCTTTCTCTTTTCTTTTTTTTTCCTTCAATTATTTTAAGAAATTATTAAAAATCCCCTGCTTCTTAAACGCCTGATAATTATTGTTTGAAAGAGCGAAAATGCCTAGAAACATTTTGAATTCATTATTATGTAATCGTATGAATATTTAAAAATAATATCATTCAATATGTATTATATTTTGAATTCATTATTAAATTTATTTTATTACAAAAATATATTAATAATACTTAAATATTTTTTTATATGAAAAAAAATTGATCTAACTTGTAATTGAGCGGATTAATAATCTAACCGAAGGGCTTCTCATGTGTCTTTGTTTTGTAGTTAACTGATATTTTTAAATGATTTTAAGGTAAGCTAAATAAGTGGTCAAGTCTTTAATAAGTTAAATATTTTTTTACATTAGTATTTTTGTTTCCAAGGGCAGCTACGTAATTTAATCGTTCCTTGAAAAAGGAAAGAGCCCTTTTAGATTCAAGTTCATTTTTATTTGTCATAAAAGTTATTTTAGTAATCTTGCTGTTAAAAAAAATGCAAAAAACCTCTTTGCCTCTGTAAATTTGAAGGTGACAAATTTATCATTTGAAAAGACAATAATACCCTTAATTACAAGCTCTTTTTATGTGTGTAAGAAGAAAGGTAAAAAAAAAAAAAAACAGTAAACATTCACAATGTTTTAGATTTTCTGTTAATGTTGGTTAAAATAATAAGCAGAATTCTTTTTCATATTATCTTTTCTAATTTGAATTAACATTAGTGAAGAACAAATTCTCACGGATTCAAAATTGATGATTTGCTTAACCCTAGAAAGAATTAATGCTTTGTATACATGAAAGTTAGATTTTAAATACCCTAAATATTACAATAGTAACTTATAGAGATAGAGTATTATTATAGTTTAGTAGGTTACTAGATAAATGATATCAATTTTTTTAACATTAAAAATATAAATTAAAATAAATTATAAAATTTAGTTATTTATTAATTTAATATTAAAAAATAAAATAAAAAAATCAATTAAAAAAACAAAAAAAAAATAATTTGAATCAACTTGAGTTAAACTATCAAACTTGTAAACTTAGATTATTAGATCGGGATAATACTATAAAAAAATAAATAGAATTAAATTATGAAACCAAATTCTTAATCAACCTAATATTAAATGATTATTTTTAAAAAAAATCAATTAAAAAAATACAAAAAACAACCAGAAACAACTCGGGTTAACACACCAAATTCTTGATCTGAATCATAAGATCGGAATAACCTTATAGAAAGCAAATTAAAAATGATCTTAGTCAACTCGGGTTAATCAAACTCACGATCTGAGTCATGAGATTGAGATGACTTTATGGAAAACCAATCGAAATAAATTATGATGCACAATTCTTACTCAACCTAATATTAAAAAGTAAAATTAAAAAAAATTAATTTAAAAATCTACTCGAGTCAACTTAAATTACCCCATCAAACTAGTGACTCGGATCATGAAATCTGAATAACCTCATATAAAATAAATCAAAACAAATCACGAAGTTTAATTCTCAGTAAATAAAATATTAAAAAATAAAATTGAAAAAAATATTACTCGAGTTATAAAACTTAAATAACTTCATAGAAAGAAAATTAAAACAAACCATAAAATTTAATTTCTGATAAATAAAATATTAAAAGATAAAATTTTAAAAAATCATTAAAAAAAAAAGTAAAAACAACCAGTTAGTCGACTTAAAGCCATGCCAAAGATATACTCTCAAGACAACATTGATGCCGGAGTGTTGTTTAAGAGGTTAGTTAGCCCCCTATCTTCTATACTATCTTTACAGATTTTCTTCCGGAGTGTCATCTGCACTCAGAAGATGATTAAGTGCTACTCTGGCTCTTTTCGGTTCCGATGAAGTTTCCTTAGCATCATCTTCTTCGCCCTTCCTCTTTACATTTCTGTTCTCCTGTTCTTCATGCTCTCCAGCATAAGCTTCACCACCAGAATTCTCTGATTTATCCTGCAACGATGTCTTTGGTTCAGATGCTTCAGGTTCGTCTTTTCCGTCCAAGGTTCCTTTCTTAGGTGTCCTTTCGCTTTCTTCCAGAAACACGTGGATTTCTTCATTGGTTGCCAGATCAAGAGGAGTCATTCCTACTTTTGTCCTGACAGTAAGGCTTGCTCCTTTCCTTACCAAATACTTGACTAGCTCCAGATGGGACCCTTGAACAGCATAGTGAAGTGGAGTAAGGCCCTTTCTGGTGGACGCTTTGATGGAGGCCCCAGATGAAAGCAGAGTTCGGACAACTTCTGAATGGCCCTTTTGGGCGGCAAAGTGAATTGCTCCCATGTCATCCATGGCAGCAGCACCAACATCAGCCTTGTGCTTACAGAGATAACTCACCACCTCTGCCTGCCCTGACCATGCTGCTAAATGCAATCTATGAAACGAGGGTACAGTGTCAAGGAAGAAAAATTCTAAAACCCAGCAATTTCAGTATCTTTTGGAGTTCTGATTAGAAATTAGCATGAAACACCAGAGCCAGCATATTCATGAAAGAAAAGAAGAAAATGAAGAACATATAAACTAAAGACCAAAAACTAGACAAATAATGTCTGACATGATTATTCTCTTATTTCATTTCAGGACACAAGTTTAAATGGTTCACGATTAGATAGGACATTAGCAAACATCTTTATTTGTAGTAAAAGCTCGAATTGTTAATTTCAAGACACCTTTCCTTGAACTATAAATTTCAATTATGCAAGATAAGGCAAACAAGCCTGCAGATGGATGGAGAGCACACATTGGACTTCACTCCAGTCAATCCATCTACTTTCGTTCCAGTATTTTCTCGTCTATAAATGCTTCGTATCTACTTATTCCTCATGCTACCTAGAAATTTTAATAGACAGCAAAACAAACAAGCTAAATAGAAATGAAGCCAGACACGGACATACAAAAGACAGAAAATTTCATTTACTCTTCGAGTCCTTTCTGAATTCCGAGGATAATTGGACATCAAAAAAGATTGTCTGGCTCACATCTCTTGTCTCAGTAATGGGGAATCAGCTCTATTTCAAGCAAGATTGTCTCTGTCTCTAAAAGGGCATGAAAAACTCAGAGAACTGAACTTTACCTTCAAGTCATCATCAAATAAACCCAAAAAAAAAAAAAAACTTGCCTTGTCTATTCAGAAGGCCTATGCTTCTCGATAAGTAATTAGTTCAGAGAAATTTACTGAAAGAAGTTTGGATGATAATCTACCACTTTACAAATTGAAAATGGAAGTTGAAAACATCACAACAGATTAGCATTAAATTATCCATAGCAAAACACAACGAAAACCCACAAATCTTTTTTGACTTCGCACCTATCTAGTACAAAGAAATATGAGTATGAAAGAAACCCATGTTTTATCCAACCAATTAAGTACAAGAAGTATCCAATCAAAGTAAGCGTACTCTAAAAGCTAGCAAAATCTTGAATATGCTATTAACTGGATCATGTTAAGCCCGAAATACTAGGAAAAAAATGATGATTAAAATACTAAATAAAGGATTAAGAAAACAAACAAGGAAAAGGGAGGAGGATACGGGGTTCTAGAGTGCTTATCTCTAGAGTTAATAGCCAAAGGGTTTGAGCTGACAATTGAATCAACCGCTTTCATGTCACCGGACCTCGCCGCAGCGTGAAGCTCCGTGTCTCCTCCTCCTCCTCCTCCTCCTCCTCTGTTTCTACCCATTCTTATTCTCCAAGTCTCTTTCTTTCTGATTCTTGTAGTAGAAAATGGTGAGATAGTGCATAATACATATTGACTGGTTGATTAGCTTTTGTTGGGTCGGGCTCTCAGTTGGGCTGAAGCATCTGTTTTCGGGCATTGGTAGAGCTTTTATTTTTTTACGCCATCGATTGGGTTTGAGCTAATTACCAGTCCCTGTATTTATTAAGACTAATTCCTTAGTCCTTGTAGCATATAAGAATTAATTGAAC
>Ga0325402_1005711_pt1 | contig 11679 bp, 2 predicted proteins | sample PopdelMetagenome_22_FD_207212 | JGI IMG/M metagenome (GOLD analysis project Ga0325402, IMG submission 207212) | Populus deltoides microbial communities from Bellville, Georgia, United States - Xylem-PdKOR-R3 | ecosystem: Host-associated > Plants > Phyllosphere > Stem > Wood/Secondary xylem...
AAGAGGTAAAAGCCAGATGTCTCAATAGGGTATCGCCGATTGTCTACGAAGTACATATTGAAATGAGGGTGCCATGACAGCAACTTGACAGTTGTATTTTCTGCTCCTAAGGTATCTTTTTATCTTCTTTTTGTATTTTAAAAAATTCAAATTCTCTTTTTTTATTTTAAATTAATATTTTTTAAAATATTTTCAGATTATTTTGATATATTAATGTTAAAAATATTTTTTAAAAATAAAAATATTATTTTAATATATTTTAAAAAACAAATATTTTAAAAATAACTATTAAATAACTCTTGAAGTGAAAAAAAAAAACTCCCCATTGCTGACATTTGAGGACAAATTAAAGCTTAAGTGGACGTAGGGAGGTTCACTTAATAAGCTACAATGACAAAAAAAAAAAAAAATTAACTTAATTTCTTTTCCATGCATGTCACTGTCCTCGTGACTCGAATATCCAATAGATTGAAAGATGCTGTTGCTGTCACAAGCCACAATGTCAGACAAAAAATTACCAGTTATTAGCAATTTCTCAAAAAAAAATAAAAATAAAAATAACTTTCTTTAATTCCATGAATAACACTCAGAGGTTAAATTTCAAAACATCGTTGGATAGAAAAGGGATAATATCATTAATAAAACAAAAAGAGTACATGAAGAGTTGTAGAAGAAGAACGCTTGATAATATCATAAAATGAACTTTATAAACTTATTTGAAATTAATTGGATTTTAGATTTATTTCCTGGAGGTTACCGGTTCGAGTCTTATAAATTTCAGGGTCACTAGAGGCTTACATAATCATTAACATCAGGATCCGTGAGATTCGTCGAGGTGCGCATAAGCAAGACAGGACACTCACATTAATAAAAAAAAACCAGTTTTTTTTTTGTTGAAAACATTAAAGAAAGACCATACAAACCTTAATAAGTCTATATCTAGCTTCAGAACAATCTTTAACATGTTAAAAAATAAAAAAATTCACCTCAGTTAAAAAAAAATCCTGAGCTCCGATCTTTTTTTTCAAGCAAGATGGGTAAAAAAATACTTAAATGGAACCTATTAACACAAAAATCATGTTTTTTATTTTTGAAATGTGACATACTAAAAACTCTCTCGCTCCTCTCATGTTTTTTAGCAACGTTTTCTCTCTCTTTCTCTTGTAAAAAATCAAATGACTTAAACGTAAATTAATCAAAATGTAAGACTGAAATATCAAAACCTTAATAAATTAATAAGGATCACAAATGAAAAAAAAAACTTTGGGTATAATTTTTTAAGAAAAACACGCCTCATGAAAATTTTAAAAAGAAATATGTTTTTTTTGTTTCAATGACGTCAAATTTAATCCTTATAGTTTTAATATTTTATAAACAAAAAAATTGCATTTTACTATGCAAAATTGAGTATTAATTTATTGTGGGGATGTTTTTTTGACACTACAAGAACCTGATAGCAAATAAATTATCAGGTCAAATTTCTAATCAAAAATGACAAAATTTATAAAAAAAAATTGTGTCAATCTATAATATTTCATGAGATGAGCTAGAGTGTTATCTGGGGGGTATTTTATTGTTATTTATCTTAAAACCTTTCCAATAGATCCGACTCATGGGATAGTAATGTGGGATGTGAGACAAAAAACTATATGGATAAATGTGACAAATATAATAAGTTAATAAGTTAGAAGGATAAATGGGTAATGTAGTTTCAATATGCAATAAATTTAATTGTTCGATTTCGCTTGCAACCCAATTTAAAAGATTAATTTAATTAGATAGCAAAAGGAAGTTAAAAAAGCTAGTGGAGACTGTTCCAAACCTCAAATTCCAGTATACAAGCGATTCAATCAACTCATGTGACCTAAGAGAATTTATTATATTTCTCTAAATACATCAAGCTAATGTGAAGGGTGCGCTTTTAAGATCAAAGAGATAGAAAGACTTAGTCTTGGTTGACATTGATTAAAAAAACATTTTATTTTTTAAATAAAAAATAATTTAAAATTTTTTTTATCAACTTTTAATAAGTGATTTACAAATTTAGCCCTAAAGCATATACTAGTTGTATCCCTTATGCAACTCCTAATTGTATAACTCCCCCACACACACACACACACACACACACACACACACACACACACACACACACACATATATATATATATATATATATATAAGCTAAGGTAATCAACCTTCCTATCACATGTACATCCACTCAAGGGCGGAGGCATGTAAGGGCTCGGGTGGGCTCTAGCCCATGTCAAGATTTTATCAATATTTTTTTATTAGTTTTATATAAAAAAAAATTTAATTCTCGATTAAGGTATTAAAAAATTCTGAAAATTTGCATAGAGCCTTTTAATATAATGCTTTAGTTTGAGTTAAAATTTCAAAAATTTTAGAGATTCAGAAATTTGATAAAAAAAATCACAATTTGACCAGTTTTATGTTATTGGGTGTAATTTTCAATCCAACCATCAAATTGAGCTGAAATTTTACGAGGGATCTTAAAATATATTGAATAAAATCTAATTAAAATTTTAGGATGAACAGAGTTTGGTAATGTTAACAAAAAAAAGACCATCAAATAAAAGCAAAACGACTCATTAAGGGTACAATAATTATTTGCCATTAAAAAATAAAACAAATCAATTCTTCCTTCCTTTTATATGTTGCCGACTGGGCAGAAGCAAAATAAGAAAAGAAAAGGCCAGAGAGAAAAGTAAGGGAAAAACAAAAAAAAAATCCAAGGAAAAAAAATAAGAAAAGTGAGAGAATAACCTTATAAACTTACAAAGTCTAACTTATAAAATAATAATATAAGGAAGAATCAAGTGAAGGAATGAGGAATTGAGAGAGGGAAAAAATTTAATTACTTTGTTTTTCAATTGACATGAGATTGTTATTTTATTCCGGTTGAGTGATTGTTACAATATCGATTCAGATTCAATTATATATGAATTATATTATATTTCACAAAACATCGAATGATGTAACTTCAATAGTGAGTTTATTTTTACTTTTACTTCAATTTTATGTACTTTCAAATTTATTTTTTAATGTTTTGGGTAGTGTATTTGAATTAAAACTTTACTGTTAACTTTAAAAATTCATGTACATGAGTTAATAATTTATCTTTAAAAAAATATTATATATTTATTTAATAGCCTAGGACAGGAAAAATTCCTGGCTTCGCTCTTGCATCCACTCTTATTGATCTCCACTAGATAGCCTAACAAATGAAAGTTCTTTTAAAGGTTTTTCTAACTACTCAAGAACAAATCAAAACCATTCTTATTTTACAACACATTATGCTATTGGTTTCCCTATTATAAGCCCCACCTATCGCATACGTACTTCAATTTCTAAAAGAAAATGAGAAAATGACATGCAGGAAAGTAGAAAGGAATACTATTGGACTGGGTCTTTCATGTTCAAAAATAAAAAGCAAAGAAGTAGCAATTCATTACCACAACAATAAGAGTCACCATCACCATTGTTTCCTTTTGGAGCCCCACTCTTTCCTTTTGGAGACCCACTCGAACAATCTCGAGTGAAAAAAACCATAACAAGAGGAAGTTGTGCATGGGTTGGAGAATAAAGGTCGTTCCTACCAAATAAAAGACTCTTTGTTGTGTAAAAGTGTATTAGAAACCAATCTTTCAAGGAACATTTTCTCCACAAAGATGAATCTAGATAATTATGACGGGCTCACCAAACCTAAATAACACATATAGAATGTAGGAGCAGCCTAGAGTTGGTTATATAGGATAGCAACACCATGTATAAAATCTTTCACACTAGATTATATAGGTCTGCACAAGTTTGAGTTTGGTAACATAACTTGGAACCCAGTTCCATCCTTAACTTCTTTGATTTATGTGTGTTGCAGAGGACATATTAATGAACTACTATAGGTAAAAAATGGAAAAGAAGTTGCCCCAAGTTTTATAATAACAAGGAACCTTAATTAGTCTTCAGAGTTAGTTCTAGCTAAAGGGTTGGTTATGCTAAAAAAAAGATAAACATCACCTTAAAGCATCTTATTTGTTGTTATTCATTTTTGGGTTTCCACATAAAAAATATATATCAAAAAATATTCAAAAGAAATCCAAAAATAATAGGAGCGAGAAAAGGATGCTGGAATGCCCATAAAATGGCTAGAAATTGGTTGAGGAGGTTCACAAATACAAGAATTGAAATTTAACAATATATTTTTGACTGATGAGAGCCCTGTTGACAAGGAAAATCAATTTGAGGAAGAAAAGTCCAAAATCAAATGTTTATGGACTTAATTAAATTTTATCAAGGTTTAATTGAGTTTATGGAAGGCTTGATTGAAAGAAAAATTGATTTTTAAGTCAATTTAGGCTTTCATTGAAAGAAATTAAAGTTCTGGGATCCAATTATAATTTTGAAGAGTTGATTTGGTCAAATTAGGGACTTGATTGCATAATTATTGAAGTTTGATAGCCAATTAGAGACTTGATTGAAAAAATCCGAAACCAAGAACCAAACTGGAAAAGGCGCGTAAATAGAAGGGTTAAAATTGACCAAGTCAGGGGCTTAATTAAAGAAATTGAAAATTTATTGATCAATTGAGGGTCAAATTGCGTAAATCAAAAACCAAAGATTGTCTTGTAAATAACGTGAAAATCAAGGGATCCAATTACAATTTATCCGGGGGCTTGATTATAAAATTATAAAAACATCCAAGGACCAAATCAGAAATATCCATTTTGATAGGAAGACAGTGCCGTTTCAGAGCACTATTCATCGCCTTCTTCAAAGCCGTTTCAGCAGATAGTGGAACCATTTCAGCAACAAAAGCAGCAGATTGCTTCAGTTATGGGGAACGTTTCACGACTACTATTCCTCTGCATGTCGTTACCAAGCTGACCGTTACCATCGTAGGGCATTCTTTGGCCTATAAAAGCCAAAGAAAGAAAATGAAACGAAAAAAAAAAAGAGCAGAACAAAGGAGGAGGAGACAGAGAGAGGGAGAAAAAGAGGACATAATAGAAAAAGAGAGAGGGGAAACAGAAGGGAAAAAGAAAAAAAAGCTAAGAGAGGAAGAGAAAGAGTAGAGTGAACGGAGAACAGAAACACAAGCAAAAGGCAGGAGCAAGAAGAAGAAAATACAGAAAAAAACTGAAGCAGCATCCTCCATGTACCACGGCCTGTCCTCCTCTTCATAGCCACCAGTGACACCACTAGCACTAGCCGCACTGCCACGAAGTTGCTGCAGAGAGGCAAGAACACTGTTAACAGGGGAACGAAAAAACAGAGGAAGAAGATAGCACACCGAAGTAGAGGAAAGAAAGAAGAAGGAGAACCAATGTCTGCCACCACAACCGGTTGTCGCGACACCAACGCCACCGTGAGCCACCAGAACCGTGAACACTGTTAACAGGGGAACGAAAAAAATAAAATTTTCTTCAAAAATTTTCAAAAAAATATATGATTTTCCCGCATATTTTTCTACTGAATTTTTTGCTTAGTATTGGTTTCTATTTTTATATTATAAAGATACAAATACAGTATTAAAATACTCAGTTTCATCAAAAACATTAAAAAAAATGTTTTTTTTTGTTTTCAAGCATACGACTAGGTATCTAATATATATATATATATATATATATATATATATATATATATCATATTTTCATACAACTAAAATTCAAAAAAATATGTACTAGCATGCATTTTAGCTTTAATAACCAATTTATTAAAGTCACAAGAACTAGGCCAATATTTCAAAAATTCCAAAAAAATTATGTTGTTTTCTTTTAGAATCTGAGGTTACGACCTTATACATAAGACGTATTCTGGATATTAAATTCTTTTGTTGATGTTAGAACGGTTAGGTTTTATCCGAATAAGATAAGGATCTATTTACCTTAAACCATAGACGGACCAACAACTAAAAAACATGACAAGACTCTATATTTTATCATACAATAAAACAATGCAGCTTACCTTAGGTAGGGCGTATTTAGAGTGCTAATACCTTCCTTTTATGCAACCAGTCCCCGTACCCGATCTCTGAGACCAATTAGGGTCCTAGTGACCAAAATACTAGGTAGCGACTCTCATTCCATTTTTCTACTAATAAAAGACAAGAATTCCTTGTCTCCCCATATTTTCCAGATAAATAGATATAATAATATATGAGAGTGGATTTTTCGCCAGCGACGCCGCACACGTGCGGCAGAATGACGACTCCACTAGGGACCTTGTGGACTAAGCTTTGTTTTTGTCTGATAATTGTGTTTTGTTTGGTTTGCATGTTTTATGTTAAGAAGCTTATTTTATTTATTTATTTTTGCACACTTTAATTTTTATACATGTATGATCAGGCATTGTATAGAACTGCCTCATGCATCACCTACTTTAAGTTAAGAGGGGGATTAGTGATCTACCTTATGACTATTGGTCAGAGTTCAGATGTGTGAAACACCCAACTCATATCTGAGTGCTTGCTTGGTAATAGTGGGTATATGTGCCTTAACCATTTCTCGCAATGCCCTTATACTATCTTTACGAAGATCGTCACTAGGCAGATATGAGACCGTTCTTGAGACCAGATAGAAAACATATCCATGTTTACATAATGAATAGAACCCGTCCTTAGGTTGTATGTGTTATCTTTATTTGCATCAGGGCAAACCCTTCTTGTGGGTGACACAATGGTTGTCCCTCAGAAAATTTTCGTTGTAGAGTTTGGGCAAGAATCAAAATTCTTGTTTCATCATACAAGAATTATGACCATATGTCACCCCTCGAAGAGCGAGTTCATCATATAAATTACATGGTCATACATTTATCATGCATGCATGCACCGGGTTGAAAGATGGGTTCCCATATAAGCTCTGCTATACCTGATTGAAAAAAGAGGGAAAATGAATAAAGAGGTTGGCGAGAGACCGATTGTCAAAAGGAAATTGAGAGCAACAAGGTGAAGTAGGTAGATTCATAAATCAGCTTGAACAAGTGCTGAACTTTAAGAGTGGAAAGGGAATGTCTATACAGCCTCATGTGGAAGCACTGTCAATTCGCGTGCTACACAAGGAAAAATAATGAACTATTTTCCTTAGCACTTCACTAACAACTATCAGAACCTCAAAGCTGTATTGCCTCTCTTTCATTTCAGTCGTGAACAACAACAACAACGTCTTCTGTTATCAATTAAAGATGATCTTCTTTCTGGTTCATTTGCACTGTTAATTGTTCATCGCCACCATATCTTCCAATGACACCCAATAGCTACCAGTCTTCTGTGCCATGTGCATTGGCTTTCTTTGAAGTCATTTCACTGTGAACTCAATTCCAGTTCATCAACACAGGATGTTGGTCTAAACAAACATGATTAGACACTAAACTTCTACGTGGCAGAGCTCTCTCTATAAAAATTTGTTTGTAGATCTACCAGTGGAGAATGCAATAAGGGATGTGGTAGTTTCATATGCTATGAAACTTTCTCTCACCAGTGGCACCACCAAAACACTATAGTAGGTTGAAAAGCCAAACCTTATCTGAAAAACAAGAGTAGGCATAGAACTTCAACGTAGCAGAGCTCTTTCTACATAGATCTGTTTGTGGCTCTGCAAATGGGGAATACAGGAAGGGATGAAATAGTTTCGGATGATATGAAAATTTACCCCACCAGTTTCAACACCGAAACAATGTAATAGGTAGAAGAGTCAGACCTAGTCTAAAAACATGAGCAGATGTTGAACTTCAATATGGCAGAGCTCTCTCTATAAAAATTCGTTTGTGGCATTGCAAATAGGGAATACAAAAGGAGATGTAGTAGTTTCATATTCTATAAAATTCTCTCCTAGCAGTTGCATTACCAAAACACAGTAGTAGGGAGAAGAGACAGACCTGATTGGGAAAACAAGAGTAGCCTCAAACTTCAACAAAGTAGAACTCCTTATGCAGAGATCTATTTGTGAATCTGCCGATAAGGAATCGAAGAAGGGGTGTAGTGGTGTTAAATCATCTATGATTGTTTCCCACTAGTGTCAGCATCAAAACACAAAAGTAGGGAGAAGAGACAGACCTGGGCTGAAAAATAGGAAGAAGACTGAAACTTCAACAGAGCATAACTCCTTCTACAGGTGTCTATTTGTTGTACTGTTAGTGACAAATCGAAAATGAGACAAATGAGTTTTTCAGGTTCTCTTCCAGTTGAGACGACACGTGATTCCACACGTCGGCAGTGGCAGTGCTACATGTTTCCATGCACTACCAAGATTACCTAGTTGTTGAAAAGTTTCCAACAATCATCAAACAACCACAACAACTTTGGAAGATTGACATGACATTATGAAGATTGCTGAAAGAATTGAACAAGTTATGTATATGGGAAAGATTGAAAGTTCTGCCTAGGATTCCAGAACAATGATGAGAGATGAATTAGGAGGTGACTCTGAAGGTGGGAAACCATGGTTATGTGGTCTAGTCAAGTCTCGCTCAAGCATCAACTACTCAAATATCTTTGCCAAAGATTGACATACCTCTGCCACTCAAGTTTTCCTAACAGCATCTGCTAGATTCCAAATAGAGGTTGGTGCCTCTGCACAGGGAAGGAAAAAAAAAAGAAACTGCAGCAGCGCCGCCTGGAACCACCGCCACCAGCGAGCACCACCGAGAGCCTCCACAGCATCCACCACAGGTTAGTTACCCCCGCCTTTGTCTATTTTTTTGTTTGTCTTCATTTGCATGTAGAACGAGTAATTCACATTCTACAGCAAATGAAATATAAATAGGTGGTTATTGTGCTGAGCACAGTAACCACCTAATTATAGTTAACTGGTTATTGTGCTCAGCACAATAACCCGCAACTAGTATATTGATTCTTTCAGGCTGGATCATCAGCCCAGCCCACGCGGCTAGGTTGAGTCCAGCCACAAGTATGTTCTCTTTCGGGGCGATTCTGGCCTGATTTTATTTTTGGCAGATTTCGGCCCCGTTTCCTTTTGGGCAATTGCCAAGTCTCTCAAATAAAAAAAAATCACATCGTATTTTCATACAAAGAAAATTTTGAAAAACAAAACATATATGTTTTAGCATGTATTTTGACTTTAATAATCAGTTTATTAAAACCACGAGAGCTAGGCCAATATGTCAAAAATTCCAAAAAAAATCATTTTATTTTCTTTTAATATTAATGTGCTCAGCACAGTAACCCGCAACCAATATATTGGTTCTTTGGGCTGGAACATCAGCCCAACCGATGTGGCTCGGTTGAGTCCAGCCACAAGTTGGTTCTCTTTTGGGGCGATTCTGGCCTAATTTTATTTTTGGCAGATTTCGACCTAGTTTCCTTTTGGGCTGGGACTGGCCCGTTAAAAAAAGTTCAAGAAAATCACTTTGAAATTTGTGATTTTCCTGCGTAAATTTTTAATGACATTTTGATTAATATTGGTTTGTATTTTGATACTATAAAGATACAAGTCTGGTATTAAAATACCCGGATTTCATCAAAACATTAAAAAATTAAAACAAATATTTTGTTTTCATGCATACGGCCAAGTCTCTCAAACAAAAAAAAAATCACATCGTATTTTCATACAAAGAAAATTTTGAAAAAAAAACATATATGTTTTTAGCATGTATTTTGACTTTAATAACCAGTTTATTAAAGCCACGAGACTTAGGCCAATATTTTAAAAATTCCAAAAAAAATCATTTTGTTTTCTTTTAATATTAATGTGCCCATCCCAGTAACCCGCAACCAGTATATTGGTTCTTTCGGGCTGGAAAATTAGCCTAGCCCACGCGGCTAGGTTGAGTCCAGCCACAAGTAGGTTCTCTTTCGGGGCAATTCTAGCCCGATTTCATTTTTGGTAGATTTCGGCCTAGTTTCCTTTTGGGCCGGGTGTGCTCATTAAAAAAAATTCAAAAAAATAATTTTGAAATTTGTGATTTTCCTGCGTAAATTTTTAACGACATTTTGATTAATATTGGTTTGTATTTTTATACCGTAAAGATACAAATCTGGTATTAAAATATCCAGGTTTTGTCAAAACATTAAAAAATTAAAAAATATATTTTGTTTTCATACATACGGCTAAGTCTCTCAAACAAAAAAAAAATCACATCGTATTTTCATACAAAGACAATTTTGGAAAAAAAACATGTTTTAGCATGCATTTTAACTTTAATAACCAGTTTATTAAAGCCATAATTTTTGAAAAAAAAAGGGACAAAAACACTATGTTGGAAACACTGTAGCAATTCACAGTGTTTTGTGATGAAAGCTACAATGCTTCCCCACATGATTTAGCCTTATTTGTAATGACTTATAATTGTAATTCTCAACCAGCTCAATATTAAAAAAATAAAATTGACAAAGATAATTTTAAAAAAATCATAAGAAAAAAAACTATGTGAATAGATACTGTAGCAATCCACTATGTTTTGTAAGGAAAGCTAGAGTACTTTCCCCACATGATTAACCTTTAGTACAAAGTTAAATTCTAACCAGTTCAATATTAAAAAAATAACATCGATAAAGATAATTTTAGAAAAAAATATTACAAAAAAAAACACAAAAGAAATTGAAAAAAATCATGTGAGAAAAAACTGTATCAGTCCATAGTGTTTTGTGAGGAAAGTTACAACGTTTTCCCCAAATGATTGAGCCATACTTGTATTTACTTATAATTGTAATTCTTAACTATCTTAATATTAAAAAAATAAAATTGACAAAGAAAATTTTAGAAAAAAAACAAAAAACAAATATGTGAGAAAAAACATTGTAGCAATTCACAGTAATTTGCGAGGAAAGCTACAGTGCTTCCCTCACATATTATAATTGTAATTCTTAATTAACTCAATATTAAAAAATAAAATCAAAAAAGATAATTTTGGAGAAAATTAAAAAAAAAACCATGTGGAGAAACAATGTAGCAATCAACAATGTTTTACAGAAAAAAATTACAAAACTAAATTCTTAATCAACTCAATATTAAAAAAATAAAATTCATAAATAAAATTTTGGAAAATTAAAAATAAAAATAGAAAAATCATGTGAGAAAACACCGTAGCAATCCACAATATTTTAAAGAAAAAAATTACAAAACAAAATTTTTAACCAGCTCATTATTAAAAAAAATAAAATTGACAAAGAGAATTTGGAGAAAAAAAAGAAAAAGGGCAAAAAAATAAAAAGTGCAAAAAAAAGTAAAAACAAGAAAAAAAAGAAGAAGAAAAAAAGGCATATACTGTGTATTACTATTGTAATCCACAGTATATTTAGTATGGAAAAACAGTAAATTCCACACATCCTTTAGCTCATTACTTAATAACCTTTGTTCCCTTAAAGTCTTACCCTCTAATTGGTGGGTACTCCGAGAAGAAACAAAGATTTTTGTAATTTTTTTAAATTAAGTTACTTTTTTTACATTTCTTTTAAAAAAAATCTAATTTTATCCTTACAACATATAAACCTCTTCAATTTTCATTTTGATTTCACTTTACTTCAAATTAAAACGATAGTAATTATATTTAATAATATTGTCTTCCATTATATATATATTTATATATATAAAGAAACTTTATTTCTCTTCCATTCTCGTTTTTTATTTATCCAAACAAGGGGGTAGATTTTTTCCATCCTTTCCCTTCCCAAACCGTAAAAGATTAGAATGTATATAAAATTAAATT
>Ga0325402_1005713_pt1 | contig 11678 bp, 7 predicted proteins | sample PopdelMetagenome_22_FD_207212 | JGI IMG/M metagenome (GOLD analysis project Ga0325402, IMG submission 207212) | Populus deltoides microbial communities from Bellville, Georgia, United States - Xylem-PdKOR-R3 | ecosystem: Host-associated > Plants > Phyllosphere > Stem > Wood/Secondary xylem...
AACGATAAAATATTTTCTCAACACCGCAGAGATCTCTATATGCAAGTATAAAAAAACAAATCACCAAGAACAATTTCAAATAAAGGCAATGATAAAGGAATAAATTTTTTTAAAAAAATCAGGGGACAAAAATGAAAAATAAATCCAGTGGACCAAAAAATTGGTTTCATTGTATGAATCTTTAATGAAACCCCTCACAAGGCACAATGTTTTATTGATGCCTCTTAGTTTTTTTATGGCAATAAATCCCTTGGTGGTTTTAGGAAAAAAAATTTTAAAAGTTCCCTCGTTTTATTAAAACAAAACTATCTAACAAAAAAAAATTGATTTAACGACAATAATTCTAACTCGAAACCATAAAGTTTCTCATAATCAACTTTTACCCCCTTCAAAACTTTATGAAAAAATGTCTTCAAAATATATTTTTTTAAAAAATCATTTTCAAAGAAAAAATAGTAAAAAAAAAAATCATTTCCAAAGAAAAATCTTTGAAGAAAAAAGTTTAAAGAATAAAATACAGTTTGGATCATAATCAAGTACAAATTTAAATTACACTTGGTCAAAAAATAATGTGTGCTTGCAATTAAGGGTATAATTGAAGAGAAATTGAGGAAAATGGGCTGAAATTGGTCATAATTGCATGGATTGGATGGCCAAGGACCATAATGAAAGTTGTGGAAAATTTTGAAGGGCCTATTAATTCAATCAAGCGCTTAATGGAAGAGAAAAATTTAAATTTAGAGTCAATTTAATAAAAAATAAAAGAATTAAAAGATCAAAAATTAAAATAGAAAAGGTGTTGAAATTACAGCATCCTTTTAATTCAATCACAGGTGCAAAGGAATAGAAAAAAACATATTAAGGGCAAAATGGCCAAAAATGCAATAATTAAAAGATCAAGAACCAAATGAAAAGGATGTTGAAATTAAGGGATCCTATTAATTCAATTAGGGGCAAAATTGAAGAGAAAATTAAGATTAAAGGAAAAATCAATGAAAATTGAAATAATTGGAAAATCAAGGACTAAAATTGAATACGGGGAAAATATGAGGGACTTGTCTTTCAAAACTGATTTTTTTGGCACCAAAATAACGCCTTTTCATTTTGAAAATGAAGCAAAAACCAAAGAGAAAAAATAAATCCTAACCTAGAGAGAAAAAACCGGCGTGAAATACCTTTCCATCATTATTGCCACTAAGGCCACTCCAACACCTCCCCGCTTAGTTAGAATCATCTTTGAGGTAAGTCACAACCCCTCTTTCTTTTTTTTCTTTCTTTAGGATTTTTATGCAAATTAAATGGTTCTTTATATGTGTTTTTTTATTCTATCTTAAAAAGATAAATGCATGAATGGAAACTAAAAAAATATGTTTTTAGGTTATAGTTGGGTTAATCTAGATATTCTATGTCATTGATTACCAAAAAAAAAAAAAAAGAGGACTAACTATGTGTTTTGTGTTTCTTGGAAGACAAATTGCATGAATGGAAAATAAAAATGTTGTTTTTAGATTTTAGTTGGGTTTAACCACAAGATATGAAAAAGGAAATAATGGCTGTGTTTATTTTTTTTAGAAAAAAAAAACATGGATGGAAACTCAAAGTTCGGGTTTTCTTAGGGTTTAGTTGTGTTTAATCTAATTTTTGCATGTATTTTATTTTAAAATACGGAAAAAAAATAACTAGAGGTATAAATGTGGGGTTTTTTATTAGAAAATAATTAATGAAAAAAAACGAAAACTTGTTTTTTTTATATGATTTAGTTGTGATCTCTAGACTTGATATATTTCTTTGATAAAAAAAAATATATAAATGAAGAATTAATCAAGATTTAGAAATGTGTTTTGTCTTTTGAGATGATGGTGCATGAAAGAAACCTTTAAATTTCATTGGGTATTAATTATTTAACACCAAAAAATGCTGAACTTTTATGTTTACTGTCCATGAATTAGGTAGAAAAGCTTGTTTGTTTTTTTATTATTATTTGTAAGGCACACCGTAAACATTTGTCTTCTTCAAAAATCTTTTCTTCAAACCACCGCCATTATCTCAAATCACCGCCATTATCTCAGACGCCTGGTTGTCACACTACAAACCAAAGACATTACTTGTCTTCTTCAAAAATCTTTTCCTTAAGATTATTTCAAGCATTTCTTCACTGATCTCAATTTTGTTTGTTTCATATATGCTTTTTATTTTTATACTTGACCACAAGAACAATTGAGATTAACAGTGCGTCCATCACTCTTAATTACCCTAACCTATTGTTTTTGTCTTTCTTTCTGTTTTTTATATAGTTTCTATATACAAGAAGGAGCTTACCTTACTATAAAAACCAGAATCCAAATACGATTACAAGATAACCCTCAGAGAACCTGCCACAAGATTCCACCTTTATCAAACTCTTCATGAAGCATGAAAAAATATACATACTTAATTCCTGACTTGTTGGGAGATGGATAAATATATAGAGCACAGTGAAACTCACAGAACATCTCTTCATTAAACCATAAATATGAAGTACGTACATAAGCTCTGCAGTTTTAGAATCGAACTGCACAAATGTCTATAGAAGCATATATAAATGTCCAAAGATAACATGAAGATTATCATTTCAGCACCATCATCTCACACAAAAGTTGAATTCGTTTGTCAAGCATCTTGCTGCGATGTTTCAATGGCAAGATGATGTCAGAAAGTTTTTTAGCTTCCCAATTATTGGAATCTGGACATAAGATTGCAGATTCCTCCTTAAGCAGCTCAAATACTTCAGATCCAAGCTGCAAGATCATAAATAATATAGAATATCACACAGAAAACCAAACGCCAATTAGTCATTGATTATTAGGTTTTAGACGCGTAAATGATAAATTCTTATTTTAAAATCATCAGTAGATAAAAAATATGTTAACAATCTAACTAGGAGAAAGAGATGCACCGTCATTTGATGCAATAATATTTTATCCACGAGTTTTTCTTGGTTTCCTATTTTGTTGCTCAATTGTGGAATTTGTTTATCAAGACTGTTCAAGACTTGCTTCACCGCTTCTTTCCTTTTCTGCAAGACAAGAACAAGAACAAAAAAAAACCACAGTTGCTTTTTAATTTTCTCTGGGTTTTATTTCAGCTTCAGGTAAGAGAGAAAGAGTAGTGTGTTCTTTACCTTAAAACCCTTGCCATGCTTCCCAAAATCATTTTTTCTCTTCTTTCCTTTCTGTTCTTGTGATCTTCCAGGAATATGACTTTCACCTTGTGCTAACAAGTATAATTAAAGAGAGATTGAAATAACATGGGATTAAAGAGAGGTGGACAATTCATGAGTTAATAAATTCATTACTCATGGATATGTCCCGAACCTCTTTTATCAAAATTCATCGGTACTGACAGAAAACCGGCCACTTTTTTGAGAACCAACCGTCAAAATTTGAGATGATTTCCTCACATTGATGTTGCAAGAGGAACCTAGCTTATTACATCGATCTAGGACAAACAAAACACACATACCAAAACACAAAAGAAAAGAAAGGAAGAACATGCGCATACACCAATGTTAAAATTTACACTAGAGGATAAGCAATAAGCGATGATGTATACTTACTATTTACGGCACTGGCCTCAGGGCAGGAGTATGGTGCCAAACCTCGAGGATCCATTGCGTGTTATGCTATCTGCAGATCAAATTAAAAAACGGCTAATTTATAAAGAGGATGGCACGAGGAGTGATCACGCGAAAACCTCACCGTGCCGCACGACTATTTTAACCTAATCTGATCCGATCCCTCGATAACTGGCGATGTCCCTTCTCACTCCAATAATTGAGCTTCTAGAGGGAGATCAATGGAAGGAGGCGAAACAAGAGACGGCAGCGGTGGGAGAGAAATAGTCAACGCGGGAGATAAATAAAAAAAATTCGTGCAGTAATAAAATTTGAAATAAAAATGCTAATAAAGTGTATAATTAATCTTCATAATATTTGATCTACTGACTTCCAAATTAACGTACTTATTTTTTAACCACAATATTCCATGGCCCGCTATTTTTGGAAAAACAAATCCATCATTTTTATAATTTATACATCTAGAATTTGTTTAGATATAATCATACAAATTGTTTAACGCAAATCTTTTACAGCAATAGTTTTTTTTTTTACCATATGCATTGCAAATACATAATATTGTTTTACAATTCTAACAATGATAATAAAACAAGTGGTTAATTTTGAAAAAAATAGAAAAAATTTTAGAATAGTTTATAATATTTTTTAACCACAATATTCCATTAAGTTTTTAGATTATAAAGTTTTTTTTTCTTTATCGTAATTATTTTTCTTTTCGATAGAAGTTATTTATGGTAAATGAGTTTTTTGTTTTGTAGTTTTACTACATTTGATATCATAATTAAACATTTATATGTAAAAAAATTAATCTAGTTTATCCATACCTGATGTGACAATAACAAGTAGAATTAAACATTTTGTAGTTTGAACATGTAAATACTTTGCATACTAACTTTACATCATATTACTTGTATGATTAATTTCAATTTATGATCATTAGTGATTGTCCAAAAACGTTAAAAATATTATATGTTTGCTATTTAGTACATGTTATGACTTTTTATGCTTAATTTGTCCTTCTAAATGAAAGCGAGGGTTATTAAAAACATCCTATATATAGTTTGAGTGTGCAAACACTTTGAATATCAGTTTTTTATACATATAAATTACACTTTAATTCATCTATCAAATTAGAAATAATTTCGATGAGCAACATGTTGTGAAGGAAAAAAAATGGTGGCTTAAGATTGAGAGAAAACAGTGGTGGGTGTGGGTTAAGAGTGAATGTTGGTGGCTCGGAGTTGAAGGAGTCCAATGATGGCTAGGGTTCAAGGGTAAATGGCGATCAGGAGAGGGGCAGAGAGAGAGAGAGAGAGAGAGAGAGAGAGATGTGCACTTACAATGGCATAATGGTGGATTAATTATTAATATATATACAATGATATTTTTGAAAGTTTTTATGTAAAGTGTTCATGTGCTTAAACTGCATAATGTTTTTAGTAATTTTCTTTATTAATATACAAGGTTGTTTTTAACTTTTTAGTAAAGATACCAAGTGTAATTTTAAAAAAGTTGATATGCAAAGCGTTCACCCGCTCAAGCTGATCAAACTACAAGATGTTTTTAGTAATTTTCTCTATAAACTATAAAACTAGTCTCTGTACATGTTTGCATTCAATAAAATTTAACTAAGGAGAATTCAATTTCTCATATGATTCATTGTGTATAAGTTTTTTTCTTATGTAAAAAAATAATACTAAGAAAAAAATAATTATGACTCGAGTTATTGGTTCAAAAAGTAATCTAAGTAATATAAAAGAAAGTAACGACAATAAATACATTGACAAAAAAAATTAATGAAAAAAAAGGTAACAAGAACCTGACTTAAGCCCTTTCGGATTATTAAATAACCTAATATTGAAAGGCAAAACTAAAAAAAAATTAAAAAAATTAAAAAACTGAGTTAAACCAGGTTAACTCGCAAAATTTACGACTATATATATAAGATTAAGATAATCTCATAGAAAAAAATAACAAGAAAAAAAAATCTAAAGACCAATTGCAGATAAATCAAATGAGAACGTAACAACTCCATTGAAAAAAAAAAAAGCTGAAGCTTAATTTATATCAAATAAAATGTTGAAGAATGAAAATTAAAAAAATATATATAATTAAAAAAAAGTTGAAAGAACTCGATAAAAGTTGAAGCTCAATTTATATAAAATAAAATGTTAAATGATGAAAATTAAGAAAACAAATATAATTAAAAATAGTCGAAAGAACTTGATCCGAGTCCAAGATGCAAAATCTCAGACCTAGTTATTATACTATGGTAGTTATAATTGAAAGTAAACTAAATAAAATTATGAAATTCAATTATTGAAAAACTCATTGTTGAAGGAAAGAAACAAAAAAAAAAGAAATTTAATTAAAAAAACAATGAAAAAAAAAATCTGAGTCAAATCAGGTTAACTCTATAATCACGAGCACATGATTGAGATAGCTCAATAAAAAGGAAAGGAAAGGGAAAAAAAAAAGAACGAAGAACAATTTTTAATATATCAAATGTTAAATGATAAAATTAAAATAAATCAATTTGAAAAACAAAAAATCAACCCTGTTAACTTTTGAAATTGATGACTCTAGTCATGAATCCAAGATTAACCCCATTGAAGGAAAACCGTAAAAAAAATAACAAAACAAAACTCTAAAAAAAGGATAAAAAACATAAATTTTAAAAAAACAAGCAAGGATAAGCAAACATTCCAAATTTATTCTAATCTCTAAAAGTCGCAAACTCTAAAATCTTTGATCTAGATTCAATTAAGAAACTTAATTCTCAACTAATTTAATTTTGAAGCATGAAATCATGAAAAAAACATTAATTTTAAAAACATGTTAAAGTAAGAAAGGTATCAATAAAAAAACTAGGAATCAAATTTGATGGAAGAAAACAAAATCAAGGAGGATGAAATTGTAAAAAAAAATTCCAAATAAAATAAATAGTAATTAAAAGTATAAGGATCAAATCTGAAAGAACAAAAAAAATAGAAGGGGTTGAAATTGAATTATGTTTTTGTAATTTCATATATTATCCAAAATAAAAAATAGTATTTAAAAAACAGAGAACAAATATAAAAATAAATAAATTGAAGAAGTTGGTATGAAATTCTGAAGGATCTAGCATGTAATTCAAGAAAAAAATAAAAGAGTTATCAATATCAAATTAGAGATAAGTTTGGTGCTTGCACTGCCTTATTATGAAGTGGACACCAAGACCTTTTCAAATTCTATCGTGAAAAATGATGTTTGATGACGGGTTGATATTATAGCAATTTGAATCTGTGTCTTACGACATAGTAAAGACGTCTTTTAGGTTTTATTTTTCTTGATTTTTAATATACATTGCTTACATTAGCCGTGATCTTGGAAGTTTCATGTTAAAGTTCGTGCCGTGTTATCTTTAACAAACATCAATTAAGACTTGATTGATTAATCGCAAATAATTAGGAATCGAGATACTTCATTAAAAAAAAAAACAAAAAAAAAAGTTGACGAACAAGACGCTCGATGCTTTTGATGAGATATCTAGTGCAAAAGACGATTCCTTTGAATTTTTCCGAAAGCAATATTGCAATTCCAAGTTGCAGAACAAATATTATTTACTTTCTAACTCCACTACAAAGACTTTAATTATACTCTGTTCGTGCTCGATCCCTTCCCATAGATCAAAAGCTTGCTTTCTCTCCGATTCTCGTTTTGGCCATCAGTTCACTGCAAATGTAAGAGATTAAAGACATAGAAAATGTAGTTAGTAATCACACAATACATAGAAAATAAATAAGATTACCAGAGGTAGAAGAGACATAAATGAGTTTTAGCAAAATATTATCAGCTCAACTAGGTTCGGTTTGATGCCTGAGTCTTGGGTTTGAGTTGTTTTTTTCGTTAACCTATTTTAAATTTTAAATTATATTTATTATAAAATAATTCTCTAGCATATAAATAATTATTTTTTAAAAACTCATTTATGCATATCCAACTCATAAAAAAATTGCATGCTAATTAACTAAGCGCGCGCGCACAAGTCTAATAATAAGTTGTGAACAACAATAGCAAATAACTGGCGCTCTGGCTTTAGTGTGCTGAAGCCATAATAATGTCTTATGATTACATAAACTGGAAAAACAGAAGTCAAGAGTTTGGAGCAACAAACCGCAAGGTTTCGGTAAGCAGAGCATCTTTTGCAGAGTCATTGTCCGCTCTTGCTTTCACGATTTGAAACATGAGATCAAGCCTGAGTTGATTTGCAGCACTCTGCTTGGAGATTAGATCAGTTTCCCTTTTTAGTTTCTCTGTCTCCTTTCTTATTTCTTTAAATTTTTTTCCTACTTCTTTCTGTCTCTCCCTTATCTGGTTCTGTCCTTTGCTGATCTCAACCATTTCAGCTGAAATCCTTCTCATGCTATTAATCCTCCGTCTCCTTTTCATCGTCACTTTTACTCTCTGTTTGCAAAGCTGAGAGATGATGTACGTTGATTGGCAGTTAATTCAAATAACAACCACAGCTAAATATATATCTTTTAACGTTTAACATAAAAAGAAAAGAAAAAACCAATAATACATAAGCCAATTAATCAAGAACAGCAAGTCTAAGATATGTACCAGACTGTTTCTTTGAGTTGGCTGAGGTTTCTAGTTTACATGTTTCAAAAACATCCACCTCCTGGCCTCCAATACTTGAAGCACTAGCAAATATTTATATACAATTGAAAGACCCCCGAAATTGACTTGCATTGACTTAAAAAAATATGTTGGATGCTAGGATGCATTGACCAATATATTCTATTCTAAAAAAGTAACCAAATGTTAGGTAATAACCCAACAACCTCATGTTCCAATTAAGCATTGAGCCTAGATATATATGAATTTGACGAGCTACTAGACTCATCATCTCTAGGCTTAGTCAAGCACTGAGCTCGAACCCACCATCTATAGCTAGGCTCATGCTCTTTTTTACTTTGATGAGTCAGAAATATTTCACCATGATAAATCAAAGATATTTTACTTCCTAACGAGTCAAAAATATTTTATCTTGATAAGCCAGGTATATCTTACTTACACTTCAATCCTTTCTCTTGGAAAAGAGATAAGCCTTTTGGGCTATAAAAGGGACAATGATATCTCTTAAAGGGAGGTTCTTTTTTTTTCTCCACTCCTAATTGCATATCAATTCTTAGAATTCTTCTCTAAAAGATGATTGTATTTTCTCTGAAATGATACTCATTTAAGCATTGGAGAGTTTCTAAATTCACAAGAAAGGACCTTTTATAGGTATCAAGTATTATCCATCAGCCAATTTGGCTAGGAAGAACGATTCAAATCATCAAAACCAAAAGATCAACCTATTATCCAAGATATCAGCTTTGCCCTCAAGCCCATTGGATTCATATGAATCTCAACAGTGGCGTCGTCTGTGGGAAATTAATAAAAAAACCATTATTTATTCTTTTCAAAGTTGGATTATTGACATCCATAATCACCATCAAAGGTAGATAATCAATGCATTATTAGAACAAGATGTATTGTAGACTTTCTTATAGTTGTTGGCACACTTGCTTTATCAATGCGTCAACAATCCTTCTTTATATAAGAAAGTTTATGCAGTAATTTGATCGCTCTAAGTCAGAGGAGGATTTTCTTTTACTTGCCCGTGGGCTTAGTAAGGCAAAAAAACTCGGGCTATGTATATGTCAACTCCACAAATACGATTGGAGCCTCAAGATTTTAGAAAGCTTTTAATAAAAAAAAAATGGAGTGTTGGTTCAAACCATACAATTTGAGAAGTCTATTCAACGATTACCTAAGAGACAATTACCGAAAAAACTCTATTATCTCTCCTCTCCGGACTAAGACTGTGATTATACCTCAAGGTGATATAGAAGCATACTATTGTCATCGTTGTTGTTAAAATTACGAGTTAACTTGTAAAATCATATGATTTTATGAGTCAACATGTATCTAAAGTGCAAAATCAGACTAAAAACTTGAAAACCAGTAAAATCAAACTTAACTCATGCAAAATCGATAAAATTAGTAACATCAATAAACTTGGTCAGATTTTATGAGTTTACTAAATTTGTGATATGAACCAAGTTAGGTCCAAATTTGACTTTAAAATGTCTACTGGCTAGTTTTGCGATATTGGACACATATCTTTCAAACCGTACATTGGATAGAGCTGAAATTTTGCAAGGATATATTAGACACATGAAAATATATTGTGGTAAATTTTTAGATCAAATGAAGTTTGGGAACATAATATTTCAGAGGATCAAAGTTAGTAGACAAATCTTGTCAAATATGTCAAACTAGACCTTCGTGTATTATTTGGGATATATTTGGAGCTATCGGTGGAATTTTACTGCGATTAAAGTTGGGCTAGAAACTAGACATCGAAAGCTTTCCAACCATATATCGCAAGCTCAGTAATTCATCCAAATGAGAGAGAATGACATATTTAAAATCAAGACTTAAATCTGCCAAGAATATACGAAAATTAAAGATTCGGGCTACATGAAGGAATTTTAACATAAAAACTTTATTATTATTATTCTATTCTATTTTTTTGAATAATTATTTTTAATTTGAATTTTTCTAGCACATTAAACATTGTTTAGGGGTTTATTTTATTATTAAATTTATGTTAATTAATTATTAGTTTAGGCTCATTAGCTTTCAACCCAAAATAAGTCCATTAGGATTTATTGTGATGGGAACCAAGTTGTCTCTAGGTTCATGTGTATCTCCTACCATTCAGCAATTTCCTTGTGTTGAGAAATTTTGTTATGAGACTTTTTATTTCTCTTAATTTATTTAAATCACTCATTGATTATAATATTGTTGACTTACTTTATTAGATGTTAATGTAATTTAATTTCTTAATTGGAATTGTCAATATATAATTAGTTAAAAAAATTACTTATAATTTAATGATTTTATAATCTGAATTTATATTTTATTTTTTATGTTGTATCAAAAAAAAATATTTTTGGCAACCTTAATTATCATTTAAATTGATCCTGGAGTATCATCAATTCGATAATTAACATCCAAAATCGTGTTTTTTAAGCCTTAATGTATGTTTGCCATCGTTGTGTTTTTAAAACACTAATGCTTTTAACTATTGTGGCCCAAAAATAATATTTGATTAAGATGCTTTAAAAAGAAAAATATTTTATTTTAAAACAAAGTGCGATAACCTTTATTTTTATTAAAAAAAATACAGCTACTTGCTAGGGAAACCTCTTCTCATTTAAAATGATAAACCTCTCTATTAATCATTTCAACAAATTACATACATACTAAAGTTAGTGTTATATTGTAATTCAATTTCAAAACTTTTTTATTTTTATTTATTAATTTGGCATTTTTTTATTAAAAAGATTCTTTATATTAAATGTTTAGTTATTGTCTTAAAATAAATAAGAAGGAGATAATTGAGATATATAGAATTTATTTTCATGCCTTTTTTATTTTGAAATTATATAAATTCATTCTAAAATTATCTGAAAAATATATTTATTTCATGTTTGTATTTTTGTTTCTCGAACCAAAAACATTTATATCTTTTTGTATTTATATTTTGTATTATAAAATACTAATTAAACGGGATCTAGAAGTATTTTTATATATTGTGAGATATTGTGAAATCTATTTATTTATTTCTTTAGTAACTCTTGATTAAAACATAATACTATTTTTTAAAAGAGACCACATCGTTAAGCATAAATCAATGCGACGACTGCGTCTGCTTTTGTTAACAACTAATTTAATGGGAAAAGTCTAATGATATCTGCATCAAACGACGGAGAAATTACCGTGAAAGAATTATGAAAGGGAGAAAAAAGAACAACCATATACGCCACGCCATTGGATCACCAATTGAATGAAAACTGATGACAAAAATCTCGAATCTATCGTTCCTTGACTTCCAATGCACTAATTTTCTTCGTCGTGATAGAATTATCTCAACAGCCAAAAAGACTCGGACAACTCAACGTAATTGTCGGTTCACTTCACTCGGGACAATTTCTCGATGTATTCGATGTAGCGGTCGTCGAGC
>Ga0325402_1005714_pt1 | contig 11678 bp, 5 predicted proteins | sample PopdelMetagenome_22_FD_207212 | JGI IMG/M metagenome (GOLD analysis project Ga0325402, IMG submission 207212) | Populus deltoides microbial communities from Bellville, Georgia, United States - Xylem-PdKOR-R3 | ecosystem: Host-associated > Plants > Phyllosphere > Stem > Wood/Secondary xylem...
AAATAAGAACCAAAATTAATATAAAAATTAAATTTTAAGAGATGGAATTGAAAAATAAATATACAAAACAAATTATATATAGCAATCAAAAGTTTGAGGATCAAATTTAATATAATCAGCAAATAATAACATTTCTAAATTTTTCACAACTTCCGGAAAGTGTTTTCCGCCCAAATTTTCCAGGAAAACACTTTCCTGAAAACCAAGCCAAATTTTCTTTTGACTGTAAAGTGTTTTCCGTTGACCAACTTTTCTAATGGCAAACAAACACAGGAAAGTTTGGAAAGTGGTTTTCCGGAAACCACTTTCCGGAAAACAAACACAGCCAAAGGGAAAATACTTTCCTGGAAACTAAACCAAATTTTTCTTTGACTCGAAAGTGTTTTTCGTTGACCGGAAAGTGTTCTCTGTTGACTGGAAAGTGTTCTCCGTTGATCGAAAAGTGTTTTCCGTTGACCAACTTTCCTAATGGCAAACAAACACAGGAAAGTTTGGAAAGTGGTTTTCCGAAAAGTGAATTCCGGAAAACAAACATGGCCTAAATTTTCAATGTCATGGGTGAATTTCAAGGTAATAAAGATAAAAGAGAAAAAACAACTCCAATTATAATTTAATAAATATGTGTCGCCTCTTAGGAAAGAGAAAGTGGCTGGAAATCGACTGGCATGATAGAAAAAAACTTCTCACCATTGCATAACATAAAATAAATTATGAAATTGAGGGTAATTTAATAAATTTAATTTGATCTGAATATTTAATTTTTTTTTAAGAAACAAATTTACCGCTTTACCTATCCGAGTATAAAAAAAAACTAGAGAAACATACGAAAATACCCCTAAAAAACTTAATTAATTCTGAAATTGATGGAAGTATAGTAAAATTACTGTGTAATAAAGTATGAAATCTAAAAAACAGAAAAAGACTTGTGGATCTCAAAGCAAAAAAAAAAAAAATGATAAATAAATCACGTGAAAACATTATTTTATCTCTAAGTTTAACCTTCTTGCTTGATTTGGTGAAGGGTAAATTGCCAAATCACTATTACAAATTCACCATAATCTCTCTAATGTTCCAATATTTTTCTGCACACCCTGTGTACTTTGTTAAATATTTTACAGATTTTTCTTAATTGTTTTTCTCTTCCTTCCATCTCGTCGAACCCCTTCCAAGCTAGCATGAAATCAGAACAATTAATGGAGAGAGACATTTCTCTCATTCGATAAGAGATGTTCAATTTAATTTCTCAAAAGAAGCATGTTGCTTCTCTAAATAAAAATATGCTATTAAAAAATAATATAAATTGTATATTAAAATTTTACCTAACATTTTAAGTTATTGGGTTGAATGATTATTTGACATGATATCAAAGCCTTGATGACAAAGTGATCATGAGTTTAAATCTCACAATCCTTATTTATTTAATAAAAATTAAACACAAGGTAGTGTGGGTCCGTGCAGGTTTCAAGTTCAAAGAGCTTTTACTTAAAAAGGTGTGTTAGAGAATAATATAAATCATATATTGAGATGTTACCTAACAGTTTAAGTTATTTAGTTAAGATATTCTTTAACAGATGCAAGTTTGACTTCCTAACTTAGTGATTGGATTTTTGTGAACATGATTGATGACAACGACACATTACTTCTTAAATCAAAATCCCTATTTTATAAACAAAATTATTGATAAATGGGGTAAAAGGAAAATGTAAAGAAAAAGAGAAAGATAAAAGAAGTGTTTAATATTACGATAGTGATTGATTTTTAAAATATATTTTTATTTAAAAATATATTAAAATAATATATATTTTTATTTTTAAAAAATTATTTTTGATATCAGTATATTAAAATAATTAAAATCATACAAAATTTAATTTAAAATTTAATAAAATACTATTTAGAACGCAACTCAAATTAGATCATTTGTTGTGCTCATGGACGCCCAGAATGTCTGTCATTTTTTTTTCTCTAGAAAAGGGCATAAAATCCCAACTGGGGTCTTATTTGTGAAAATTTTAAGTATAAGGATCAAAATAAAATTTGGAAATATCATGGACAAATGAAACTAAGCGAGAATCTATCATTTATTGTGTATGGCGATGGATTAAAATGAAAGTATATGGTCAAAGTGCTCCTTCATCTCTTTCGATTTTTCTCAGGCTGGGTTAAAATGTTTAGTTAGTTGAACTATATTAACTGTTGCCTTTAGTTTAAAAAGCTTGAATCATGCATCAGGCGGGTTTAAATTATATGATATATTTATGATTTAAAGGTTATTTCGTCGGTGTTTTATGATTTTTTAATTTTTTTAATATATTGATATAAAAAATAATTTTTTAAATAAAAATAATTATTTTAATTTATTTTCAAACAAAAAAAAATTTTAAAAAATAATTATTACCTTACTTTGGAATACCTTAAATAGATTTAAACATAATTATAAAATTTAATTTAATGTATTCATGAAATCTAAGACAATACAGTGGATGTATCATGAATTTATATAAAATGATATTATTTAAATATTTTTTTATAAAAATTTAAAATGATGTTATTTTAATTTTTTTAATTAAAGTAGATTTTAATCTAATTATGAATTAATTTATTAAATTAACGAGTTCCGATTAAGTTAACTGTATCCCAATTCGACGCGAAATGTAAACCGAGTCAAATCTAAATTCCAAGTCAGCTAGGCACAATACTTTATTAATAACACTAACTTCCAGCACAAACAAACAAAACGCTGGCAAAACAAACACAGCACCGCACACAGTAAAGCAAAGCAAAGCAAAGCAAAAGGACTCTTCTCTTCCTTTCCTTTCTCTTCCCTCACCAGGTAAACTCCATCATCATTTCTCCCTTTTAAACCCTAGAACTTGAAAAACCATAGTTATTCCCACTCTTTCTTTCCCTCTCTTTTTCCTTATTATAAATAAATAAACAAAAAGAAATTCGAGTGTTGTAGTTTCTTGTGCTTTCTCGGTCTTAAATTTCCGTGTCCGTTGATTTTCTTTTCTGTTTTTTTTCCTTACATGTAATGTCGTAGATGCTGATAGTGTTGATAGGTTTTTTTTTTTTACGATGCTCGATTGTTTATAATGGATTAGGACCAGCCTTTAAACATTCAAATTCAAGTGTTTTAAATTATTAATGCTGGAAATTAGGGATTCAGGTGGTGGGATTAGCTCAAACTTCAGACGGTGTAAATGAAATGATAGAAAATTATTAATGATTATTTGCCTGTAATTACTGCTAAATCCTTTTCAGTGTAGTGCCAATCCAGCAATGCTTTGCGCTCTCTGCTTTTAGCTTTTATTCAAATTTTCATTTTTTTGAGGAGGGAGTAAATTCCGTTCACTTGCTCTGCATCAATTTCTGTTATCAACTTGTTTGCTCCAACAAATGTTGTCTTATTAAGGTTGGATATGCTTTTAGGAGCATGTCCGCCAAATCGTGTGTTGTGAATGTGGAATCATGATTAGAGTTCGTCATGATCAAGAAACCATTCTCTTCAAGCTTCAAAGCAGTCTCAGACGACTTTTTTTTGACAATGAAATATTTGAATACATTTTACTTTTCAAATGCATGGAAGCTACCAGTATCTTTGTGTCTAAGAACGGATGTTTTTCTCTAGTTGTTTTTATTGCTGTCTTTTTTGAGATTTTGTCAAGTTTCTCTCTATGCTCCATGTTTAGTGGTGAAATTTATTTATCAGTCACTGTGTATATCGTACATGGAATCTTACAGTAGCTATTGTTTTAATAGAATTTTTTGAGAGGATTGCGGAGGATCTTATATGCACGAGAACCATTTGGGTGAAGTTTTTATACACCATGGATCACAAGTCGGCTGAGGCTTTCCATGGTATGATCTTGTGTATCACTTCTTCAGTTAGACTGTAGCTCTGCAGTTTGGTGTGTTATTTATTTCTCATGCCCTGGGAGATTCCAAATCAATTTGGGCCTGTAGGCAGTCTTTTGAGTATTTCATGTTACAAAATTGTTTCTTATTTTGATCTGCATAAACAAGGGACTGGAAATTGAATTCATACTCATAACAATTAAACTTATAATATAATTTAGTGGACTACTGCGAGGTGCTATGCTCAGCCTGCTGTTTGTTATTGATTCTTTAAGTATGAAAGTGCATGATCTTTATGGCCCTTTCCTCCTGAATCTTTTGGTGGATTGTGATAGAATTGTTGTTTAGAAGCTTTTATAATCCTATTTTTCGCATGAAACCCTTCCTTTCATTTTGACAATTGTCATCATGAGACTGGGTAGATGTTTGTGAAAGGAGGTTTATGTTACAGAAGCAGACTTTTTGTATGAAAGCATTTCTAGCAGTAGCATGCTTCACAATGAAAGCAGAATTGGCAATCTTAATATTTGGGGAAGTGAAAAATCAACAATGTGCCATTAATTGTTAAAACACAATATTGTTTACTAAAAAATTAATATTAGAACATGCACACACACTGCTGATTTTAAAGTTTCTTTTGAAGTGATAGTGCCTCCTGAATCTTTTAGTGGATTGTGATAGCTCCCATTTCAGCCAAAATTATCAAACTAGATCATAATAGATGTCACTTTTTTTTTTTTTTATTAACGTGGGTGTCCGGGCCAGCTTGCGTGCACCTCGACTAATCCCACGGGCCCTGAAGTTAACGACCATGTAAGCCTCTAGTGGCCATCATATAAGCAACCACAGGGCTCGAACCTAAGACCACAAAGGGAGCAAACCTCTTAGTCCCAAATAATAGATGTCACTCTTATATTGATGTGTCGATGCCCTAATGATGACTTCCATAAATATATTTTGTTAAGGTATGTTGCAATTTAACATCAAAATGAGTAAATCATTCTCTATGTTTTTCTCTTTCTGCAATCTGAATTGTAACATCATTCTTAGGACAATACTATTTCTTCCACTAAAGAAGGCCTTTAAACTTAATGCAGATAGATATGAAAAGTTCAACAGAGCCTTCCAATTAGAAGACAAGCTAGGTTGGTTGCTTACATGGTAGAAATGTTTTTAAGTTTAAAATGTTTTTAAGTTTAATAATGTAGCCAATAGCCTTCTATACGAGTGAAGCCTGATATGCTGGATATTTGGAATTGACTTGTCAAATCTAATTCTGGTATTATAGGTCCTGGAGGAGTCCTAACAAACAGGTGCTGACATAATTTTTTTGGAGAGATTCAATTACTTGGGTTCTTATTTTATTTCGTTTTATTTTTCCTGCATATGTGTGTGGGATGCGATTACAAGATCCTACACCTAGATTTTGAATAACAGGGTCTTTGGAAAGCATCTACCAGCACAAGGGCACTCCCTAAATTATTTGTTTTCTTGCCAACCTTTGGGACAAACCCTTCATTTCAGCTTCTATAGAAATCATATGTCGGGAACTGTTTTCTTTACATGGATAGATAACTAATGTTAGAAGTAACATCTCATAATTTCCTTACATAGTAATGTTAGACGAAACATCCTATACATAGCTGAAACAACCAATAAGCATAATGTTACTTTTATTTATCAGTATTTTATGATTTTCCCATATGAACATTGTCGACAATGAGAACATGAAGTGCTCAAATCAAGCTCAGATTTGTTGAGGTTTTTGAACTCTTAAATTTTTTCATTTTGATTGTATGTCTGGAGAAACCATAATCTTGAGATATGGATGCTCAAGAGTTTTTGTTTGTGACCTGAATAGACTACGGTATTGAAATCTCACTTCTATATATTACTGAAGTTTATTATGAGACTCAATTTAAATTTATCTTTCAATTGTGATAAACAAGCCAGTTTTCACTCATTCCATTTCTTTTTGATGAAAACGTATCCCATGCAAATGCTGGCTTCCTTTGTCAGTTTGTAATCTTGTTGCTGGATGCCCCAGATACTGATGAAAACAGAACAAGGGATGAAGCTGCCGAATCCAATTGTTCCAAGAATGATGTGAAAGATATTCCAAGACCTGGTCCAAGTACTCCAGTAGATAACAGGAAAGTTAACTTGGTTGATTGGAGAGCGCAGGAACTTGCTTCTCCAAATTCTCCTGTGGATGAGAACAGATCTGGGGAAGAAAACATGGAGGCTTCCATAACACAAGATGATATTATACGGGCTGGTGGCTTTGGAGCTAGAGATGATATAGGTAGCTTTCTTCCTGTTGCAAGTGATTCAACTGACTTTGAAGCAACAATCCTTGATGCTAGAAACTATGAAGAGCCTCAGGGAGAAATACACAGACCAGGCCTTGGCTGGACAGAAGCAACAGAAAGGAAGTAGCTCGTTTGTCAATCCTTGAGACCTAGTTGCCATGGACAGTCTTTTTCAGGTGTTTATGGCCTCTGACATGTTGTGGTATGCTTAACATGTAACTCTGTGGATAAATTATTAATTTCATGTTTCTGTATGCATGATTTGGCATGAATGTGTTAGAAACAGATGCTTTCGCCTTGCTCGAAGAAATAAAAGAAATTTAATTTCATGATATGTTTAAAATCATCCTGACTGACTTAATACTAGAAGCCCTCTCTACAGAATTACCTCCATAAAATCTTCATGTTTTTAACAAAAAAGTTACGTAGCCTGCTGACTCTTGCTCTCTATTATGCTGACGATTGTCATGGAAACCCAACTTTCTATCAGAGCTTGATATTAGTAATTTACAGTCGTAGGCATTTATGGGTCCATATTTGCCTTAAGGAACCTTTTCCTGATATTTATCTTGAACGAGAGGCCAGCATCACGTGGATGCTATTTCCTTCTGAAGATTCGTTGGCCAGGAGCCAGGATTGCCAATGGGTCATAAGTTGATTTCCTTAGTACAAAAACTTCCCACTTCGGACCAAAATGAGTTTGCCATTCTTCCTGGGTGCTGTAATGAGGCAAATATTGCTTGGCCCCAAGACTAGTCGAGGAACAGAAACCTAGAATTCTTTGGTTTTGAGCTAAAATGTGAAACAAGCCATCTCGTCCTGTGGAAGATGGCATTGCAGAGGATAAGAACGCCACTAGGTAGAAAGTATCTTCTTCTGGGGTGATTATGGATGTTCGGTTATCCCACCTGCAATGTGAAGGAACAATCAGGTCGATAACATCGAATTTGAAATTCGTGAGGGAATTTAAAAGGTTTTTCTCCTTTTAGGTATGACAGTACTTGGACTTATTGACCGGATAGATGAGGATGGGACCATTGCTGCTGTCTGTAAGAATATTTCCAAAGACCTCTTGAGCAAATTCAAAAATTTTGTTTTTTGGGATTAGAAGATTCAGCCATGGGTGAGGAATGTCCCATAAACCTTTTGCTCGGAGTTTGATTTCAGACAGGTGGACTCTGTCCAGGAATTCCACATAAGAAACTTCTGACAGAAAGAGTGTGGATGGAATATAACTCAGTTCTGACAATAGGCTCTCAGTTTCCTGCATGAGAGAAAACAAGGTTAGGAGCAAGGGCGCATCAATAAAGTGAAATCTATGTTGGGCTCCTGAGAAGTGTTTTGCCGTGTTCTCTTCTCGAGCCTTACCTGATTCATCGCATCAGACTCGTTTGGGTTGAAGTATTTGGCAATTTCCAGACAGTAAAGAATTTTTCCTTCTGAAATAAATTGACTGGCTTGAAGAGGGTCTTTTGGATTGAAGGAGGATCTCCAGTTGTTGAGAAGACCAGTTCTGTTTATTATTACAAGCCCTTCGATGTAGTCGAAGGAATTCTTGGATATTAAATGTTCTTGGTCACTGGAAAATTTAGAGAATTCGTCATATAGTGCTCTGATCCATTTCACCTGTCAAAAGCAATAAATTACGTTCTGGATATTTCTTGTGACATTATACGACTGCCTAGAGATGCTGAACGTAATTTTTACCATCTTTGGTGCCGGTTCAAGAGATATTCTCGCTCTAGTGATGATACCAAACTGCCCAAGTCCTCCAAGAACACCATAAAAGAGATCCGCGTTCTTATTCTCTGAACAGGTAACTACTTCTCCCTTGCCTGCACCCAGAGCATCATGTTAGATTCAGTTATGCGTTTCTCAGCTTTAAATAATTCAATCACAATTTCAAGTTAGCTAGACTGGCTGTGAATTTCATTATTCTTTAGGGTGCATTCTTTCCATGCTACTTTTTCTCTAGGCTAAATGTAATCGAAAATCTAAACTTAATTCCAGCTACTTGTCTGGCGGGGTAAAGTTGTGCTTTTATAAAAATTTAAGTAATAATATCACAGGATTATTCTCCCTGTCATGCTGAAGTGACTATTTCTATATCTTGTAATCTTGGGCCAACCTTGTCTGAAAATTTATGCATTGCGGAATCCGGGCATGTGTAAACATACCTGTGACAACCTCCAATTGGTAAATGTTGTTAATCTGTGGTCCATGTTTGAATGCCTGTCCACTAATTCCGGCATTTGATAAGGTGCCTCCAACGGTGAGATGAAGGTAGTCCGTCCAAGACTTTGGTGCAAGCCCGTATTTAAGAGTCTCATGTAGAATATTAATCCACAACTCACTACCTGATGCATCCACATAAGGCAGCTCTCCGGTGTCAACTTGCATCTCTGGTCCCTGAAGTGATTCCATGTTGATTACTATACCTTGATGAGCTTGTGCCTGACCCTGAAGGGAGTGACTGTGGCCTCTAGCAGCAACGGTTAGCTGCGAAGTGGAACCCATTTTGAAAATATGCTTTATAGTGTTGGAAATATCAGAAACTGATTTTGGATGTAGAACTGCCGATGGTAGGAAATGATACATGTTGCCAAAGTCCTTGGCTGCGTAGTCGATATTGTCAAAGCTGAAGTAGCCATCTAGCTTTAGTGTTTCCAATGAAGAGATGTTGGAGGAGCTCTTATATGGAATCACACTTGGGCTGACAGAAGATTGGTTGGAACAAAGATTGATTTTATCTGGTATTGAGTAAAAGAAAAGGATCATAATAAATACAAGGAATAGAAGGTTGTTCTGTCTTCTAGAAGCAGAAGATGATGATCCCATTTGTTCTGTGCGAGAAAGGGAAGGAAGGAGAGAGATTGTGTATGTTGCTACCTGTGAGAAATAGCAGAAGGAGAGGTGCAGAAGAGCTTATGGAAATGAAAGGTGGAGAAGACAATTTAAAGGGAAGGTTTGGGCGGCACAGTCAAAATAGAGCCAGATATTCAGTGATGACCCCCCGTATATGAACTGTCCAAACTTTGTCTTAGATGTGTGTTCAGGAATATTTTCTTAGGCTCCCCCTTTTGGCTTCCAAAGGGAGTAGTAGATAGAAGTCACAAGAAAGTGAAAAAAAAGCTTCTCTAAATGCTTGCCATTTTCCAGTCTCACAACCGCAATTTCCACTTTCCTCCTCTCTAATCCTTTTAGTGATACGCTATCACTACTTAGAACAATGATGCTTTCTTCCTACCTCAATACGTCAAGCTGATTCTCTATCATCCACTGTCTTCCCTTAAACTTATTTTTTCTTGTGCTCAAGCAATTCAATGAGTTGTGTTCTCATTTTTGTCAGATTAGGATTGAATTCCTGGCATCGACGGGCCGGCCCCTACTAGGTTGTATCCTGTAGAGCTAAGTGGTCAAATATGGGTCCATGGTCACGTGATGTTCATGAGCTGCTGCTTGCTGATAAACTTTTTTGGCAGTGCAGGGTTCTAGGATCCAAACCAGCGTTGTTTTGAACATTTGGTGAAATCAATGTCTTTAAGACAAAGCATATGTGACAAAAATGGTTGCTCTCTTGAGTACGGCCAGCCTGTTTCATATGAAATCCAAACAGCAATTTACCATGTTCTTGTGGGGGCATTATTGATTAAAAAAAAAAAACACAACAATAACGTTGGTTTGGGTGGTCTTGGTGTCCTTCGAATTTAATCTTAAATCATATGTTCTTATTTTTTCCCAAAATTTCCGGTGTCTTGATGAGACATGACCCAAATTTGAAATGCAATTATATGACTGTCCGGTGTCTTCTTTTTCCTTCCCAGTAAGCTTCACCAAAATAGTTGAAATTGTGATACTTAATTTGAATTTAAACTTTATTTATGGGTTCTTTCCCCTTGAATCTTTATGAGGAAGAACCCCATTTTTTGTATTGCATTTGTATCATTTTGTCAGTATTTGTTTTGAGCCAGCTTCACCATACTACACTCTTGGTGAGCATGGATATTGAGGTTTCTACCTTAAAATGAACACAGCAAATCAAGATGCATTAGTTTAGGGATTCTTCTCTTGATTGAATACTTATATAGGGTTCTAAATGTTAACTATAGATGCACATGATGGTGTCTATGAAATTGTTTTTTTTGTTTTGTTTTGTTTTGTTTTTATGATGATTTGAGGAAAAAGGTGGGACTATCACTATCACTTAGGGCAGGCAGTAAGGTATTTCACCAATTACATTGAAAGTAAGTGTCTTGTCCTGGGCTATATATGATTTTGTTTGCTCTCTATTCACCTCACCTCTTTCCCTTTCTCCCCTCCCTGTCATGGGAGGCCAATTTAAGGTCAGACACCAGTCAAGCTTCGTGTGCTCGCTGGGGTGTTGTGGGTCACAGAGTACTGTCTTCATAGCTGGCGTGTAGGGGCCTGGGGGTTGCGTAGTTCTGTGTGGATAAATGCAGAGGAAAGGGGAGAAAGTGTGCTTGAGGATGACAGTTTGAATGCGGGAAACACCAAAAAGGTCAACCTAGCTATAAAGTTAGCTTAGGTTGGAGTCTTGGATCCCAGCACTGGGACGACATCCCTAGCTAGAATGGTTCCCATCTCTTAATATTTGTATATTTATTTCTTTTTGTGCCCAACAAACTGCTATTATTGAAGTTATTGCTCCATTTACTTCTCCTATTGACGACGACCTATTAAGCATCCATTTGAATTCAGCAGCTCTTTTGGAGAGAAAAAACAGATGCTTGTCACCAATATCATTCGTGCAAAAGACGAAATATATATTCATAGCCTCCATGCTTGTCTACCTATCATTTCTTGTTTGTCTTGGTAAGTGCTTGTTGCCCAATTATTGCTGTTAGTGATTACAACTTGGTGTAGTAAGTAGATACAATTCTTCTTCCCTCTGAAAGCATTTCCTAGGGTGACTTGCAAATTGGTTGTAATTCCACCCTTCACACTACGTGCGTCTTGCCTTTCAATATTTCCCTCGTTAATTTGCATCTTTTTCCCTGATTTGTTTTATTTTATTTTATTTCAGTTTCCAGTTGTTCTGTAAAGAGCTAGTCTCTCCCTGTGTATAGCTAGGACGTGGATCATATATGAAGCTCCATACAATATTATCATCGCAAGATATATGTGTTTATCGCACGTATGAAACCATGAACAATCAATATCCGTACATATTACGCGTATCAGTACGTATTAACATGGATGATTAAGCCAATAATTTTGGTGAGCAGTGATTTCCATTTTCGCAGCCGCGGTTAATTTGGAAGCAATGAATACTTGTTTCTCTACCTTTTTATAATTATATCTTTATTTTATTGTATAATATTCATGCAAATAATGGCTTCATAATTAATATCTAAGAGCCGAACATCATGAAAAGGGTAATATAAATTTGTTTAGAAGTGGAAATAATTCAATATGTAGTACAGCAACATGTGCATATATGGAACCAGTTAGGTTAAATACTTGTTTTTGTAACTATCTTTCTGGTCTTTT
>Ga0325402_1005717_pt1 | contig 11676 bp, 10 predicted proteins | sample PopdelMetagenome_22_FD_207212 | JGI IMG/M metagenome (GOLD analysis project Ga0325402, IMG submission 207212) | Populus deltoides microbial communities from Bellville, Georgia, United States - Xylem-PdKOR-R3 | ecosystem: Host-associated > Plants > Phyllosphere > Stem > Wood/Secondary xylem...
TATATATATATATATATATATATATATGTATGTTAAGAAAAAAAGAGAAAATAGTTAAAAATGGATCCCTAAAAACAAATTCCAATATTTTCCTTAGCATGGGTTCATAATAAAGCACAAGATTAGATAAATACGACAAAAAACAATATAATAAAGCACAACTGAACCCAAATGATTTACATTCAAAATGAAGAAAATCAAGCAAACCAATTCTATTGACACAATCAATTGTTTTTTTTTAAGTCGTGGAAGCTATAGTAAAGCACCCAGGGACACTTTCCTGGCTATTCATTCAACAAATATAAACTCTAAAAAGTAGTCATGACAATCACATGTCCCTATCCATTTTCTTCATCTTTTTGTCATTGCAATTAGGGTTTGGTACAGGTCTGTTACACATAACTTAACCACAAGATCAAGACAGATTAACTAAAAGTAGTTAAGACGTGATGACGAATCTTGAGCACCAAGCCAATACACCTCTCCTATTAGAGTAAGGTCTTGGTTATTTTTGCATTTTAAAAATGTTTTTGAATTTTTTTAAAAAAAATTAAATTAATATTTTTGGTGTTTTTAGATAATTTTGATGCATTGATGTCAAAAATAATTTTTTAAAAATAAAAAAATATTATTTTGATGCATTTCCAAATAAAAAACATTTTGAAAAGCAACAACAACCAAACTCTCAAACACCTCCTATAACTTGGAATAAAATATTAAAACAAAACAAAAGGAACAAAATTCCTAGGTAAGAACACGTGGGATTGTTCATTATTTATTTATGAATAGTAAAAATCTCATTCCGACAACCTTGAGAACTAGATAATGAACCTTGTATTTTCTATGAACAAGGTATTTCTTATGATATTTCTTTCAATAACTCATGACCTTGCCTAATTTCTTTAGTATCCAAGAGAATCCATTTTTCATACAGATACAAAAGATGTCACCTCACGTGTAATGTTGATTGATGTACAAATTTATCTTCAATATAATAGTAAATTTGAATGCCAAACAAATGATATTTAATAATAATCATCGATTAAAAAAATAAAATAATTTTCATTAAAATCCACTATTATTCCATGCCATTTGATAAAAATTGTTATGGTTAGAACATGAATACATGTTCTATTTTTAAGTCTTTCTAAACTAAGGAGCATAAAAAAAACAAATTGTTTTTCAAAGTCTCAATCATAAAAATAAGGGTTTTATTTATTTCTTTTGTTATCTTCAATGTAAAACAAACAATATCTTTATTTTTTATTTTTTATATATTATATTTAATATATATATATATATATATATATATATATATATATATATATATATATATATATTTGGTTGCTCACTCGGTAGCGGGTTTGGCTTGTCAAGGCTAGTAGTGCCTAATCTTTTTTGTTTTGTTTTTTTTTCAATTTTTATTATTTTTTAAAATAATATCCTTTTTCTTTTTTATATCCTTTTTACTTTGCATGAATTTTTTTATTTTAATTTTAATTGATACACTCTCTCTTATGTTTTAAATTGTATAGTTCACCAAAATAGTAGTTATTTTTTTTAATTATTTTGTAATTTTATAATGTTTCAAATAGATTATTGTAGTTTATATTTAATTTTTTTCCTTTTATATTTTATATAAATAAACTACTTTTGCATTATATATTTATAAAAATAAGAATCATAACTTCATGGTAAGAAAAAAATAACCTATAAGATAAAATAAAATAAATATATATAACTTAAAAAAGAAAAGTTGGGGTTAAATATTTGCATATTGATAAGTCTTTTACTTCTAGAAGAAATATTAGCATTTTATCTTAATATTTAATTAGCATTGACAACTCTTTCTTAGTTTATCGGTTCATATATATTTTAATTTATTTTATTAATCTTAAACAATATCTTTATGTTTTTCAATAAAAAAAGTCATGATACTAGAAAACGCATCCATAACATTGGCTCATTCTTTTATTGTTTTAGAAATTAACTTTAAATCATACATGCAACGTATAGCGGGCTATAAAACTAGTGATATTACTATTTATCACTCCATTATCATATCCAAAGCATAGGTACATCAATGACTAAATTAATTTGAATAAAGTTAAGTGAGTCTTTCATTGTCTTTGGACGACGCATGCGATCCACTCTAGTAATCATTAGTGATTTTTCTTGGTATCGTTGAATTCATCTCTTCAAGATCTTTTTAATGGTACCATAGGTGTTGTCATTGGAGCTTCAATATGCCTTTAAGATCTTTTTCTTCTTTTTTCCTTATCTTTTCTTTTTTCTCTCTCATTCTTGAAATTTTTACGAGCCTATTTTAACCATTTTCTTCAAATGCCCTACTTTTCTATTGTTTAAGGATTAAGACAACTTTAACACCTAAGAGGGGATGAATTGGATATATCACTAATATTAAGAAATAATGCAAATTACTTCAAGTTAACATAATAACCAATAATATAATTAAAGTACTTAAAGTAAAGAGAGAAGGGAAGAGAATATGCAAACTTTTTTTTAACGTAGTTTGGCAAGTCTACATCCACACCTCAAATACCAAACCGTACTTGAGTGTTGTATTTCTTCACTAGTCCAAGTTCAAGGGTACAATGTCACTTGATGAATCCATTCCAAGCTTTTACACAACTTGAAGATATTTTCTTTTTAAGATTTTTTCCACTTGAAGATATGCCCTTTTTAAGATTTTTTTTCTTAGTGAAATTACCTAACCAATACTAAGATTTTTACCTAACTCTCACATGTTTATAATCACAACTAACTCTTTTAATAAATTGAGTAATATAATTAAAAGTCTTAATATTTGAATATCTCATAAGATAACACTTATAGGATTTGAAGTGTTTAAATGTAGTGGGAATAAGATTGAACACTCATGTGATACAATATGAAGGTTTAATAGCACAAATTAGAGTATGATTAAGGATTGATGGTTTTGAAATATTTTTACTCTTAGAGTAGCTTGTATATCATATATGTTTGGAATCCCTTTCTAATTTTGTACTAACAGCTAAAACAGTCAACCGGTTCATATAGTTCACCAATATAGTAGTTTTTTTTTGTAATTTTATAATGTTTCAAATAGATTGTTATAGTTATGTTTAATTTTGTGATGTCTATATTCTTACCATTTTTTTCCATATCAAGTTTTGTTGATGATCTTATAGGTGTGTCGGTTTCTTTGACACGTTCCATCCTAAATCTTTTTAGAAGATCCTTGATGTAAATGCTTTGATTGATGAAGATGTCATCATTTGTTTGTGTGATTTGCAATCCAAAGATAAAGTCCAACTCTTCCATCATACTCATTTAAAAATTCATCTTACAAAGAGATTTAATAGTAGCACCTAATATGATATCATCAACATAGATTTGAACAATCAAAATATTTTTTTCCTTTTTTTTTTGTAAAAAAGGCTGGTTTAAAATCATTTTCAATAAGACTTAAGTCTACCATACCATGCTCTACGTGCTTGTTTTAAATCATACAAGGCCTTTTCGAGTTTGTAAACATGATCAAGAAAATCAAAATTTTCAAAAGCTTGTGGTTGCTCAGCATACATTTGGAAAAGTGTGAAGTTAACATGACAAACGTAGTCTAAAAACATTCTTATTAATTCTAGTATAGCTATCGGTGGGTTTCTTTATAATCAATACCTTTTTCTTCATTATAACATTTGATAATTAGTCTAGCTTTGTTTCTAACTATTGTATCATGTACCAACTTTGTTCCTAAACACCTATTTTGTTCATTTTACAGATTGACTGCTAGGTCTATGGACTTGTTCCTAAGCATCATTTCTTTCAAATTAGTTTAACTCATCTTGCGTAGAAAAAATTCCTTTTTCATCCTTTTCGACTTCTAAAAATGATTTAGGTACAATTTGAGAAATAAATGCAAAAATGACCACTTATTTTCTAAAAGATGCTCTAGTCTTAGTTCCTTCAAAATGATTACCAATAATTAATTTAGGAGGATGAGAGCTTACATACTTTAGCTCATTTAGAGGTGCGAAGGAGTTACTTACCATCTCTTATTGTTTGCTTGAGTGTAGTTGGTCTTTATCCATTTTTTCATTATTTGCCTCCATAAGGTTCTTATCATTAAGACTCAAGTATTCAACACTTTTATTTATGTTATTAAGAATCTTAAAAAAAAATTTCATCACGAGTTTCCTCAAAAGAGATATACATGTATTCTTCAAGACAAATTATTCTATTATTGTAAATTATATATGCTTTGCTAGAGGAGGAATAGCCAAGAAAAATTGTAACATTCGATTTTGAATTAAATTTATTTAAATTATCTTTGTTGTTGAGAATAAAAAATTTTGAACAAAAAACTTTGAAATAAGAGATCTTGGGTTTCCTCTCTCTCTAAAGCTCATAAGATATCTTTTTCAACTTTAGTCTCAAGGTAACACGGTTTAAAAAATAGCAATAAGTGTTTACGACTTTGCCCAAAAATATTTAGGTGTGTTAAATTAATTTAATATAGTTCTTGTCATTTCTTGACGAGATCAATTTTTCTATTCCATAGCCTAATTTTATTGGGGAGTTCTAGGTGTTGAAAAATTACGATGTTATCCTTTTTATTTATCACCATGATCACTCCTTATATTTATTATGGAAAAACTTTTTTCATTTTCAACTTTTTTTGAAAAATTTACAAATCCATAAATAATTTCATCTTTGATTTTAAAAACCAAACTCATGTATATCTTGTAAAGTCATAAACAATTACAAAACATATATATTTTCACTTATACTTCTAATTCTAGTTGGTCCAAAAAGATCTATGTATAGTAATTTTAAAGGTCTTTCGGTTGAAATGTAGTTTTTCTCTCAAAAAAAATTATCACTTGTTTGCCTATTTAGCAAGTATCACATAACTTTTTCTTTTTAAAATCTATATGTGAAAAACCTTTGACTAGTTCATTTTTAATTAGTTTAGAAAGGATGTCCATGTTAATGTGACTTAGTCTTCTATACCAAAGAAAATTATCTTTAATATTAGTAATAAGACAACTTTTTATTCTCATGCATGCATTAGTTTTAATCTTGTTGACATTTCCTTTTCTATTTTCTGTATAGATTACTTTATTATTTTCAAGAATCAAACAACATACATGATCAAACACAATGTTATAGTCTTTATCAAATAATTGACTAATGTTAAGAAAATTATGTTTTAAGCTATTAACAAGAAAGACTTTTTCAATTGAAGGAGAAGATTTACCTTCAATATTGCAAACTCTAATGATCTTTCCTTTTGAGTTATATCAAAAAATGACATTTTCTCTATTGGTATTGGTAATGCTTGAGAATAAAAATTCATCTCCAATAATGAGTTTCTTGATTATTCCCTAATACTCTCTAAATCATTCCCTAAACTCTCTTGATTCCTATACTTAAAAATAAAGATGAGGTTCTTAATACTCATACCTTCTTAGGTCCTTTATTGTTAAGGATGGTTCCTTTTAGAACCCAAGTCACATTATAAACTTTGTCCTTCTTAATAAAACATGTATAAATCAAATGATCTATAGCTCTACAATAATTGCATTTATGGTTAATGTAACATTCTCAAACTCTAACTACTACAAAAATTATTATCAATCCGAAATCTATTAATAAACAAATTTTTTTTTAAACTTCATTCTATTTTTTATAGGTCTTTACCGAGAATTCAGCAGATTCATCCCTGTTTTAAACATATCAAATTTTCGACATTACTCCAATCTTCCTAATTAATTACCATTCACAATCTTGATCCAACCATCCTCAATCACATATCATCTTAATTTAGTTTCTTAATATTTCAACAACATTTAGGTATTTCTTATTATTGAGAAATTAATTTACATCACAAATGATAAAATAAAAGAATATATAACATATAAAGATAAGCATACATTACATCCACATATGATTTTTATTTTCCATTAATTTATATTAATTAACATATTATGCATAACATTAAACTCATGATATCATCCTATTTTAGAGATTTACATTACACACACACACACTAAGTATATAATTAATTACATTATTATACTTATAAGCCAAAATTATTTCATTGATATCTAGTGCTTCAACCTCGCTTATGAAGAACCTATAATCACACCATTAATTAAATAAAAACATCTTATACTTATTAATAACCCAATAAATTTGCTAACTAACATTTTCCCATTATTTTCTTTCAATGTAATTTGATACCTTTAACCCATTTCTTTTGAATCTATAATCTAGACATCCCTTCAAGGTCGCCAATAAAATCTGGCAAACTCATTTGGTTGCCAATATTGAAGTCATCCTCTTATAAATACCAATTAAATCCAGCAAACCTATTTGATTGCCAATATTTTGGCCTTCCTCTCACAACCACCAATTAAATCCAGCAAACTCATTTGGTTGCCAACATTTCAACCATCCTCTCACGGATGCCGATAACATCATGATTTCATAACATTATTTCTTTTGTAATTTATAAATTTCAACAATCAATACACCTTAAACAAATCAACGAATCAATAATGACACATATTAAAAGCTTTTAAATTCAAATAGGATGACGAACACTTATTTGCTACTCGTTATGGTCCGACTCCTTCTATATGAGCTCCTACTCTAGCAACTTCTCTTGGATTCAACATGATTTTTTTTCATATTATTAGTCCATTAATAATTCTTGTGTGTTTAATTTTGGGCACAAATAAAAGAAAATCTTCAATCTAATCCAACACACAAAACTCATTTAATTTTCAAATTCATTTTATTATTTTCTCATTTAATTTTATTCTCTCATAATTTATTCCTTTCGTACATGCTTTAAAGTGTGCACTAAATCACCCTTAATAAGCTATTATTAAAAATACAATTTTTCAAAAATTTATACACTTAATCATCAAAAGAAACAATAAGAGATCTCGGATCGAATCGATATTATTCTTTCATAATTTTTCCTACATTCCCAATCATCATCAACACCACCAAACATATTAAATATATACCATTTACAATAGTTAAGCACTTTATCATTAAAATCTTTCATTAACCAATCCAAAAAAACATCTTTTTCTAAGAAAAATTCCTCCCCTGCTCTATACCCTATTTGGTTAAAACTAAAGATCAGAAAGAAGTCAAGATTTTCTTTAAGTTTTCATTTGACCCATTGTTTATATATGATCATTTACACACTCCAAATATTAAATCATTATTTTCAACATCACCAACCCTTAATTTATAACTACACAACACTAATACAAACTATACAATTTAAATCCTAAGCAAATACACAATTTAATCATTACAATAATATATATTATCTCTAAGTTAGAAGTTTCTAAGACACAAAATGGAAGAAAAACTCAATTTCTTCACTTCTTTCTTCCTTTCCCTCTATGTTTCCAAACTTTCCTTACAAGCTCCAATCCTTATAAAATCACTTACTCTCACTTGATTTCCTCTCAATCAGGTGCTTAGTGTGTTTAATTCTTAAACCCTCTTTAGATTTTCCCTTAATTTCTAGGTTTTTTTTCCTAAGACTTTCTAAGTTTTTCTCAAGAGTTCCTTTCTTTCTTTTTTTTACAATGACTGATCAAACACACACATACATATAACAAATTAAATAATTCCTATTTTTTCCTTCCTTCATACCCTTTTGTTTTTCCAGGTAAATATTTCCCAGCTTCTAACGTTTGTTTATACCAAATTAAAGCTAGATTATTTCAAATTTCTTTAAATTATATGCCTGTACTTTCCTTTCCTCTTTCATCATTTCCATTTAGTTTTTATTCGCATTTCTATACTTTTTATTTTTATATCATTTTTTATATTTTATTTTAAAATTGACACATAAGCATTTTACTTCAAATTCTCAAAATCCATTATCATCCCCTAACTATAACTATTCAATTTACTTGTTTAACATAATTCCTACTTTATTATCCTTGTATATTTTATTAGGGGGGTTTACAGTTAGGGTCATAAGATTGTATAGCTTTAACAAAATACTTTTGCAAATACTTTTGGTTTTGTTAGGTTGGTAACCTAAACCTCTTTTGTTAAATACACATCTTTAGCTTGAAAGCATAGTTTCTATAATTTTAGAGTCTTATATGAATTTAGCTATGGTAAGGTTATGTTAAGCTTGTCTACCTTTTTCTTTTAAGGATTTGTTTTCACTCTTAAGTTTATTCATCTTATCACTATCATCAATCATAATACAAGCTTTCTTTTTCAACAAGCAAGCATGCATATTTTTTTTCAATGTGCTATATTTTGAAACTAATTTCTTAAATTCATCATATAAAGATTCAAGTAGATCATGCAATTCATCATACGTAGGGCCAAATTCATCATCCAAAGATTGTACCTCATTTTCGCTTTCAATTGCAATAAAGCATGTGTTTGGTACATGTTTTTCTTCATCGCTTGAGCTTATGTCTGAATCATCACTGCAAGTAACCTTTATTGTTTTTTTGTGATGATGACTTTTATTTTGAAAAAAATAGACAATCTACTTTGATATGTCTTATTATGTTATGTTTGTAGCATCTTAGGACTTTCTTGCTTGATTCTTCCTTGTTTATATCTTTTTTTTAAGTTTGAGGATCTTTTATTCCCTTGCTTTTTTCCTTAGAAAATTTTAGAATTGCTTTGTAATTAAGGCAATATCCTTTTCAATGTCTTCATGATCTTCATCATCATCATTATCTTCAATGTGATAAACGGTTTTGAATGCCAAATTATTATTTGGCCTTTTTTCTTGTTCTTGTTTCTCCATGGTAATCTCATGAGTCATCAAAGAACCAACAAGCTCCTCCAATGAAAGTTTTGTGAGATCCTTGGCTTCTCAAATTGCCATTACCTTTGCTTCCCAAGTCTTTGGTAGGGACCTAAAACTTTTACGCACAATTTCCGCGTTAGTATAAGTCCTACCAAGTGCATCCAAACTATTAGTTAGGGTAATCATTCTAGTAAACATGCTAGTTATGAATTCACTAAAAAGAATTTTAAACAATTCGTATTGATGAACTAACATGTCAATTTTAGATTCTTTAACTTGGTTAGTTCCTTTATGAGTTACTTCTAAAGCATGCAATATATTTCTAGCTTTTTTGCATGATGTAATTATATTGAATCCACTTCTACTCAATGCATAATATAGAGTGTTCATAACTTTAGCATTTATAGAAAGAATCTTTTTATCATTATTCATATATTCACTTCTAGCTTTAGGAATCTCAATACCATTTTCAACTTTAATAGGTATATGAGGTCCATTCTCTACAAATAGCCATGAACAATAATCAATAGATTGAAGATAAGTAATTATTTTAGCTTTCTAATATGCATAATCACTACCATGAAAAAAGATAGTCTAGATATGGATAATCCTTTATTTTAGATATTATAATTAGTGGCTGTCATTCTATTCAAAGTCTAAGCAAACTTTATATATAAGAACTAAGTTCTAATACTAATTGTTGTTCAAGGACTAAGACAACTTTAACACCTAAGAGAGGGTGAATTTGGTGTACATTAATATTAACAAATAGTACAAATTACTTCAAGTTAACACAATAACCAACAATATAATTAAAGTATTTAAAGAAAAGAGATAATGGAAAAGAATATACAAACTCATTTTTAACGTGATTCGGCAAACATACATCCATACCTCAAGTATCAAATTGTACTTAAATATTATATTCCTTCATTTGTTCAAGTTTAAGAGTACAATAGCCACTTGATAAAACCACACCAAGCTTTTTATACCACTTGAAAATATTCTCTCTTCAAGATTTTTTCTACTTGAAGATAAGTTTTCTTCAAGATTTCTTCCTTGGTGAAATCACCTCACCAATACCAAGATTTTTTACGTAACTCTCAAAGGTTTACAATAGTGATTTTGTTCTCACAACTAACTCTCTCAATAGAGTGAGTAATACAATTGAAAATTCTAATATCTTTATATCTCACAAGATAACATTTAATGAAGTGGTAAATTCTTGAAAGGCATAGACATTGTTACAACGTTCAAGTCATAGTCATTTTAGACAATTTACGTCACAACACGAAGTTGATGCTATATAGTAGAATCACTAGTTATTTACTTATACTATGCTGCAGGTCGGATCAAATGTTTTTTAAAAGTAAAAAAAATATATCCAAGCATTGCTAATGTGTTTTGAAGAAGGAAAAAAAATTTAAACCATGTAGAGATTAATCCGATGTGACCTGGTCAACTTGGCAGGTCCAAAAGCAATCTAAACAACAAAAAAGATATAGTTTGACTTGAAAAAATTTCAAAACAACATCTTTTTTAAAAAATATTAAGACGACAACATATTAAATCGACCCGGTTTAATCCAAGTTAACATGTAAAATCCATGACTTGAGTCATAAGACCATGACTTATAAAAAGCAAATAAAATATATATTGAAACCCAATTTTCAATCAACCCAATGTTAAAGAATGAAATTAAAAAATATTAATTAAAAAAAGAACAGAAAAAACCCTAGTGAACCAGTCAAACTTGGATTACAAGACCAAGATAACCTAATATAAAGTAAATAAAAACAAATTATGAAACTCAATTCTCAATCAATCAAACGTTGAAGGATGAAATTAAAAAAAAATTAATTAAGAAAAGGATGAAATTAGTTCTTCTTAATAGGCATTATATTCTAAGACACTCTCATTATAAAGTTTTTTTTCCAATAATAGCACAGTGGGGAAATATTTTTCCCAAACTAGTATCGTTGAAAAAATAATTCTTGAACTAGTGTGCAGATAACACAAATGTGTCTCACACAAGATTTTATTTGTATAGTGCATGTGATATATGCGCCAACACATCAAAACTTTTTTTTTTTGTGTTAGGTGCATGTTCTATATGCGCCAGCACGCAAAAGCTTTTTGTATCTAGCACATGTCGCTCAAGCGCTAACACATAATTTTTTTTATATCTGGTGTGTGTGGCTCACACGCCAGTAAAGGATGCCACTACTTTTAGGCGATGCATATGAGTCATCTCTAACTCCAAATTTGGCTTTCCTTTATGATGATTGATTCATCTCGTCCACATATTTCTGATTGTACTAGGATGTCTTTATCGCAACATCAATGTGTCATCTCTGTCTCATTATTTCTCTCTTTCATTTTCTTTTTTTTTTCTAGTTCGGTTATTAATCTGTTTCTCTTTCTTTATTCTCTACCTACTTTTCAGTTTTTACATTTAGTTAATTTTAATTCAACTATTATGGAAATCTCCCTGAAAAATAATGAAATAATATTCTTTAAAAAATTAGTTATTTTTTGCCTAGATTAAAAAAAAAATAAGTTATTTTTTGCAAAAAAAATAATGATGAAATAAAAAAAAAGGTTAACCAAATATAAAAATTGAACAAACAAACACATTTTAAGTAGAAAAGAAAAAGAAACGAGCAAACTATAAATACCATCTATGATGCCATCTGGAAATATAGTCCAAACAGTGTTTTATAAAAAAATTTAAAAATATTTTTTTATGAATTTAAATTATTATGATATATTAATATCAAAAATTAATTTAAAAAATAGAAATATACTATTTTAATTTATTTCCGAAACATTATTACAATACTTGACATATGAAA
>Ga0325402_1005718_pt1 | contig 11675 bp, 4 predicted proteins | sample PopdelMetagenome_22_FD_207212 | JGI IMG/M metagenome (GOLD analysis project Ga0325402, IMG submission 207212) | Populus deltoides microbial communities from Bellville, Georgia, United States - Xylem-PdKOR-R3 | ecosystem: Host-associated > Plants > Phyllosphere > Stem > Wood/Secondary xylem...
ATCTCTTCCTCAAGAAAATCATTAAGGAAGGTTGATTTGACATTTATTTCATAGATTCTCCATCTATGTTGGGCAGTGGTGATAATGATTAATTGAATGGTTTCCAATCTAGCAACATGAGCAAAAACCTCTTCCTAGTTAATCTCATGCTTTTAACTATAACCTTTTTCCACTAACCATACCTTGTATCTCTCCACTTCTCCTTTGACATTCTTCTTTTCTTTATAGATCCACTTGACACCTATTGGCTTCTATTTATTTGGTCTAGGAACCAATCTTCATGTGACATGTCTTTTTCTTTTATTTGGTCTATGAACCTAATCTTCATGTGACATTTTTCTCAATTAATGCAATCTCCTCATCTATAACGATTCTTCATTTTGCATCCTTTATTATTTCTTCAAACACTATAGTATCACATGTAGCAAGATGACAATATAATGTTACATCATTAATAAAATTAGTTACATCATATAAGTCATCAAGGCTCCTCATCTTTCTTGGTGGACTTGGTGGAATGCCACTACTTGAGCTTTCATTAGAAGAAAAAGAAGTTGAGCTTATTGGTGTTTGTGGAGGTGTGACTATAAGTTCTTGATGATCTTCATATCTTTCTTCCTCTTTATCAAGAATCGATAAGAAGTCATATTTCTTATCACCATTTACCTTCCAATCCCATGCTTTTTTTTTTCATTGAACTTAACATCTCTATTAATCACCATATTTCCTTTATTAAGGTTATAAAGCTTGTATCTTTTGGATTTTTGGTCATATCCCATAAAGATCATCCTTTTGCTTATATCATCTAGCTTGGTCCTCACTTGATCATTTATATGCACATAACCAATGCTCCCAAAAACTTTCAAGTGAAAGACACTTGGTTTTCTTCTACTTCATGCTTCTTATGGATTCATGTCATTCAAGCTTTTAGAAGGACATTTATTTGACAAGTAGATAGCACAATCTATAGTTTCAACCCAAAACTCTTTAGGCATCTTCTTGGTTTTGAGCATGCTTCTCGCCATGTTGAGAATACTTCTATTCTTTCTCTCCACCACGCCATTTTGTTATGGGGATCTAGGCACCGTTAGGAGTCTCTTTATACCATGATCTTCATAAAACTTATTAAAATCATTAGAACAAAATTCACCCCCTTGTTCGTCCTAAATGATTTTATAGAATAACTTCTTTCTTTTTCAACTAATGCCTTAAACTTTTTTAAATGACTAAACACATTAGACTTTTCTTTTAAGAAGTATACCAAAGTCTTTCTACTATAATCATCAATAAAAAGTAGAAAATATAATTTTTTACCAAACAAACATGGTTTGATAGGACCACAAACATCGACATGTATTTCTTATAAGGGTTAATTTGCTCTTAATGTAGACTCCTTCGAAAAAACTCTTATGAAATTGCTTACCCATTAAACATCATTCACACAACTAATTTGGATGTATAATGGATGGTAGACCTTTTAACATCTCCTTTTATACCATCAACTTTAAGCTACAAAGTTTACATGCCCAAATCTCATATGCTAAAGCCAAGTTTCATCTTTCACACATGCATTTAGGCACGTCCATCTCTATGTTTAACAAGAACATTCTATTCTTTATCATGGCTACCTTTACAATCATATCTCCTTTAGTGCCAAGTAATGTCAAAATACGATCTTTCATCTTAATCATATACCCCTTCTTCAATAATTGTCTTAAGCTTAATATATTGTTTTTCTCCATTGATATATAATAGATATCACCAATAAATTGATGAATTTCATCTTTCAATTTAATCAAAATCATACCTTTTTCATTTGATGACAACTTTTGAATGATTTGCAAAGGTAACATTACCTCTAATTGCTTCATCAAGCTCCATGAACTTGTCTTTGTCTTCACACATATGGTTATTAGCTTCATTGTCTAGGTATCATATGTTCTCTTTGTCTTGCATTCTCTCATTATACACTAGTAGTGAAGTGGTTTCCTTCTCTTCTTCTATCACAAAATTTTCATTCTCTTCAACCCTCTTGGCTATACTCCAATAATCTCTAGCATAATGACCTGTCTTTTGACAATTATAGCATTTAACTTTTGATTTGTCAAACTTGCTGTGAAATCTGGATCTCGGATTGCTATTGTTAGTTAAACTGGTTGATCAGATCCCTTCATTCAGTCGATTGTTTGATCTATTGAGGGTGCCTCAACCTCCTCTTCCAAATCGTCCTCTTTTTTCTTAGGAATATCTAAAACCATCTTGTTTTGAAAAAAGTGTTTGTGCACCCACATCTTCTTAAATCTTATTAACTCTTTCCTCAAGGGCTTGTAATTTTCCCATGAGACCTTGTATTGAAAGAAAATCCATATTTTGCTACTCTTTTATCACGACCACCATATAATAGAACTTCTTTTACAACAAGCATAGGATCTTTTCTACCACACATATCTCTTCCATCTTATTTTTATATCTCTTCATTTGATTATATATGGCAAATACTCTTACAAAGTATTCTAAAATATTTCTGATTCAAGCTTATGTAACTTTTCAAGGTCACCATGTAGTTTTTATACCTTTTTCTCACATTATCAGCCTTTTGGTTTGATTCTTGCAAAACTTCTCATGCTTACTTGACTGTGGTTACGTTGGCCAATATCTCAAAAGTGGTTTCATTTAGATATTGGTGGATGATTGGTAATGCTTGTTGATCTTTCCTTCATACCTTTTGCATGGCCTTCTTTTGGGCTGAAGTCAACATTTCTCCATCTATAGGCTCCTCAAAGCCTTTTTCAACCATCTCTTATACATCTTGGGAACCTAGCCAAGCTTTTACTTGAACACACCAAATTTCATAGTTGTCATCTATCAACTTAGGACATTGAAGTGGAAAGTTTGAATTGGCCATATTAAATAATCAAACATAAACTCTTATACCGCTTCACTTGGATACCCCAACATCCTCCATGACTCGGTTGTCCTACGCTAGAGTGCTAGTTAAGACTAATCTATTAGCTGATTTGCCTGCAATGATCAGCATTTTCCTGCCCAATGGTGTATCCATGACCCAGAAAGTGTTATATGAATCGTTACCATGATTTTGCAAATAGTGCAGGTCATTGGGGCACAACTCCTCTTCCTGTGCCAACAATTCCAGCCACAAATGCCAAAAGCGTGCTCAGCCTACTCCTACTCCTTCTGGATGCTCTAACCCTTCAGCAGACACTGAAGCTGTTGAGAAACAACCTCTTCGGGAGGAACCTCAAGGTGAGCTGGAGTTTGATCCAATGTCTGCTGAGGCTGCTGTGGCTGGGGTAGAGCGAGCAGATATTTCTGATTGCAAGAGGGCCAAATTGGCTGCACCTTCTGGTTCTCTAGGTGGTCATCCTCCTGGTTCTCCTCCGATTGTGTTTGTGGAAGATGAAACCATTGCTGAACTGCCACCCAGGAGACAATATTTGACAAGGAGTAAAGTTGCTGCCGCTTCTGGCCGATCAGGGAAGGCCTTATAGAAGAGTCATTCTTCCATCAGCTCCTCTTCGGCTGAGACTCTAGGCAACATAGCCTCTGTTTCCTCGACCTCTTTATGATGTTCCCTAGTTATGACTAAGGAGTCTGTTCCTTGTGCATGTTTGGGTCTCTGCTTGCTTTAATTTTGCTGGCTTTGTTTTTATGTTGCTGACTTTGTTAGCTTGAATCTTGTGTGTTGCAGTTTTCCTGTCTGTAGCTATTATGTTTTAGTTGGTCTGATGGCCTTAGGTCTGCTGTTGGGGTTTTCCTCCCTGTTTGTCTACTTACTTGTAGTCTGGTTGCTTGGGTTTCTCCTTGCTGGTTTATTGTTTTCTGCCGGATTGCTTGCTGTTTGATTACTGTGGCCTGCGTTGCTGGCTGGCTTTCAGATGTAGTTTCGGCTTGCAGGGTTTGTGGTGCGGAGGTGCTTAGGTGTTGTGTTGCTGGTTGATGCGTTTCTGGTGGGTTGAAACGGATCCAGTTGGCTTGCTGCCCATATGCCAGTTTGGATGCTTTGTGTCTTGACGCTGGCTGACAATTTGGTCTGCTAGAGTTGGGCTTTGTCCTCTGGCTTGGTTCTTTTGGCTCTCTGCCATGAAGTCAACAGTCTCGGGCAGGTGGGTTCCGGATTGGAAGGTTGCTTCTCTGATTCTGGCGTGCCCTGTTGTGAGGCTTTGGTTGCTCTACGCTTCTGGTTTGAAGACAATGTCTTGATGTTGTTTTTGCTAGTATTTAGCTTCTTGTTCGGCTTAGTAGGAGCATGTTCCCCTAGGCTTTTAATCTATTTTGTCCTGCATGGGGGATGTCCATGCACTTGTTTATGGGATTCTATCCCCTTTCTTGGGTTGGCTAGTGTTGGGGAGAATGTTCCCCTGCACTCGCTTTTTGAATTTGCATGTAAATTTCTGCAGGCTACCAACTTGTATCGCAAGCTTGCCTTGCTCTTTTTTATCTTAATATATTCTTACATTTGATCAAAAAAAAAAAACTCTTACAAACTCTAAATCCTATTAGCCTAAATCCTAGTTGATATTGAACTTCAACAATTAAGACAAGGAGGTGCTCGATGCAACTGCTGAAGACTTTTTAGAGGTTCATAGTGTTGTGCAAGAAAAGTTGTTGCTGATGCAAAAGAGTTCACAATTAATGCTGAGTTGTTGAGAAGATATGCACTGTCAATGTAAAACATAACACTGATTGAGGTCAGTCAGTAGGCTGGTGTTGTGTTCAGATGGAATAAAAGAAGATGAAGTGCTGGGACTGGAGAAGATGTTACAAGACTGCTTGATGGTGTTGTTGTTTCCACAAGATACATTGCTGGAGTTGAAGAAATCATGTTGGTTGTGTTATTGCTATTGTTATTGGCGTTAATTCATTAGACTATGGAGCTTCACTAAGAAGAGAGGATGGGCATTGTTGTTGCTGCTGAGAGTTCGCATTGTTGATATAAGGGTTGTGCTCCTACTGAAAGACTATGTTCTGCCACAAGAACAGACAAGGTAAAGCTATTTTTTTATTGGACAGAGATGCTACCCGAGCTAGAATTAGTTGTGGTGGGTTGCTCACGATGTTGCATAACAGAAGATGAAGTGCTGGTAGAGGTCACGATATTGCTTTCATGAAACAATACAGGCTAGGAGAGAATGGTTAATTATCTTGATTATCTTTGCCTTTTCACAGATTTGGTGTGTTTTTTGGGAGGTTGGAGAAACTTTTTTATGTTTGTTTGTTTCTTTTCTTTTGGTATCAAAAATATATTTTGAGTTTTTCTTTTGTTTTTTGCTATTTTTGAATTTTTTTTTTGAAAACTGTTAATAAAATGAAGTAAGAAATCGGCTTATGATTGTCCTATTGATATAAAAAAATTTTATTGTAAATGAGTGAGTTTAGAATGTTTGGAAATGAAAAGGAAAAGAAACAAACAAATAGATTGGTAAGATATAAACTGGCAGCAGGAGCAAGGGCTATTGTTAAAATATGTCGGTCGTAAGAGCAGGCGATATAGTTATAATAAGTTGGTCATAGGAGCGGGGGCTATTCAAATATGTAATTGATGAGCTAGCCTTAGGAGCAGGGGCCATTGTTATGTAAAATTGATTTAGTCGACCGTAAAAATAGGGATGAAATTGTTAGAGTGTTAAATCAATTTCAGAATTTATGGTTTAAATGTATATGATGAAACTTATTACTTAGTTAAGATTATTGGTCTAAGGTAATGATAGGTATTTTTGGTGTAAGAATGTTGGATAAAACTTTGCATATCAAATAATGAAACGACATACATAATGGTTTAATGACAGAATTTTAATGTGGAAAAATAGAATTCTTAGAACAAGCTATTGTATTTTTTATTTCCAACTTATAAAAATTATATAAGTGAAAGAGGTGATTTTTTGTGCTAATTAGTGTTATTTAACCATATATTTCAAGTTTTTCTTATCCTTTTCCTCAACAGTGACACGTTGACAACATCTCATAGTTTTTGTGCTTAGGTAGAATTTTTTAAAAAAAATGTCATGTAATTAAACCAATATATAGCCTAGGTAACCAAAAGGGTTAGCTTGTTTTATTGGCATCCGTGAGGGATAGCTGGAGTGATTGGCATTCATGAAGGATAGCCAGGGTTATGGACATTTATATGGGATGATTGAGATTAAGTTGACTTAGTTGATGATGGTCAAAATGATTAAATTGTTAAATCAAAGTAACAGATTGGATGTTTTTTAGGAATGAGAATAAGATATTCTTGTTGATATGCTACTCATTTCTTAATGCTTATAATGGTACTCGAACATTTATGATGCTAATTACTTGATTTCAGGTTCATCTCAATATAAACAGAAGCAGTAGATCATTAGTAAAGTATCTTTTATAAATAATTGATGATCCATTGGGAATGATATATAACTGATTTGAATCTTATGGCATGCATGTTAAATAATTTTATTTTGATATGTATACAAATTATTACTTACATGATTGCCAAGTTGAAAAGAAAAGTATTTGAAATATAAGGTGGTACATCAGCCTTGTAAAAGAAAAATGACAAAAGAGTTAAAGGGTGATGAGAGTGGCATGTATAAGGATTGAAGTGAGAATTGTATTCAAAAACTCTGTTAGTGAAAGGATTCCTTAGAATTGTTAGGTAGTGGGGGGAAAGGGTTATGCTAGCCAACATAATCATAATGAGACTAGAGGGTTGAGAATTAGTTGTATTAATAACAAGTTACACAGAAGTAATGATTATTTTAGTGGCATAAGGCAAACAATAAAAAAGAAAAGAGAGGTTGTTTTGATAACATGATAAAGTGTGTGTGTGCGCGTGTGTAAATGGTTTAGTCATCTTATAATAGATCTTGTGGCACTGTTAGCTGATGAGAGGTTGCTATAATCTTTTACTAATTTGGTAAACTAAATAGGTAGTGTTGGATGTTGTTTGAATAGTGAAGGAATTTAATAGTGTAAGGGTTGTTGAGTCAGCCGCTAAAAAATTTAACACTAGATCTATTGGATCAGGAAAAAAAAAAGAAAAAAAAGGAAATTAGGGTTATACTAATATCATAAATGTGATACAAATAAAGGTTGTTAGACAACAACAAGAAGGTGTAGTTTAGTGTTGTTTTAGATAGCATAAAAATATTTTAATTTTTTATTGCTATAAAAAAATATAGATTGAATGTGAATCTAGAATAAAGTTATTGGGGTGATTTCTAAGAGGTGATGGTTTAACTATGTCAGGGCAAAAGAGGTTGTAAAAGGGGGGCAATAAACTGAAGTAGCTATCTGTGTCCAAACTTCAAGTTTGTGCTTTACATCTTAACTACTTTAAAGGTTTCATAAACTTGTAGCACCAAATTCGTTAAATGTGTTATTGCATATGGAATATTGACACTAATAATATAAGAATAAGGAAGAAATAAAGTTGAATAGTTTGAAGGTTAATGGGCATCGGTGAAAATTGTTGGAGTTATAGACATCCAAGAGAGATGTCTAAGATTGATTTGATCTAAAGGATAATGATTAAATTCTTTAACTACTAAATATAAGAATTTGATGGAATGGCTTATAAAAAGAGATTGAAAAATATTTTGATAGAACATTGTATGTATTTAATCAATATGTTGATGATTGGATGTGATATAACATTAATTGTTTGATTTCAGGTTAATCTCAAAATTGCTAGAAGCAGTCAAATAATATTATATTATTCTGTATAGATTTAGGTATTGATCAAGAACTTACTATGGTTCGGAATGTTTTGGGAATATTTATGTAACTAGACTTAAATTTATGACATGCACCTTAAATAGCTTAAATTCTAATGTATATGTAAATCTTAACTTATGGGCTTAGTTGTAAGATATATTTGTATTTAATTACCATGTATAATCCATGCATGGTCTAAATTGATATTTATTTTATTGTTAAGAGAATTAATTATGATTTATTGTTGATGAGATAATTGTGGAGTTATTATGATATGATGTGAATAAATTATCCAGGATGATTGGATCAAGGATTTAAATTTGATTGGTGATGTGAGAATACAAATGTCGATAACTTGAGATGTTCCAAATATAAAGGAGACTTTACCAAAATATTGGTATAAATTTCAATAGAGTACTAGTTAATATTAAAGGACTAACATCATGTTAAATGAAATATATTTATTGAAAAAAACTTACTTTGTTTTCTTGAGTTCAAGGTAGCTTTATAATCATTAAGATTGTGGGGTGTTATATTTAGTCCATCGTTAATTACATCCAAGCATATAAAATGCACCTTAAGCCTGAAGAAGTTAAGAACAAAACCATCATCCTGTGCATTAAATACACAATGATAGAGGATTGTGATTTGCTAAGAAAGCCAAAGAATCATCATAATTAAAGAAATTTTATTTTTTGAAAATGGCAAATCAAGAAAATAACATAGGTAATAGCCAAACTAATTAATATATTCATAACACACTTAAATTACTAGTAAAAAAAGAGAAAGATATAAGGGCCTAGAAAAACAACAAAAGAGATGTCTAATTATAGTTAAGAATACTATAATTGTTGTCCAACAATGCTCATTTTTTAGAGTTATTATAATTGGGACAACATTGAATGTCCCATCTACTTTAGTTTTTATCATAATAATAATACAAGAAATAAATAATTGAGAGAAATGAAAATAAAAATAAAAATTTTAAATTATTTTTTAGATCAAATAGAAACCCTAATTTGTTTTATTTTTTAATAGTTCTCTTCTAATGATCTACCCTCAAGAAAATGGATTACAACCTCTTAAATAGGCTTTAAACTGACTTTTATAAAATATAACAATCATAATTACAATTCAAAAAGAAAAATAATGAAAACCTGAAAATTGAGCTAAAATTTTTGAAATTAACTATAAAAATAACAAAAATAAATAGTTGACCTTTGATGTTTCTTTTATTTCATGTTATAATCAGGGTTTAATCAAATGAATATGGATGATTCAGTCTCGAGAAGACAATAGGTTGAATGGTAATTTTTATCATTAAAAGAATTCTGGATTCCATCAAATTTTCCATGTCAAAATGGTCCCAGTATTTAATTATCTTTTTTCATTACGTTTGAGATGTTTATTGAAGTTATTTTCAAAGTACTTTTTATATATGCAATACTGAACCTCATAATAGATTGTTGGAATGCTCTAGAATCAAAATTTATCATTTCAATAAGAAAAACAAAACGTTAATCAGCTGCCACTATAGATAACTACATTTCACACCTCACATTTAATTATGCACATCAAATGAAAGATGCTAATGTATAGCTAATCTTTACCCGAACCGAATCACCCTTATGAGCCAACATAATCTTTTAAATGACTAAGGTAGCACTCTCATCTTCATAGAAAATCTCTTTACTATTGGAATCATAAAAAATAAAATATTTATTGGTTACACTTTCTTTCTCATATTTTTTTTATCAACAGATTTTTGCTTGTGAAACTCTTTTATTTATGGAATTCAATGAAATGATGCAACTATGCACCACATCTGTAACATCAAAATTCAAAATTCAAAACTTGAACTAGAACTCTAGCTTGTAGTTTTCAGAGGAGTAGGTTTAGTTTGACTAGTTATCCACTGATATTATAATCAACCAAAAACCTATTATTCTAGTATGTTTGAAAACCTCTGTTAGTTCCCCTTGTTTGCTATTTCTCCATAGCTAGAGCACTATGATAAGCTTTTGAAACCATTCATAATGACTGCAAAATATATATATATATATATATATATATATATATATATATATATATATATATATATATATATTTTGTATGGAGTGTCATAATACACTCAAATATCACACCACCAATTTCTTCTCTATTTTTAACAAACCATTCCTTGCTATTAGTTGATAGAACTCATCAGTAAACTCATTAAGACACTTTACCCTTTACCTCAACATATGGAGTTATTGGTACATGGATTGAGTATATCCTAAAAGAAGAAAGTTATATCTTATCTTCTACTTTATCTTTTTCTAGTCATTAATCTTTAATGTTCTTTGTCTCTATATAGTCCTTTTTAGATATTCTCACCAAGTAAAAGCTCTCTTTTTTAATCTAATAGTGTTCAATTTCTCCCTCATCTATTTTAAGATCCTTTTGCATTAAAGGTTCTATCCATTTCAAGCATCCAACCAATGAATTCCTTATTCTATAACGTTCTTAAAAAATCAAGAACTTTAATATGAAATTCTCAGTCTAATGAAATTCATCATGTTCAAAAGATTACGTACTCTGCTGTGATGCTTTTGAAAAGGATTTTCTATGTTGTTTGTGGATATATGATCATTCTTCTCATAATCTCTCAATTCTCTCTTCTTTAATCAAAGAGTTAATTCTAATACATGCCTTTCAAATCTTTAATCATTTGTTCGTTGACTTTTTGCTCCTAAATATGTTATATCTTGTTACTTTTTTCGTTCGTGGTTTTCTACTTTCACAACAATATATTACTAAGAATCATTAGGCTCTAATATTAATTAACACAATTGAACCAAGAAAAAGAAATCAAAAAATAATTATCTTCTAATGGTATATTCTTAAAATAAAGATTAAAACCTTTAAAATAATAGATCTTAAATTGACCTATAAGATAAAAATAATCAAAATTTTAAATTGAAAAATAATATTTAATTTTTTAAAATCAACTAAAAAAATAACGAAAATAAATAAAACAATAACTGCACATAGATCGCTAGGCTCAAATAAAGAGTGTGTTTGGTATTGCGGTTGTTGTTGTCGTTGTGGTTTTAAAAAAGTTGTTTTATAAAAAGTACTTTTAGTTGAGATTGGGTTGGAAAAATATATGTTTGGTTAAAACTATGGTTGAAATTGAGGTTAAACAAAAAGTAGTTTAATGTGTTTGGTTAAAAAAATATTTTTCAAATTGAGGTTATAAAATAATTAAAAAATATTTTTAATTTAAATATTGTAGATTTAACTACTATTATTACTTCATGAAATAAATAATATTGATATCAAAATTTTTTTTATTATTCCATTAAACTATATACAATGTCATCACATACGAAATCTATCCAACAATGACTATATTTTTCATGGTTTTTTAAGCATGTAATAACAAAAACTGAATTTTTTATTACGTCATCAAGCGATATCAATTAACTGCACTGGTTTTTCAAAAAAAAAAACTAAACTTTTCATCCTATTTTTTTAAAAAAAACTATTGTTCATGTTAACACGCTGTTATGCTTTTTCCCTTATGAGAAGCAATGCTTCTTCTCGTAGACACGTGGTTCGGCTAATATTTTAATAGATTTTCCCATCAAAAAAACAATTTCTTTTCTTAACTAACCCGCACCCACGTTACTAAACACCCTCCAAGTCTTTTTTGGATTTAGATCTATTCATCTCATGAAAATACACGTGCTAAACGCTACTTTTCTTTTGCTTCTTATGCAGCCTTTCCACATCCAACTTGCTCAAAATTTACATGCTATAGATAATTTTGGACGAAAAATTATTTGCCATTAAAAAATCCAATCGTTCTGTGATTACCAAAATCTAAAACATTACTATGCTTATTTCTATTTTGGATTCATTTTCTGAGATTTTTTTTCAGAATATATTTTGTGAGATTTATAATTATAGCAAAGAAG
>Ga0325402_1005722_pt1 | contig 11671 bp, 4 predicted proteins | sample PopdelMetagenome_22_FD_207212 | JGI IMG/M metagenome (GOLD analysis project Ga0325402, IMG submission 207212) | Populus deltoides microbial communities from Bellville, Georgia, United States - Xylem-PdKOR-R3 | ecosystem: Host-associated > Plants > Phyllosphere > Stem > Wood/Secondary xylem...
AGAAAACACGTCTATAATTCTATTACCTTTTTCCCCTTACACTAGAAATTAATTTAGAATCCTATCATTATGTACTGTGGGTGCATTTGGAAGAAAACACTGTTGATAATTGATATGCTTACCCTTTTGGAAGTATATAATGGAAATAATAACTAATATGTATATTTTCTTTCCAAATATTATTATCTTAGCCAATAGAAATTTTTCAAGTAAACGATCTCATCTTGCAAGCGCTGAAAACATTTTAAATTTCCAAGGATCAAATCACTCACCAACCTCTTAGAGATTAGAATATTTAGGCCGGCATTGACTTTATGTGATGGAGAAAATATTGTTCATGGAGACTCTGCGGTCTTGAATACTTGATGTACAGTATCTGCCTATCTGGCCTCTTAATCTGTGTGCTTCCTGTTCAAAAACACATCCTCATCATGTCAAGAGCACTACCACGATGCTCGTGAAAGAGAATACTTAGTGAACTATTTACAGTCAAATTAACAATCTTGAGAGATACAAGGAAATAATTCACTTCTTGTTTCAGATAACATATTCTTTGATGACAACGAAGAGAAGAGCACCAAGCCCAGGAATTCAAGGCACAACCTTACCAAGCACAGTAATGATTAAGATTTTGAGTTTTCTTTGAATCCATTAATTTTGTTTGTGTTTTCTTTTTGTTCCTATGGGAATGTAAATGATCATCACTTCATGTTTCAGCAGAATTCAAGCCCAGAAAATAAGTTCGTTTTTATCCACTGGTTGCAATGATATATAATAACAATTAATTAACAAGCTTAAATTCCCTCTTCAGTCTCCTAGCTAAGAAAGGCGTGTACTTGCTCCTTAATGTCTTGGCAAGAAGAAAGGGGTTTAGGGTTCCTATTTCTTTTCTTGTGCTAGAAAATCTGAGTTTGAATTAAGAGAATTTAGTAAAAAATTTTATATATGCAGTTGACTTAGAGCAGTTAATAGAATTCTAAATGTCGCGCCTTAAAGACAAAATAAATGTCGTTTCATATCCACTGTCTATTTGATTTTGTAAAGTTGCTAGAAACCTAGATTAAGTTTCTAATTATAAGTTTTCCTTAATCAGAAGAAAAAAATGAATAACATTTAGTCATTGGATGGTATCTTTGCTATCGAAAAAAACAAATGATGATTTTATTTATTTTTGTAAAGATTAAATTATAAATTATTTTATTTATTTTTGAGAAATATATTAGTTAGTATTTTTTTATTTTTTTAAAAATAACTATTTAGTCTTTTTCCAATTTTTTTTATTTTTTTAAAAATAGATATTATAAAAAGATTGACGAACAAAAAAATTATTTCTTGGGATAAAATAATAAAAAATTAAGGGTTCTCGACAATGATCAAGAGACTCAATAATTAATTTTTTGAAATTAAAAGATCAATAATTTATTTCTCAAACTTGAAGAATTAATTTATAATTTACTATTTTCTTAAAAAAAATAAGTTAAACATAGACGAGTTATATAAATTAAAAAATTAAAAAATAAAAATATCTTGATCAACTAATAGACCCGGGAAAGCCCAAATTCCAAGCCTGGAATCAAAAGAAATCAGTAAACTAATCGGAAAAAGGAAAAGGCAGGACACACCCCAGGGCCCAGATATATGTACCACCGTCAACCACACGCCGCCGCTGCTCATACGCAAGCGGCTGCAAATTGGAAAAAGGAGAAAAAATATTTCTTCCCCTCCGCCTCTGCCTCTCCCCCCTACCCCGTTTGCTTTCCAAGTTGGTTGTAGTTTAAATTTCTCAAAGCTCTATGCATAAGACAATCAGGGTTATTAAAAATATTTTTTTAACATCACACAAAATATATAATATAAATTTATATATTAAATTAAAATTATAAAATAATAAGTAATTATTTTAACTAATTATATATTAATAATTCTAGCTAAAAAATTAAATTACATTAAAATCTGATAAAATAAGTCAAAAATATTATAATTAATGAGTGATATAAATAAGATGAGATAGAAAAATAGTATGAATTAATAAATTAATGACATGGAGAAATAAAAAGTTTCAGAATGAAATTTTTCAATATAGAAAAATCACTGAAAGGTATGAAGCACACATAAACCTAGTGACAACCTCGTTGTTCTCATACAATAAGTCTTGATATATCCATTTTGGGTTGCAAGCTAATGAGTTTAAATTAGTAATTAACTAATATAAATTCAATAATGAAATAAACTCCTAAACAATTTCAAGTGCGTTAGAAAAAAATCAAATTAAAAATAATTATTTAAAAGTAAATAAATAGATAAAATAGAATAATAAAAAAAGTCTTCATGTTAAAATTCCTTCATATAACCTGAATCTTCAATTTTTGCATATTTTTGACAGATTTAAGTACTAATTTCAAACATATTGTTCTCTCTTGTTTAGATGAATTATTGGGCCTATAATATATGGTTGGAAAGTTTCAGATATCTAGTTTCTATCTTAACTTTAATCAAATCAAAAGTTTACCAGTAGCTCTAGATATGTTCCAAACACTACATGACAGTCTTGTTTAACATATTTAACAATATGTTCCAAAATTGATAAATAAAAAATTTCAATTAAAAAATGATAAAGGAAAAACAAATAACAATTATAAAAATGAGGACTAATGTCAATATAAAAATCAAATTCTAAGGGATGCAATTGAAAAAAACAGTATTTAAAACAAAATATATATAACAATCAAAAGTTTGAGGACCAAATTTGATATAATCAGTAAATAATATGATATTTCTAAATTTTTCACAACTTTCGGAAAGTGTTTTCCGCCTAAAATAAAAGGAAAACACTTTCCTAAAAACCAAACTAAATTATTTTTTTATCGGAAAGCGTTTTCTGTTGATCAAATTTTTTAATGACAAACAAATACATGAAGTTTGGAAAGTGATTTTTTAAAAAACCACTTCCTGTCAAACAAACAAGACCTTAATTCAACTCTTATACTCAAAATCCATCCCAAAGTTAAAAAATCCAACCTAGCCCGATGAGTTATTCCGGATCTAGCCAACTCGATATATAAATCAGTTTAGCTTTAAAAAAATAGGGAAATGAATTCATATAATTTCTCCCAATTTGAGTTGATTCATGATCCAATCATCTCGGTTAAAAACTCATTCATTTTTTAAAAAAATTAATTTATTCATGTCAACTATTCTTATAGATCGGTATAGGCCCGGTGATATAAAACTATATTTGAAGAAACAATGAAAAGCTAAAGAAAATGATAAATAGGTTAAAGGACTAAAAAAAAACTAAAATAAAATTTATATTCTTAAAAACAAGATGAAAAAATTAAAATCTTAATTTGGTAAAATTAAAAACTAAAAAATTAAAAACAGTACAAAATAAAATCATCTTTTAAAAAACTACTTACGTGTGGTGGGGTATATATTTTCTTTTGGACTCAAACATTGAACAACTTAATAACAACACCGTTTTTCTTACATTTTATTTTTTTTCATATTTATCTATTTTGTTTATATTTTTATTTTTTTCATCTATTTCTTAAAATATTTAAAATATATTTCTCTATTTTACTTCCTTTTTAATTTTATTTTTTCTTAATTTTATATTTATATTTTCAAGTTTACTACTTTTTTTTTCTATTTATTTACAATAATAATAATAATAAAAAAAAATAAAAGTACATACTAGTAAATATTTCAAATTAACGGTAGACCAAACTTGAATATTTGGATTAAGAAATTCTCTTATAATTTGGGTTTTGATCATTTTTTTTTATATAGTTTTGATTTGATCATTAATATTCTTATATCTACAATTCTTAACATTTTAAATTTTATAAATTGAATTCAAACACATATAAAATTGAATTTAATTTCTTACATGACTTGATTTCAAACAACTATCTATAATTTTATTTTATTTTATTTTTATCTTTTTTGTTCATATAATTTTGATTTAATTTTATATATATAAACAAAAATTGTACATATAATAACAACAATAACCATTCCAAAACTATAATAATAAGAGATTCAATTCCTATCAAAATTACAAACACTAAATTTGTTCACATCTTACACAAATAAAAGAAGATTAAAATTAGCCTTTCATCTTTGTTACGGTTACTAGATTAATCTCTTGCAAACTCATATTAAATTTCACTTTTTTTTTTCCTTCTACAGCACCAACTAACCACTAATCATATCTACTAAAACTCTGTTTATTTTTGTATTTTAAAAATATTTTAAAAAAAAATTATATATTTTTTATTTTTTTCTTTAAATTAACATGTTTTTAGTGTTTTCAGATCATTTGATGTGTTGATATCAAAAATAATTTTTTAAAAATAAAAAAACATCATTTTAATATATTTTCAAGTGAAAAACACTTTGAAAAACACCCTCAACCACACTCCCAAATAAGCAAGAACTCCTTTTCTCTATACAACAAATTATAGGTAATTTATAATTAATTGTTTTTAAAAATTTTAGTTTTGATTGATGATATTTAAATATTTTTACTATCAAATTAATTAAAAAAAATCATCATTGAATAAAAGTGTTTCACTCTAAATTAATTAAGCAAGAGTTATTTTTTTAATCTAAAAAAGAATTACTGTCACTCCATACGTATGAATAACCGAACATTCAAAAGGACTTGTTTTCATAAATTAAAAGTTTACTTGCACAGGCTTAAACTTCATTAGCAACGTATGCACACACGGATAGAGAGCCTTGTCACTCCTCTCCACCTCCCATTGGTCCCAATCCACGGTCCAAATTTCCACTAGTCGCGCCTCTTAAAACACAAAAATTCAATTCCCGCCTTAAAAACACCTCCCATTGGTCCATCCACAATGCACGCGGATCACGATTCAAACATTCCTACCCGTCGATTAATCCCTAGTCAACGGCCCCAATTCACTCTCCTCACTTTTCTTTGCTTCCCCACTGCTCAATTCACCATTTCCCTGTCCACACTCACACCCTCTGCAAAGATTCATCATGGCAGTTGAGATGGCGTTAGCATGTCTGAATGGTGCTGCTGGTTTTCTGGGCCAGCAGTTGGTTCCTGTGCTTTGCACATGCGGGGAGATCGATAAGGAAAAGCTCGAGAAGTTGAGAGAAACATTGAATACTGTTAATGGCTTGCTCAATGGCGCCGAGGAGAAGCAAATAACTGAAGCTGGGAGAGATCTGTTTTACTGTGATGGTTCTGAAGACTTGGATTGCGGATGCTAAAGAAGCTATCCATGAAGCTGAAGACTTGTTGATTGAGATTGATAATGAAGCTCGATGAATAGAGTTGGTAGCTGGCTCTCAAACTGGCATGTATCAGGTGCGAAACTTTTTTTTATCTCCTTTCTTTGTCCTTTAAGCAAGAACGAGGAAGGAGAGATGGCCCATAAATTAGAAAAGATTTTCGCAAAACTTGAAAGGTTAGAAACAAAGCTCGTAGCCTCCATCTGATGAAGCAACAGCCATCTCATGAGCGCGTGCCTTCGACTTCTCTGCTAGGTCACACTCGAGTTTATGGTAGGGACCAATCTAAGGAGGCCATAAAGAAGTTGCTTCTATCCGATGATGCAGAAGGAGAAAGTTTGCAGGTAATTCCCATAGTGGGCATGCCTGGGATTGGCAAGATTGGTCTACCATGGTGATGACGTGCGAAAGTCGTTTGATCTGAAAGCATGGGTCTCTGTTTCACAAGATCTTAATGTTTTCAACCTAACAAAAATCATTCTCAAAGAGCTTGGGTTTTTGGATTGTGATCTCATGCCTCTGATCTGAAAGCATGGGTCTCTGTTTCACAAGATCTTAATGTTTTCAACCTAACAAAAATCATTCTCAAAGAGCTTGGGTTTTTGGATTGTGATCTCATGCCTCACAGTAGTCTTCACTGTAAACTCCGGGAGATATTGATGGGCAACAAGTTATTTCTTGTTTTAGATGATTTTTGGAATGATGATCCAGAGCAAAGCAAGTTTTTAATCACACCTTTGAAGGCCGGGGCAAAGGTAAGTAAGATTATCATTATACCACTACACGAGATAAGCATAGTATTATTAGTATTGTAAATTCTTCATCTTTATTTTTTTGCTAACTTTTCATTTTATTCCCTTATAGAAAATAAACAAATAATTGTTGGTTGTTGTTTTTAAAATATATATTTAGTGATGCAAATTAAAATGTTTGTTCACTAATTGAAGAAATGTTTCACTTTATCATAATAAAAAAATGTAAGAGTTTATTTTTATCTGCAAATTTATTTAGGAATCTTTTAAAATATAAAATAAATATTGATGAATGAAGAAAAATATTGAATAGCAATATGTGAGATTTGCAAAATGACCATAGTCTACATGTTCTAAAAATAACTTATTATTGTTTGCCGTAACGTCTAAAATGATGTTTTGCTTATTGTGTAAATTTTCCTAAATGTTATAAATTTTACAAGGAGGATGCAATTCTTTTATGGATGGTTGCGGGTTTTTTTGCTTACTTATGGTGAAAATAAAAAGATAAAAGAAACATGATACATACATTTTGAAGATCTTGTATTAATGTCCCTTTTTGAATAAGTAATAACTCATTATTATTTGTAATGCATGATCTCACAAATGACTTGACAAAATTTGTGTACGGAGAGTTTGCTGTTTATTTACATGATAATGATTCTTGGAAGGTTTCTCAAAAGACTTGTATTTTATCGTATACAAGAACTAGATCTGAAGATCTAGACAATCTCGTGTGTCTCTAAAAAAAATTAATTCATTATTTCACAGTGTTTAATGATCGAAAAAGAATAAAGATAAAATTAGTGATTCTTTTGTTCATTTGATCTTCTAGCACTTAATCTCTACGTCATGAGAGAGAGAAATATTGAACAACAACATATGAGATTTGCAAGATTGAGTGTTAGAACATCAAATGAGTAAAAGAGTCTCATCAATTTTGTCTCTACTCTTCTTCAATCATTGAACACTGTGAAGTAATGAATTAATATTTTTTTAGAGGCACACGAGATTGTCTAGATTTTCAGATCTAGTTCTTGCATATGATAAGTGACTAGTCTTCTTAGAAACCTTTCAAGAATTACCATCATCTAAACAAACAGCAAACTCTTTGTACACAAATTTTGTTAAGTCATTTGTGAGGTTATGCATTACGAATAATGGTGAGTTATTACATGTTCAAAAAAGAATATTGATGCAAGATCTTCAAAGTACCTATATCTTGTTTCTTTCATCTCTTTATTTCCATTATAAGCAAGCAGAAAATTTCAGCCATCCACAAAAGAGCTATATCTTCATTGTGAAATTTATAACCTTTAGGAAAATTACACAATAAGTAAAACATCGTTTTAGATGTTGCGGTAAATAATAATAGGTCACTTTTAGAACATGTAGACTTCGGTCATCTCGCAAATCTCACATGTTGCTGTTTAATATTTTTTTTTCATTTGTCAGCATTTATTTTGGACTTTAAGAGACCCCAAGTAACTTTGCAGTTAAAAGCAAACCCTTGCATTTTCTCACTATGGTGGAGTGAAACATTTATTCAAATAGTAAACGGGCACTGCGATTTGCATCACTAAATGCATATTTTGAAAATAACAACCAGTGCTTCTCACTATTTATTCCCTGCAAGGGAATAGGATGAAGAGTTTGTAAAAGATTAGGATGAAGATTTTGCAATATTGATGATCCTCCGCGCTTCTAACATATTGAAATGATAATCTTACTTCCCTCTGCCCCGGCCATCAAAGGTGTGATTAAAAAATTTCGGACAGAAATTAGTGTTGAAAGTTGATGTCCAAGATCAGAAAACCATGACCAGGATCATCAAGACAGCTGTTTCTCTGTCAGGTATTAGAATCTTCTATTCTATGCTTATTTTGATTTTAAAAAAGTAAACTTGTATGTGCAATAAGTGGTTTGATAATAAATAAAATAAAATGGGATGACCTATCAATGAAGAAAGATTTGACAAATTAAATGGGATTTTGATTCTTGCAACTGAAGGGCTAGAAATCAGTAGAAAAAGGGACTTGATCAAACACAGATGACAGATGTTTGTCAGACCCTGAAATCTTTGGTGAAGATATTTTTCCAAATTCCTCGGGAAGTTGATCTTGTTGAGTCTGATATTGAAGGCAATTTTTAGATTTCAATTTTAGAGTGTTTAGCAGAATCATTCTCGAAGAATTAAATGGGGACAGTAATGGCTTGTTTGAGCAACTATTTTGTCTGTTTTCAATTTGTTATCAAGTATGTTGCAGAAATTGAGCCCACACACGAGCCGCTTTGGAGAAGAATTGCGGTATTTTGTACTGTGGAAGATGGATTATACTGCTATGTTTTGTGAGAACCAATTGATTTGTTTTAAAAATGTGCAATTGCATGAATTGAGTAAACGGTTCGAGTTATCTTCATAATGGGGTGGTGTTGCTTGCATACGTGGAGGAGTTCAACAAAGTAGAAGATATCTTTTTTGACATCTATAATAACAGATGGTTTATCAATACTGGTCTTTGTGAGAGTTTGTTGGGCAAGAAAGACAGCAAATGACTTCAAGTTCTTGTTTTCAAATGGCAAGTAATACTCAGAATATTGTGGTGAATTTTATGATGATATCTGGGGGCCTGAGCTGTTGTTTGACTTTTACAAGTTCAGATCAAATCTGTATGTCCACTTGTGGAACTACATAACAAGTCTTATCACAGATCTTTGGCAGGGCTCTCTATGTCCACTTGTGTTTGCCGAGGTAATGAATTAATTTTTTTTATTCTATCAACAACTATTGCATCTCCACCTTATGCTACTAATTCTTTGTGAATTCTTGGCATGATTCTGATCATAATTTTATCTTTCCATGCACATTTGGTGCTCTCAGTTTGTCCTTGTGTAAACCGGGGTCGTTCCTGATTGGGATCGCTGACTTCATGAACATCAAAAACAGAATGTTTGCCGAGGTAAATTATACTTTTTAGAACGTACCAAATATCCTCATGAATACTGCTCTTAGGAGAGTCAAAATGTGTTTACTTGTAATTTCCTGTGTATTTTCATTCCAGGTAGCAGCATGCAGCGACCATCACTTTCACTCTTAGTAATAACGAAGACTTCTGTGCTTTCACCTCTTGGAACCGTCAATCTATTATCCATCTTAATGTTTCCTATGCTTATTTAGCATGAACTTCTCTGACTTTTGCAAGCTTGTTGAGTTACGTCATTCCAAGTTTCACTTTTCTGTTGGCAGTTATCTTCGGGTACTTTCTGGTCATCTTGTGGTAAATCACTTGAAGTTCACTCCAATTTCACTTGATTCCTATAGTTTACTGAGTTGCTTATCACAAGCAGGATGGAGAAAGTCCTCGACGATGGGCTAAGGTTTTTGGCGCAGTTATTTGTGGTGGAGGGTCGTTTGCTAAGGATGGGCTAAGGAAAGCTGGATGAAAGGTTCTGCTCTTATTCTGACAAGTAATATCGCATGGAATGGAAGGCTAATTCTCTGGGTGATCATCTCTCATATTTAAGTGGACATTTCTTGAGGTTTCTCATAATTTCGTCCCTCTCAATCAAGTTTTGGCTGTACATAAGTTTATCCAGTTTGTTTATGACAAACACTATGCTTCTACGTGTCAATTCGATCTTCTGTCATTCTCCTATTTTTTTGGAAGAAATCTTACATTATGGAAGTCAAAGTGGAATGTGCAGCTCCAGTTTGAGTATTCTCTATCACATTGTAATAAAAAGTGGACATATCGACATCAGTTCCTTTACAGCATTGCTTGGAATTGTCTATCTCTTCATCCTGGACTCTGTCTCGCTCTCCACCGCGTTCTCCATAGAATTTGTTTTAGTAATCCTATGATTAATCTGCCACGGAGAGATTTGAACCACAATCAACCTGGAAAGGTAGCTGGGTGGGGGAGCGGAGGGAGAGGCGGAGGCAGAGGGTAAGAAGTATTATTTGGTGACGTCTTATTTAGTGCGTGTCCTGCCCTGTCCTTGTGCCAATTAGTTTACGGGAGGTTTCTTCGGGTTCCAAGCTTGTGTCTCGGGCTTTCTTAGGCCCGGATCTATTACTTGGGCGGGATACTTTTATTTCTTATTTAGTGTGCATTTTGGACGGTGTTTTTTTTTATAAGTATTTTTAGTTTTAAAAAATTAAATTAATATTTTTTTAGTATTTTATATTTTTATTTTTGTGAAAAAAATAATAATTATCATATTTTTGGAATAAATATCTCATATATGTGTGGTGTGTGTACAAAAAAAAATAATCAGTGTTTTAATTAATTCACATTTTATATATCTTTTAATTGCATGAGAAATATTTGCATTGTTTCCTATTATAGAACAATGTCTTGGAGTATTTGATTAAGGCAAATAGAACAAATCCTTTCATTAAAACAATTTCTTCAAATCTTCTAATTAATTTGTTGAAATTTTCACGTTTCTTATTTTAGCGTTATTCCTAATTGTACTTCACTTTTTTTATTTTGATTTTTTTTTCATTTTCCATAATTAAAGGCAATAATAAATATTTTTCGTTATTGAAACCTTCTTTATTTTAGAGTTTTTATTTTGTTTTTACCACAATTAAAGGCAATTACAAGTATTTGCCTAATTAGACTTCACCTTCTTTTCAAAGTTCCACAACTAATGAAAATAATAAATATTTTTTGTATTTTTATTTTAGTAAATACTTGTTAAATAAGTAAAGTGTTATTTTTATTCGACAACCAATCAAAAAGAGAATAGCATGTGTATTAAAAGAAAAAATAACTTTAATTTTTCATCAGCCATTAGAAGAGGAAACCACCTTTTATTCTGCTATCTTTTCGTAGCTTGAAGTTCGTCAAACTACTTAGAATTTTGATATCTGTTTTGGATGGTAGAAATCAGAATCTTTACAACACAGAAAAATCTTATGACAACACACAAAGACTGTGCAGCACAGTGCCATAGAGCTTTCAAAAGTGGTTCCATGACCAGTAACTTCACTGGATTGCCAAGTTCCAGAGTCAACATAGATCTTTCTGATTGTGCTTGTATGTATGGTATGTAATTTTAGGATATGTGGAACCCTAGTTTCTTCATTTTTGTTATGCGCTGTGTCATCTTATCCATGAAAGTTCCTTCTTTATACAGCTCTGAAATTTTTGTTCTGATGGAACCTGTAAAAAGTCATTAATACAGCTCTGAAATTAATCACGGGATTGTGTTTCATACCAATTTCTTCAAATCTTTCAGCAATCACTTATCTGAAGAGATTCAATAAGGGCGTGTTCGTACTCAATGTTTCAACTGGAGTTTGACAGCTCGGAAAGCTACCTTGGCCGGCAATTTCATTGAAGCGTCGAGAGGAGAGTGATCTAAGTCGAGACTTCAGGGTCAGGGGAGCCATTCACTTGAAGGGCTTTCCATGCGTAGGCGTACATGACAAGCAGATAAAAGCATAGGTTCACAGAACTTAGAATACCTAACAACTTGTAATATTTGTCCAGATGACTTGTATTCAGAGTGCCATGAAACCAGCTGCCTGACAAAGTAAGAACAAGTGCCGCACTCAGGAACTTCCCAACGCCAATTGCAGACTCGTTGAATGGCGATTCATAATGTTCCAAAGATTCATCTACATGGATATTATAAAA